>JGI996J12353_1000051_pt1 | contig 38017 bp, 34 predicted proteins | sample IntmicLarv5ML5BL_FD_12353 | JGI IMG/M metagenome (IMG submission 12353) | reverse complement strand
ATGCTATCAGTACAAGAAAAATCATGATTGTCACAAAATTTTTAGGAAAGAACGAACCAGGCGAACTGCCCGATTTCGCATTTATCCATGCTGTTATGAGTACAACAATGATAATGCCGACTATGATTATCAGTAACGCTTTAGTGTATATTGTCATTTTTTTGTTTTTAAAAATCATCTATTTTTCATTTTGTTTTTTACCCTATTTGCAGGACAGTTGATAATTTCTACTTCTGCTCGAATGTCGCCCGCATGACCGCCAACGGTTGGCGGCTTGGCGTTCGGGCGGGGGAACGCAAAAGTTCGGACGGGCGACAAACTTTCAAATTCCCGCAAAACTTTCTGCGAGCAGACACCCCGCATGACGCCAAACCGTTTGTTGGCGGTTCGTGCATTTATTTTATTATTCTTTTCTGTCCGCAAAATTGCTACATTAATCAAACTGCATTCCGTCTTCCCATTCGCGAACATTATAAAATCGTAGTCCTTCGGGATTGGTTGCCATTATAGCATCTACAACCGATTTGTGGAAAAATTGCTTTACTCTATTTTCAGATAAAAAAAATACAAGCCTTTCTTCCAAAGGAATGGTTTTCAAGTAATCCTCATTCAAAACTATTGTTTCCATATAAAATGCAACACCCATGCTATCCCATTCACACACGGATTTCTCACGGTCTAATGCAGGAAAAAGGTTGCAAATATTTATGAACCAATAGTTCTCATAAATTTCATTCTTTTCGCCTGTTATAATTGCAGGTATTAACTGTATTCCCTTAATATTCATTGGAGCAAGTACATCGTATATTTTTTGCGACACAACCGGATAGATTGCTGAATGATAGTCAACCATTTTAGGTTTTCGTGGAATTGGTTTTCCAAAACAAAATTTCATTGTTTCAGGGTTCTCAATAAATTCTTCTTTTCGCAAATAAGGCGGACAATCTGTGTCTGCTATTAGCAAAGGATATTGGTCGTTATTCTCTCTTCCAATAAAGTAATATTCAAATTCGTTTGTGTTCATTTCTATTTTTTTATTTTAAATTAATAATTTCGTTTCGTTTTCGCTCTGTCGCCGCATGACCGCCAACGGTTGGCGGCTTGGCGTTCGGGCGGGGGAACGCAAAAGTTCGGACGAGCGATAAACTTTCAAATTCCCGCAAAACTTTCTGCGAGCATACACCCCGCATGACGCCAAACCGTTTGTTGGGTGCAGTGTTTTTCTCTTTTTCCTGTTATTATTTAAATGCACTTCCAATGTTCCATTCCGACACTTTTGTAAAACTAATTCCTTCGGGATTGGTTGCCAAAATTGCATCTACTATTTTTTTATGATAAAGTTCAAATACTGTATTTTCTTCCAAACGAAATAATAATCTGTCTTCCAATGAAATTTCGTCCAAAACTTTTTCTTTCAACCTTAGTCTACGAATTGGATTAGCTATATTTAAATTACTAACCCATTTGAAGTCTGATTTTCCTTTGTCTAAAGCGGGAATTATTTTATAGATATGAATTAGTTTATAATCTTTGTACAATTCATCATTTTTTCCTTTGATAACAAGAGGCAATAATTGAACTCCTTTAAGATTAAAATTTTCGATTATTTCCTGTATTTTAGGCGATATTACGGTATATGGCGTTGGGTGATAATCTACCATTTTTGGTTTGCGAGGAATGGGATAACCTAATTTGAATTTCATTTTTTTAGGTTTTTCGATTACAGTTTCTTTATGATAATAATCTGGGCTTCCATTTTCTGCATCTAAATGTGGCTGAGAACCATTATTGTTCATTCCTATTATGTAATATTCTTCGTTATAATTGCTCATGTTTTTTTTGTGTATTGCGAGAAAACGACTAAATTTATTGAATGTATTATTAACTATTTACTTCAAACAGTCCTCAATATTTAAATTATCCCAAAAGGTAATATCATCATTTTCAATTCCATCATAATAAGGAAAATCTTCTTGCGTAAATTCTGTATCTGCCTTATACATATCTAATCCGATTCCCTCAACTACATCGTTGTGGAAACAATGAAACATTGTTTTTAACCCTTGAAAATAAATGCCATATCCAAAAATCTCAAGCGGAACAGCAATCTTTTTCAAATGTTTTTTCACATTACCTTTTGTTGGTAATCCTGTGTCATTATCAATATACTTATCGCCAATGATTTCTTGCAGTTTATAAAATAAATTTTCATAATCTTCCGGATTAGCTTTGATTTTTTCGACAAGCTGATATTTACTGAATTCATCCAATGCTTTTTTCGCATTCGGTAATGTGGCAACAACAGCAATCAAATTAATCATATCTGAGTCAAGTCCCCATTTGTCAATCAATTTTGTTACAACATCAACTACATCTTTGGGTTTCATTTTGCTCTCAACGAGTTCATCGGCAAAAGTAGCAACCTGCGTTTTATCATTCAAAGCCTTTTGAGCATAATCCGCAATAGTTAAAAATACATAATCAACACCTTCGGTTAGCCATTCTTTTGTGCTCTCCTTTTTTACAAACCCGATTTCTTCGAAGATTTTAATGGATACCTTCATGTTAAATTCTTTCATTCCACATCCCCAACAGCTTTCCTTTGCTGAACCGATTTCTCCAAAATTTCCTCGAACAATTATGGCATCACCGTCTTTATCAACGAGTAGATAAACATATTCTTTGTCTGATTCTAAATATTGAATGAAAGATTCGGATAAAAGAAAACTTGTTGCAGCTCGGTGACCTTCCAATGTTTCAACTTCTCCTCTTAAGGTTTTAATGTGTGCTACTGCTTTCATGTAATCCATTGCTTTTTTTGTACTCATTTTTGTGTTTTTATGTTAGTTATTAATTTATTTTTCTTTTCAATTTTCCACTGCGTTTTCAGCTTGTCTTTGAATTGGCGAACGAACTATTGTCATTGACTTACAGAGAGTTTCATCTTTCTTTTTTTATATAAATAGGATGAAAAAACACGACTTTTTCACAACAATGCAAAAGAAGCATAAAATATCGTACCACAAATGCATCGCAGCTTTTTGAAATTCTCTTTTTCATTTAGAAACTGCTTAAATTTTTCAAGAAAAGATTTTAAACAGTTTTTTGGTTAAATGCAAAGGATTTCACAAAGGAGATAAAAAAATTTGCCCATTTTTTATTTTCAGATTTATTCTTACTTTTGTTGTTTAACAATTGTAATCTTCTAATTTAATACTTAAAGCCATGATTATCCGCAGTTTTCTATTATCGCTATTGCTGATGAGTGTTAGTGTTGTTATTGCAGCACCTAAAATTTCTATTATAACAGACTCTGATTTGGGAGAGAATGCCAATCATGGACTGAATAAGTTGACTGAAATGCTTCTTTCCAAGCAAATTGAATTTGAAAAAGTCACATCCATTTCGGAAGCACAAGCGCCGGAAATATTGCTTATCGGAAAATCAACGGGCAACGGACAGGTTGCTCAATTGTTAAAATCCGAAAATCACAACGTTCCTCAAATGTCGGAAGCTTTGACCATTCGGAAAGTTTCCAAAGCAAATCAAACGCTTTATATTATAGGCGGATACGACAGCAAAGGTATCATGTATGGCCTTTTGGATGTTGCTAGTCGAATCAGTTGGAGTGATGATTCTTCCAAGCCCATGCAATTTGTAAAAGAAATTACTTCCCAACCGAATATCAAAGAACGTGGAATTGCGATGTACACCATGCACAGAAGATATTGGGAAAGTCGATTTTACGATGAAAATTTCTGGATACGATACTTTGACATGATGTCTCAAAATCGTTTGAATATGCTTGAAATCTTGTTTGGATATGAAAACGGCGGCTGGATGGCTCCTTGTTATCCTTATTTTTTCAATGTAGAAGGTTATCCGGATCTTAAGATGCAAGATATTACAGCCGAACAACAACTGCGAAATGTAAATACAATGAATCATATCATTGATTTGGCGCATGAACGAGGCATCGGAATTCGTCTTGGAATCTGGGACCATATTTACCGCGGAGGTGTTCAAGCGGGCGGAAATCCCGATTTTGAATACGACCCGAATCATGCGTTGCCTTGGCAAGTTACCGGACTCGATTCTACTAATTTGAATGATTACACAAAAGTCGCTTTTGCCAAATTCCTGAAAACTTTTCCGACATTGGACGCTATTCTATTTAAAACAAACAATGAATCGGGATTAAAAACCAGCGAATTGCATGAATTCAGTTTGAACTTTTTCAAAACAGTCAAAGAAACTGCTCCGGATATGATGATTGATATTCATTCCAAAGGAATTACAGATGTGCTTATTCAAAGTGCTATTGATATGGGATTAAAGTTCAAGATTGCGCCTAAATTCTGGATGGAACAACTCGGTTTGCCTTTTAGTCCGACTCATGTCAACAAACAAGACCAAAAAAATCGCCGTCACGGTTATGCCGATATGTTACGTTATCCGCAGCATTATCAAATGTTATGGAAATTATGGAATGGTGGAACCAATCGTGCTTGGTTATGGGGCGATTCGGAATATGTGCGGCGTTTTGCAGAAAGCTGTCAGTTGTACAACAGTTCCGCTTTTGCTGTGTATGAGCCAATGGCGACCAAAATGGAATCTCAACCGCATGACATGGAACCGTTTGAATTATTGAATCCTCCTTATCAATATTACGATTATGAATTTGAACGTTATTGGTATTTCTTCCAATTATACGGACAAATCGGTTATGATTTGAATGTATCCAGTGATATTTGGGACAAGGAGTTCGAAAAACGTTTCGGAACGACAACGGGAGCTACTGTTCAATTGGCATTAAATATGGCAAGTTGGGCGCTTCCTCGTATCATTGCAGCTTGTTATCCTTACAGTTTTTTCCCAACCACCAGCGCGTGGCCGGAAAAACAGCGTTTGGGCGATTTGCCTTTGTATGCAACAGCGGAAGGCAGCGATATTCAACAGTTTGCCAGTTACGATGAAGAAGCTCAAGTATTATTAGGTCTTTTGGAAACAGCTAAAACATTGCCTTCTACTACGAGTTTGTGGTTGGAGCAACTGTCGAAAGATATTCAACAAAAAATCAGCGAAGCACAAAAAACGATTGGTATGCAAGAGAATAAAGAGTTTAATTCTACAATGGTGGATTTAAATATGATTTCTAATTTGGCTTTATATCATTCTCGAAGAATTCCTGCGGCAATTAGTTATTGTCTCTTTTTGCGCACGCAAGATATCAAAGCTTTGGATGCGGCAATTGCTCATGAACAACACGCGATTGAGGCATGGAAAGAGATTGTTAATGCTGCCGGCGATGTGTACGCCGAAAAAATTCTAATCGGCAATCGGGCACTTTCTGGACATTGGAAAGATGAATTGGGCTTTTTGCAACGCGGATTGGAAAAGTTGAAAGAGCAAAAAGTGGCTTTTGAACCGAAAGGAACAGTAACTACTGCTCCACTCTACAAAGTTGCAACTCGCTCGGAAAACAGCCAATTGTTTACTGTTGATTATCATCAGGTTTCCCCGATTTCTCAAAATCAACCCATAACAATAAAAATAAAAGTGGCCGCACATTCGGGATTAGAATGGGTACGTTTGCAATATCGTGCAGTCAATCAATACAAAGATTTTGAAATGATTCCGATGACTCCTACCGGCGAAAAAGATGTTTTTCAAGCAACAATCAATCTTGAAAAAATCGACCTGCAATATGACCTGATGTTTTTGATTGAATTGATGGACCGAAAAGGGAATGGATTTATTTATCCCGATTTTAATAAGGAAACACCTTATATTATTGTTCCTCTTACGGAGTTAAGAACAGAGAAAAATAATTTAACTCAAGCTTGCAATGATTGTGATTCTTTGCATAATCATATTTGTCCTTCAAATTTTGAAGAATTAGACAGCCCTCCTCAATTTCCAGGGGGAGAACAAGAAATGATGAAATGTATTAGAGAAAATCTACGATGGCCTATCGGATATGCAGAAATGTCTACGCAAGGGCGAGTTATTGTCCGTTTTATTATAAGCGAGACTGGAGAAATTATTTGTCCGAGAATTCTGCGTTCTTTAGACCCAGCAATGGATAAAGAAGCGCTTCGAATCGTTGGTTTAATGCCTAATTTCATTCCCGCCTCAAATAATGGAACACCAATTAAAGTGTGTTATACTTTACCTGTTCTATTCAAATTGAGTTATTAAATACTGGTAAAATACGAAGTCTCATGCAAAACAACCTTTTGCTTCGTAAATGCCAATAGAACGCAGATGACGCGGATTGAGCGGATAATAAAACCAGGTACGCAAATTATCAGCAATTTGTAAAAAGTAAATCTGCGATTATCCGCTCAATCCGCGTCATCTGCGTTCTATTGGCATTTACGAAGTTTTAGATTCAAATCCGTTTGCACGAAAAAAGACACCAAATTTCTTAATTCTTACTAAATTATTTCTACATTTGTCCTTATATCTTAAATCTATTAACAATTATGACACATTTATTTAACAAAAAAATGCGAATCGTTTGCTTTTTTGTAATTGGCATCATTGCATTTTCCTGCGAAAAAAAAGAAACTCCACAAACTACCGGAAAGTATGAATTCAATCAAACAATTTCCCGCGAAGTCTTGGAGAATTACCTCGACCGTTCCATGACAATCCAAAGTTTACTAATCGGAAGAGGAGATTTTAACGACAATCTGCGAATGATTCAAAACACCGGAGCAAAATTTATCGGGCGAGCCGTTTGTCAATGGGCGAACGAAGACAAGATGTTAGCCAATTTTGAGAAAGAACGAGAATTAATTCCTCAAGTACATGCTATTGACTCAGATATCATTCTTCAAGCTTGCATTTTTGAAATTATTTCGGAAAAAGTCAATGAAGTACCTATTCCTGATTGGTGTTTCAAAGAAATGGGAATGCCGGTTGAAGAGCGCAATTTCAGTTATGAAAAAATGCTTTATCCGGATGGTCAATTTGTAAAACATTGGAATGACACAAGTTCTGTTCCCGACATTAGTCAACCGGAAACTCAATTGTATTTCTTTTATCAGGCGGCAAGCTATATTAATATGGGAATTGAAGCTATTCATTTCGGACAAGTGGAATTAATGAATCAAAACGATAAAAACTTGGACCACTATGCCGGCGTATTGGCGAAAATTCGTGAATATGCAAAAGAACACGCACGAAGAGGAATGATTATTTGTGATGCACATGTTCCCGGAGGCGGATTTTTACATGATGGAGATTATCTTTTGATGGATTTTCACTCTTTCCCTTTGCGAATCAAAGAAATTGGAGAACCCGAACAAGCAACTTTAGAAATCGGATATACCGATGCGTTATATCTTCGGAGCAAAGGCGGTCGCACTTATAGCGGATGGACTTGCGAAAGTTTGCCTTATTTAGTGGAATTTGACAATTTTGGAGTGAGTGAAAAACCGGGAGAATTTTCTGCCGGAGGTAGTTTTTTCTGGACATGGGGCTATGACGAAATCACTTGGTTTGCGAATCAATCAACTGAATATCGTCACGAATGGTTGCGCTACGCTTATGATTGGGTGAAAAATGCAGACCCGAATGGTTGGTTGCAAATGCCCGGCGGTCGTCAAACGACATTTTCGAGAACAGACAGAGGATGGTACGCTTGCAATAATAAGAGCGAAGGGTTTGAAGCTGGTTACGGCGATGAAGATGTGATTCGAGAGATATGGGAAAATGGTCGAACGGAATAAAGCAACATCTGCTCGCTAACTGAATTAATCCAGAGGTGCAGGATTTAACATCTCTGGATTAAACAGGAATATTCAGTAAATAGGAAAGAAGTCGCGTTTCCCTTTGAGTCGAGTGTTTCCGTTAAGAAACTACGCTTAGTAACTAGTGTCATATTGAATTGTAAAATGACACTCTTTTTCATTTTTAATAAAATGTATATAAACAAATTATAATAAAAATCCTACGAATTAAAAAAACTTTCGGAAAAATTCATAAATCTACTAGCAAGTTTGTTCCACTTGATGTCATTCTCTGTTTTCAGCTTATAAAAATGGGATTAGAGCATTTATCCTTTTGCATATCACAAAGATACCAGACTCGCCAGCAGCTCTTCTTCGGCATATATTTAATTGCGGTTACCCGCCCGTTCCCTGTCACTTGTGGACACAATAGCTACATCCTGAAAGTCATTATAAAAACTGAAAAGTGTATCTTTGTCTGAATATGGAACGAGTTCTATATAACCTTAAAAAACAAAATGATATATATCTAAAAATGAAAAAGCACTTATTTCTTCTACTTTTCCTTGTTTCCGGATACGCTTTCGCCCAACAAACCGAATCCTTATACTTATCGGGAACAGGCACCGATGATGCCGTTCTATGGGATTTTTATTGCACCGCCGGTAATAATAGCGGGAAATGGTCGAAAATTCCGGTTCCGTCCAATTGGGAATTTCATAAATTCGGTCAATTTAATTACGGTCATGATGACCAGAAAAAGCGTTTGAACGAAAGTGGAATGTACCGTCATCGGTTTCATATTCCTGCCGATTGGAAAAACAAGAAAATCAATATTGTATTTGAAGGTTCCATGACGGATACGGAAGTGAAAATAAATGGCAAAATGGCCGGAGAGATTCATCAAGGGGCATTCTATTGTTTTCGTTATGACATCACTAAATTATTGAAGCATGGACAAGAAAATTTACTGGAAGTAACCGTACACAAAGCTTCGGCAAACCAATCGGTAGAAATTGCCGAGCGAAAAGCCGATTTCTGGATATTCGGAGGAATTTTCCGCCCGGTGTGGTTAGAAGCATTGCCGCAAGAGCATATCGAACATATCGCAATTGATGCGCGACACGATGGTCATTTCCGAATGAATGTCTTTTTAGGAAATAAAATAGCACAGGGAGAAATAATCGCGCAATTAAAAACATTGGACGGAAAGCCATACGGAAATGCAATCCGCCAAACGATAAGCAAACAAGACTCCATTCAATTATCGGGAAAATTCGAACATCCGGATTTGTGGTCGTCAGAATTTCCGAATCGTTATTGTGTGGAAGTTTCATTGCAGAAAAACGGCAAAACAATCCATCAGCTAACCGAAAAATTCGGTTTTCGAACAGCGGAGCTACGCCCCGGAGACGGATTCTATATCAATGGGGTAAAAATCAAATTGAAAGGAGTGAATCATCATACGCATTGGCCTTCGTCCGGTCGGGCAAGTAATGCAACGATTAGTCTTAACGATGCTTTACTGATTAAAGAAATGAATATGAACGCTGTTCGGATGTCGCATTATCCGCCGGACAGACATTTTCTGGACGTGTGTGATTCGTTGGGATTATACGTAATCAATGAGCTTACAGCTTGGCAATATCCGCCTTATGAAACTCCGGTCGGGAAGAAATTAGTGCGCGAAATGATTGTCCATGATGTGAATCATCCTTCAGTTGTAATCTGGGCGAATGGAAACGAAGGAGGGCATAATTTCGACCTTTTGCCCTATTTTTCCCGTTATGATATACAAAACCGCTTAGTGATTCATCCTTGGTTGGAAGAAGACCATGTAAATACCTATCATTATATTACATATAACGTCGGAACTCATTTCTTTTTTAATGGAAACAAAGTCTTTTTCCCTACGGAATTTTTACATGGATTATATGACGGAGGGCATGGCGCCGGTTTGGACGATTATTGGAACCTGATGCTTAACAATCCGTTGAGTGCCGGAGGTTTTTTGTGGGATTTTGTTGACCAAGCTGTTGTTCGTAACGACAAAAATAATATGTTGGATACCGATACCAATCACGGCGCGGATGGAATTTTGGGCCCTTACCGGGAAAAAGAGGGTAGTTTTTTTACCATTAAAGAAATCTGGTCTCCGATTTTTGTGGAAGGAACCAAATTTTTGCCTTTATCGTTTGACGGAACATTCAAAATACAAAACCGCTATCATTTCACGAATCTGAATCAATGCACGTTTTTTGTCGAATGGTTGAAGTTCGATTACTTGGCAGGAAAAACCATTGCTCAGAAAGTTTCTGTAAAAGCGCCCGATGTTGCTCCCGGATATTTAGGTCTTCTGAAAACAGGATTACCCGATGATTTTAGCAATTACGACGCGATGCGCCTGACAGCAATTGATCCGCATGGAAAGGAAATATATGCTTGGACACGTACAATCGCTACTCCTAAAGTATATGCCGAGCGAATGATTCAGCCGGAAACGGGCAACATTGTTCGGACAGAAACTACCGATAAGATCAACCTTACTTCAGGAAAAACCACATTGACCATTGATAAACAAGCAGGAACAATAACAGAAATAAAGGTCAACAATCAACGATTTCCATTGGCCGGCGGCCCTCGTTTTACAAGCGGAGCGCTCGAAATAGCAGACAGTAAATCCACTGAAACGGATGGTATTTATACCGAAGAATTCCGGTTTAGTCCCAAAGAAAACAATCGGGAAGCAAAAAGCTATATCAAAATCAGCCTATTGCCTTCGGAATGGATTTTAGTTGAATATTCGTTTGGTATTTCAGGACGATACGACCATGTTGGAGTCACATTTGATTTTCCCGAAGAAAAAGTGAAACACATAAAATGGTTGGGCAATGGCCCGTACCGGGTATGGAAAAACCGGATGAAGGGTGTCGGATTCAATATCTGGGAAAAAGAGTATAATAATACGGTTACCGGAGAATCTTGGATTTATCCGGAATTCAAAGGTTTTTATTCGAATCTTTATGCAGCAGACCTCCAAACCGACTACGGAATTTTGAAAATGGTGGCGGCTTCCGAAGATTTATTCTTACACTTATTTACGCCGGACAAACCGGTTGGAAGAAATAACGATAATACGCTTGGAATTTTTCCTGACGGACAGCTTTCGTTTTTGAACGCGATCAGCGCGGTGGGCACGAAATTCAATGGAGCCGGAAGCTTGGGTCCTCAGGGCGGACGAAATGAGGTAATCAATTCATCGCACAGTAATCCTCTTGCCGGAAAAATTTATTTGAAATTTGAGCCAAACGAATAAAGTTGAAAGAATGAACAAACATAGAGTGCTCAGATATCATTTTTTCCTTCATTTTTGCATTATTTCAAGTGGAGTAAAACACATAATAATAAATTTTTCCGTTTTAATTGCTTGAAAAACACTACATTTGTTACCATGGTTGTATAATTTTAATAGGTAAAACAATGAAAAGGAAAGACATCATGAAGTTGGGAAAAATCGCATTAGTTGCTTTATTCGCAACAAGTTTATTCAGCTGCTCTCAAGAAAAAATCGTAGAACTCCCATTAACTGTAAATGACGGCTATGGTCCTTTCCATGGAGGATTTGTATTTTTGTCTCCTGCTTCAGGGAATGAGCAAAAAATATCAGCATTTCCCGAAGGTTTAACCGAGATGAAACAGGGTTATATTGAAACAAATTATTATCAATCCATTTACCAAGACTATTTATCTGGTGATGTTACGAAGATCGAGTATGAAGCAATAGAGAAGCAATGGAGATTGAAGCCTGACACATTAAACTTTTCTAAAACGCCCATAAAAACGAAAATCGCATTTGTTTATGGAACAGATTCGGACGGACTCTTAAAAATGATAGTAGATGCGAACAACAACCTTGATTTAAGTGACGACCTGTCATTTTCTCCTTATGAAATAATAATACCTTCTCTCAACACAGATTCATTAGCGCAAATTTATGCCTTTGATGTTTCTTTTGAAACTTATACACACAATAAAATAACCCCCATTAGTGTGCCTATTTTTATTGCTTGGGAAAGTCAATACAACTCCTTTCTGTGCAATTTTTCGCAATACTTGACCACCCAATTCAAAGGAGAGAAAATCGCTGTTTCTTCAAGTGATTTTATGGATTTATCCTATAACAATATAGGTGTTGTTTTTTGTAATGACCTGCAAAATGGAGAAAAAATTAAACAAAAAGACATATGCAGACGTAATGAATACCTTGAAATAAAGGACGATGTCTATAAAATTTTAGGAGTAAATACCAATAAGAGTACACTTGTTTTAGAAAAAACTAATTTGCCGAAAACGCAATTATTTTCCACGCAAGTGGGATATAAGGCACATTCTTTTCAGGGAGAAGAACTCACAACAGGAACAGCTATCTCATTGGAAGGATTAAAAGGAAAATATGTTTTGCTTGATTTTTGGGCTGAATGGTGCGGTCCATGTATACGGGAATTTCCTGCTCTTAAAGAATTATATGCTAAAACAGACAGGGAAAAATTCGAGATTGTCGGAATCGCAGGACGCAGTTCGCTCGATAAACTCAAGGAGCGAATTGAGCAACATGAAATTACATGGCCTCAATTTTTTTCTGATGAGATAATAGATATGTATGGAATACCGGGATTTCCGACCACATTTCTTTTAGATGAAGAAGGGGTTATCGTCTCTAAAGATTTGAGAGGAAAAGAATTAGAAGAACTAATTTTAAGCTTGATAAGCGAATAGTTTATTTTGTTTTTTACTAAAGCCATTCAAATTAGAAAAAATTATTAAATTGCGTCTTATTTGTTTATGGCGTTTGCGAGAATTATCACGTTTGTTTTTTTCCAACGGACAGCTTTCGTTTTTGAATGCAATCAGCGCGGTGGGTACGAAATTCAATGGAGCCGGAAGCTTGGGCCCTCAGGGAGGACGAAATGAGGTAATCAATTCATCGCACAATAATCCTCTTGACGGAAAAATTTACTTGAAATTTGAACCAAACGAAGAAAGTTGAAAAACGGAGAAATTGTTCGCTTTGGCAATCATTCTCTCTTATGTAACAAATAGAAAAAATAGCGTTTTGCTTTGCCTGCGAGTGTTTCCGTTAGGAAACTATGCTTAGTAACCAGTGAGCTTGCTCACTGGAAAATGAGTTATCCCTTACTGTGCTTCCATAGGAAGCGAACTTAGAACAACTCGCATATCATGCCAGCTTCCTACGGAAGTTTAGCGGAGAAAAAGAGACTGTTCTTTCCAGCGAGCAAGCTCACTTTTATGCAACAAATGTCAAACAATTGAAAATCAACAATTTAACATGAACTATAAGAATGTGGTGTTGGCACAAATATAGGACTTTTTTATCGAATTCTCGTTAATTTACTTTTAAGGGGATGCAATCTATAATGCTCTGAGACTGCTTACTAAACAAAATTTCCTATCGAAAATAGAAAACTTCCCTTATTCATTCTCTTCATAATAATACGAATAATCAATCCCTTTCAAAAACATGGCGCGGTCGTCTATCTTGTCTGTTAAAGCATTCTTTAGCAAACGTTTTAGCACCGTGCTATTGACAGGACTATTCATCATTGCATTCAAATAATCCTTTTTATCAATCTGACTCCAATCTACGCATTTTTTCAGTTGTTTCTTGAAAATCAAATCCAACCAAATTCGAGTGCTTCGTCCATTACCCTCCATAAATGGATGAGCAATATTCATTTCCACATATTTAGCAACAATCTCTTCGAAAGAATTTTCGGGCATTTGCTCTATTTGCTTCAATGTATTGCCTAAAAAGTGTGATACCGCAAACTGAAAGCCTCCTTTCGAGATATTTTTCTGCCTTATTTGTCCGGCAAAGCCATATAATCCGCCAAAAATATATGCGTGAATTTGCTGTAAACCTTTGATTGTTCCCACTTCGATGCTGTCAATAAAAGAGCTTTCAAACAAAGCGTATGCTTTTGTTTTGCTTTTTCCGTCAATACTTTCATCGCTGTAAGTAAACCAATCGATAAAGCGATTTGCCTTTGTGCCGGGAAATTGTTTACCCAAAGCTATAATTCCGCTATAATCAAACACATTTGAAAGTCGCATCTTTCCATCAGGTGATTTTAATTTCAATTGGGTAGTGACACTACCCAGTTCACTTCCCTCTTTCTTTAATTTGGCTTTGAGATATTTCCAATAGTTTCGTGTTTTAGTATAGTCATCCTGATCTATCAGAACAGCAACAATATCTAAAACGGAAAACCACCATTTGTTGTTTTCTTCATCCCAAATCGCACGAACTTCTCGGTCGTCAAAAAAACGGATTGATATTTTTGTGTTATCGCTCATTTCTGTCAAAGTTTTTATCTTTCTGAATTAGTCAAGTCTTGACAAAGATAAATAAACGCTATGGATTCTTGCCCATTTATTTCAACATAATTCTAGTCGTAGTATGAAAAAATGCAAATTTTCCTTAAATAATAATCCGAATGTAGGCATCTTAATAGCTAGCTTAATAGTTGCATTAAGCGACTATACTTTATTTTGTTAAATATATTGGTCAGGCACAAATGTTAACTTTGTTCGATAAATTTAAATCAGATGAGCGATGAAATACACATTGGAGAATTAATCCGCAGCAAATTAAAAGAAGAAGGCCGTTCGGTTTCTTGGCTGGCAGAGAAGATAAATTGTGACCGAACAAATATGTACAAAATATTCAAAAAATCGAATATTGATGCTGACCTTTTATTTCGTATCTGCATCATCCTGAATTTTGATTTCTTTGAATCTTATTCAATGCTCATCAACAAACAAAAAGAAAAAAAATTGTAGACAATTACTCTACATTATGCGGAAATATTCGCAATACAATTATTAAAATGAATATTCACAGATATTTTACCTTTGTATTTTCAACATTTCGATTGTCTTAAAAAATCAAATTAATATAATCCCATATCATGAAACACGTCAAACATTTTAGCTTTTTGCTTACTTTCTTCCTAATTGGAAATTTCAGTCTCTTTTCCCAAAATGAATGGGATGATGTAACAATCACTGAAATAAACAAAGAAGCTGCTTATGCCATTTCCATTCCATTTCAAACCGAACAACAAGTGCAAACTTTGAGAACGGAGGATTCTCCTTATTATATTTCGCTGAATGGAACTTGGAAATTCAATTGGGCAAAAGACCCGGATAGCAAACCGGCTGGTTTTCATGAAAAATCATTTAATGTAAGTGCTTGGGATAACATAGATATTCCTTCTTCCTGGCAAATTTATGGTGTGCGAAACAACAAAAGTTGGGACCCGCCCGTGTATATTAATACTCGATATTTGTTTACATACAGTTCGCCGACTTACAGCGTGATGGGAAATCGTCCTTCCGACTGGACTTACAATAATAATCGCAAAAATCCGGTGGGAAGTTATCGCCGGGAATTTACGCTGCCAACAGAATGGGATGGTCGGGATATTTTTATTCGCTTTAATGGTGTCAGTTCCGGTTTTTATCTTTGGATTAACGGAGAACAAGTGGGTTATTCGGAAGATTCTTTCTTGCCGGCAGAATTCAATATCACACAATATCTTCAACCGGGAAATAACGTTTTAGCCGTTCAAGCCTATTGTTTTACAAGCGGCTCTTTCCTCGAATGTCAAGATTTCTGGCGATTGACCGGTATTCATCGCGATGTGTTTTTATGGTCTGCTCCTAAAACGCAAATCAGGGATTTCTTTTTTCAAACCGATTTGAATGAAACCTATACCAGTGCCGATGTTAGTATTGATGTCGATTTAACCGGAGCAAATTTATCTTCGGGCAAACTTACCGCAAAACTGTTAAATAATGGAGTCGTTGTCAAGGAAACAGAATTGAATTCTCCGGTTATCGGAAAAAATCAAATCTCAATGACTGTGAATAATCCAAATAAATGGACTGCCGAAACGCCTCATTTATACGATTTAGTGATTACTTTAAAAAACGGAACGAATACAATTGATGTAAGAGGTGGAAAAGTTGGATTCAGAAAAGTCAGCATTGCCAAAAATGGGTCATTATTAATCAACGGACAACGAGTTATTTTTCGTGGCGTAAACCGTCACGACCACAGTCACTTGAATGGTCGCGCCGTTTCGAAAGAAGAAATGGAAAAAGATATTCAATTGATGAAAAAGTTAAATATCAATGCGGTACGTACGGCTCATTATCCTAACAATCCTTATTTTTATGAATTATGTGACCAATATGGGTTGTACGTTATCGCAGAAGCGAATGTCGAATGTCACGGAGATTGGGGATTGTCCAGCGTGGAAGTTTTCAAGAAACCAATGATAGAACGAGCTGAAAATATGATTAAAAGGTATAAAAATCATGTTTCCATTTTTATGTGGTCCTTTGGAAATGAATCCGGACCCGGAAACAATTTTCAAGCGGTTTCCGCGGCTGTAAAGGCTTTGGATAAATCTCGTCTGACTCACTACGAAGGAAATAGTACTTGGTGCGATGTTTCCAGTACAATGTATTCCAGCGTTGAAGCAATCGAAAATATTGGGAGAGAGCGTCAAGGACAAGCGAATCCCAAGCCGCACATTCATTGTGAAAACAGTCATTCGATGGGAAATTCAACCGGAAATCTTCGCGAATATTTCGATTTGTATGAAAAATATCCGGCGCTTACCGGAGAATTTATTTGGGATTGGAAAGACCAAAGTTTCCAAATGCCGATTCCCGGAAAAACCGGAGAATTTTATATGGCTTATGGCGGCGATTTCGGAGACAACCCGAATGATGGTTCGTTCTGTGCCGATGGAGTTGTATTTTCGGATTATACTTTATCATCCAAAAGCTATGAAGTTAAAAAAATATATCAACCGATTGTTTTTACCGTAAAAGAAGACCTCAAAACGTTTTGCTTGACAAGTAAACGCGCTTTTAAAACTATTGATGATTTGAATGTTAAATATCAAGTGTATGAAGACGGAAAATTGATTCGAACTGAAACGCTTCCAAATATCGTTATTAAGCCGGGAGAAACGATTGACGTATCTATCAACGCTTTGCCTGCAACAGTAAATGAAAAAGCGGAATATTTTGTTCGATTTATTGCCACTCAAAAGGAAGCGACTTTGTGGGCTGAGAAAGATTACGAAGTGGCTTGCGAACAAATCAAAATAAAAGATGCGACAAAACCGGTTTATCAAATACCTGCAACCGGAAATCTAACTGTGAACGAAAATACTTCAAATATCATTATTAATGGTTCTAATTTTTCTGCAGAGTTTTCGAAAACTTCAGGAACATTAATCAAGTATGTTTTTAATGGAAAAACGCTTATTTCAGAACCTTTGAGATTAAATGTTTTCAGAGCGGCAACAGAAAATGATGTGGACCAAGCTGCGAATTGGCTTTCTGCAGGGCTAAAAAATCTGGCTGTTAAAGCCGGAACATGGTCTGTTCGTGAAATGGAAGCAAAAAATGCGGTGGAACTTTCGATTACCAATGTTTATTCCGGTACGGGTAAAAATATTTTCACGAATCAAATCACTTTCAATGTATTGACCGACGGTTCTATTTTTGTGAGCAGCATTATTGACCCGGAATCAAAACAAGTAATTTTGCCTCGATTGGGATATAAACTCGAAATGCCGGAAGGATTCGAGGATATGACTTGGTTCGGACGAGGACCCGGTGATAGTTATGTAGACCGCAAAGAATCGTGTTTGATTGGAGTATATAATAGTACTGTGAGCGAACAATGGACAGATTATATTCTTCCGCAAGAAATGGGAAACAAAGAAGAAGTGCGTTGGCTGAGTTTGACAAACAATGACGGTATCGGACTTCTTTTTGTCGCTCCGAATCAAATGGCGGCATCCGCTTCACATTGGCGAGCAGAGGAGATGATTATTTCTTCCGGAAATCGTGTCAAGCATCCGTATCAAATGACATTTCACAAAAATACTATTGTTAATTTAGATGCTCATCAACGCCCATTGGGAAATGCCAGTTGTGGTCCGGCTCCGTTGGCGAAATACGAATTAAAAGCGGAAACGACTCAATTTGGTTTTATGATTATGCCTATCGCGGCGAAAATGAGTAATGATGAACTTTCGGAAAAAGCACGAGTGGAAAATCCAACTTGCGCTCCGGTAACGATTATTCGAGATAATCAGGGGAAACTCAATCTTTCGACTACAACCGCTTCTGCTCAAATTCATTATAGCATTAACCAAGGAGAATATCAACTTTACAGCGCGCCTTTCGATTTTACCAATGGAGGTCATGTCGATGTTTATTGTAAAGCAGACGGCTATTTTGACAGTATGATAACAAGTGCTGAGATGTTTCTTTTCATCGACAAATCGAAATGGAGAGTCGTTAGCGTTTCCAGTGATGCCGGAGGTGCTGAAGGCGCTTCCAATGCAATTGACGGAAATTTGAGTACTATTTGGCACACTCGCTGGGGAGCAAATGAGCCGACTCATCCGCATGAAATCATTGTGGATATGGCTCAAAAATACAAAATAGAAGAATTTGTTTATTCCGGAAGGCAAGATGCTGAAAACGGTAGAATCAAAAATTATGAAATCTATTTCAGTAATGAAATGAAAAATTGGGGAACGGCAATAACCGGAACTTTTGCTAATCATAGTGGTCCTCAAAATGTAATTATTTCTTCCAAACCGGAAGCGCGGTATTTCAAATTGATTGCGAAATCCGAAGTGAATGGAAGGGCGTGGGCATCTGCTGCTGAGTTAGATATAGAAGCATCCGAAATCATAACCGGGGTAGAGCCGGTTTATGTTGAAATAAAAAAAGGGGAAATATATAATATCCGGCATTTTTATTCCGGTTTGTATTTGCAATATGCTGTCCGAACAGGAGAAGGCGATTTTTACATCAATACATTGGAGAAAGATAATCCAAACTTTGAATTCGATTTCATTCCTATCGCAGAAAAAGAAGATGTATATAATATTCGGGTAAATAATCAATTCATCAATCAAGGAGACAGTTATTGGAGATGTTATTTGGGTCCGGAAACAGATGTTGCCGGACAGATACAAATCATTAAGCAAGAAGACAATACATTTGTGATGCAGGTTTTGTGGCAAAATGCTCCGAACTTCATCAATTTGGATGCAACTACTCCGAAATCGTATATCTACGGAGATAAATCGTCCGGCGCGGCATGGGCATTGGAAAGTACAGGAAAAACGGTTTCTATTCCAAAGATTTCTACTTCGGAAATTCAAGTTTTTCCGACATTTTCAACCGGAAAATTGACGGTTTCTACTCCGAATGAAGCCAAAATTAAAGTTACGGATTTCTCTGGGAAAACACTTGCGTCTTATTTTTCTACAGGAAATCTAACGATTGAACTGAATTATGATAATGGAATATATCTTATTTTGGTTGAAACAGAGGGAAGTACAGAAAGTCAAAAAGTGGTTTTGCAACGCTAATTAAAAACAATTTTTAAAATTCTTTTCGATTTGAATTAATAAATTTTCTACTGTTATATTCGTCGATTCTGACACTTTTTGGTAAATGTCTTGAATCGAAATATTTGCTTCGTCTGTTTCTAGGAAAAGTCTGTCTTTAGGAATAAGCCGAATGGTCTCTTCATTGAAAAATAATCCAAAAGACAAATAAAATCCTTGTTGAATGAGTTGTTTCATTTGCTGAGGTTTTCCTCGAAAACCATGAATAATCCAATTTTGTTGAGGTTGCATTTCCTTTTTCAATGCAATTATTTCATCAAAAGCTTTGACAGAATGAATAATTAAAGGTTTTTTCGCTTCTTCGCTTAATTCAATTTGAGCAACGAATACTTGTTGCTGTAAATCCCAAGACGTATCGCACATTTTATCCAAACCCGTTTCGCCAATCGCTTTTAACGACTTCTGTTGCAGTTTTTCTTTGATAAAAGAGAGATTTTTAGACAATGTATTTTCTTCTATTTTCCAAGGATGAAGACCTAAAGAGTAATTAAAAGAATGCGAAAATTGAACTGTTGAATCAAAATCAGACAGAGATGTATTGAAAATAGAAAATGTATTCTCGTCCGGCTCTTGTTTTCGAATATGTGTATGAATATTAAAAAACATCCTTTTTTGCGATTAAGGAACCGGGTCGTAACCATGCCCACCCCAAGGATGACATCTTAATATTCTTTTAATGGCTAACCAGCCGCCTTTAAATGGTCCATATTTTTTTATTGCAATCAAGGCATATTCCGAACAAGTTGGCAAATAACGACAGGATGCGGGCGTCAATGGAGAAATACATGCCCGGTAAAAATGAATAGGTAAAAGAGCTATGAAAATTCCTGCTTTTTTCAACCAATTTTTCATGCAATCTTTTGTTTCAAGGTGTTTAATGCCTTTTTCATGGCAGTTTCCATTTCGGAATAGCTGCAAAGTTCGTTGCTTATATAAAGAAAAGAAACTAATAATTGCTTATTTTGAGAAGAAAGACATTCCAGAAAATCACTTTTATTCAACCGATAAGCTTCTCGAATTAAGCGTTTTAATCGATTTCGTTTGACTGCTCTTTTAAAGCGTTTTTTGGATACACTAATTAAAATAGATGCAGGAATTTCCGAAATCGTTTCTCTTTCCGTATAAATAATGCGAAGTGGATAAACTACAAAAGAAGACCTTTCATTAAATAAGAAATCAATTTCCTTTTGACTGGAAATTCGTTCTTCCTTCGTAAAAGTAGGTCGAAAATTCAATGTATAATTATAATTTCTTTAGATAATTTTCCAAAGCAGCAGTCATAGACGGAGTTTCCGGCGTTGGAGCTTCTATATCTAAGTGCAAACCTGCATCTTTAGCCGCTTTAGCAGTTGTCGGTCCGAAAGTTCCGATAGCAGTTCCATTTTGCTCAAAATTCGGAAAGTTCTTTAACAAAGAAGATATTCCGGCAGGAGAGAAAAATATCAATAAATCATAATCAAATTTTTCGTCCGCACCAAAATCATTGCTTACCGTTCGATACATAATCGCTTTTGTATAGCGAATCTTTTTTTCTTCCAACAAATGAGTTAAATCTTCTTTGTGTACATCTGACACCGGAATCAAATAATTTTCCTTATTATGTTTTGCAATCGGAGTAATTAAATCTTCTATTTTACCGGAAGCCGGGAAGAATATTTTACGTTTGCGATAAACGATATATTTTTGAAGGTAAACAGCAATCGCTTCTGTTACACAGAAATACTTCATTGTTTCAGGAATTTGAATCCTCAATTCTTCACATAAAATAAAAAAATGGTCAATAGCCGTTTTTGCAGTAAAAATAACCGCAGTATGCTCTAAAATATTTACCCTTTGAGTTCTAAAATCCTTTGCATTCACTGATTCAACCTTAATAAATGGTCTAAATTCAACTTGAACGCCATATTTTTCCGCTATATCATAATAGGGAGATTTTTCAGTGCTTGGTTTAGGCTGGGATACCAGAATTTTTTTTACATTTGAAGCCATAAAGTACCTTTTTGCATCGTAATAAATAAATAACCTAACACTCTATACAAAAAATATAGAGGTACGATTTCGTGGGCGCAAAGGTACAAAATAAAATAAAGCAAAAGGCTTTTGTCTTGAAAAAAGATTACATAAATCTTATAAATCATTAAAAAGACAACTAGAATAGAGTATATTATATAGAAATAGTAACAAAATAAATATGTTTCTTTAATATAAAACATCAATAAAGTCGGAATGAATAAAACCAGTCCACTTAATGAAATAATAGAGAGAAAATTATCGTTCCAGAGTTGTATTTTTTCTTTTGGGAAAAATATGTTCCCTATTAAAATATTAAACAAAAATTTGCATAAGAAAAAGAGAAGTAGAGCAAGAGAAACAACACCAAAATAGGCAAATAATTGTTCTGCTGAATCAATTTGCAAATCAGTCGTATTACTAAAAATGTGATATATAACAACCGAAAATAAAATGATTGTCTGTAAGCACATAAGTAATTTGATACTCAGCTCATTATTAACTAAAACAGTAAAGACATTTTGCCGCTCTTTTGCTCGAAACAAACTTTCTTGCATAGAAAAAAGTAATTTTTCTTTTCGCAGAAATTGGATGCTGATGAAAAAGCAAAAAAGGAAAAGAATAAATCCCCAATTCTGCACAATAGGCCATTCTGAAAGTTGTTCGTTTCCCATTTTTATAAAGCTGCAAATAAACGGGGATTTTCCTCCCATTGTGAATTTTCAAATATAATTTCTAAAGCTTCTTCCGGAGTTTCCGCGACAGACCAAATGGATGCATGTTTGGAATGCATAAAATTTTCTTTTTGAGCTTTATCCAACATTTGCAATAAGTCATCGTAAAAATGCTGAACATTAAGAATAACAATCGGCTTGGTATATAAACCGAGTTGCTTCCAAGTTATGATTTCTAACAATTCTTCCATTGTTCCAATTCCGCCCGGCAAAGCAATGCAAGCATCGGATTTGCTCGCCATCAATTGTTTACGCAAATGCATATCCGGAGTTACAATTCGTTCTGAAAGAGTTGAATGACACCATCCTTCTTCAACCATGAATTGCGGAATAATTCCGGTAACTTCTCCCCCATTTTGCAAAACAGAATCTGTCAAACTCGCCATTAATCCTTTATTTCCGGCACCATTGATACAAGTGATTCGATTTTGCGCCAACAATTTTCCCAATTTTTCTGCTGCTTGAAAATAAGCAGAATGAACTTGCGAACTGGAAGCGGCATAGACCGTAATTGCTTGTATCTTGGGATTCATCTTTTTTAATTTATCAGAAAGTTTTGCAAAATTAGTAATTAATTAGGCAATTATATACCTGATTTGCTCCTGCAAAGTTAACAAATAAAAAAGAATTTAACTTCAAAATGGCTGAATAAAACGTGTTAAAGAAACGGCTGAAATACATCTTGCTAAAACAAAAAAGACTCACAATTTCTTGTAAGTCTCTTTTTTGTGGGCGGTGAGGGATTCGAACCCCCGACCCTCTGGGTGTAAACCAGATGCTCTGAACCAACTGAGCTAACCGCCCGAATTTCTTTTTAACTGCTCTTTCTCTCAAAAGCGTTGCAAAGGTAATTCTTTTTTTCTAATCTCCAAATGATTTTCAAAAAAAATATATTATTTGATGTGAAATTTGTACTTTTGCATCCAAGTTTGTTAATTAAATTATAAGAACAATGAATACTATCCGGTTTTGGTATCATAATGCGCGACCAACTGCGCTTCCCCAAAGTTTGCTTCCTGCTATCTTGGCTGTTTGTTTAGCCTCACAGATTCAGGGATTTTCTATTTATTTAGGATTATTAGCTGTACTTGGTGTTATCGTGGGACATTTAGGTTTGAATCTCTTTGATGATTATTTTGATTACAAAGTAAAAGGAACTGAGTTCCGGGACGCTATGGTAAGAAAAGGATTCCGTGCCCGAATCTCCAAATGCTCCTATCTCACTTCCGGAGCGACCACTTTGAAACATTTGTTAATCGCGTGTGTTGTTTTTAGCGCAATCGCATTAAGCATCGGTTTCATTATATGGACTCTCAGAGGAAATTTCATTTTATGGTTAGCTCTGATTACTGCTGTGTTAGGAATTTCATATTCGGGAGCTCCTTTGCGTTTGTCTTATCGTGGATTGGGAGAAATATTGATTGGGATTGTTTTTGGTCCATTATTGATGATTGGTGTTTACTATTCTGCGAGTGGGCAATTTGATTGGTCGATTGTATTTGTTTCTATTCCTGTGGGATTATTAGTGGCAAATATCGTTTATACGCATGCAATTATGGACTATGAGCCGGATAAGGAAGTTGGCAAAATGACTTTCGCCGTGTTGTTGAAAAAGAAAAGCTTAATGTTGGCTTGTTCTTTGACTATTTTAATCGGAGCATACGCCTCTATAATCGGTGGAGTTATTTCCGGTTATTTATCTGCCTATTATTTATTTACGTTACTAACTCTTCCAATGGCAATTGCATTATTCTATTTTATGGTTGAATTTGTTCGTCATCCGGAAAAAAAATTCACTCCGCGCTTTTGGATGGGACCTATGAATAATTGGGAAAAATTACAAGCTGCCGGATTAGATTGGTTTATGATTCGCTGGTACCTGTCTCGCAATCTTTTGTCTTTTTTCTGCCTTATTATTATTATTGTTTCTTTTATACCTTAATATTCAACAAATGAACTCCTTATTTTATTTGCCCTGGTGGTTTTTCAAAGCTAAGTTTTTAGGTTCGAAAAGACCTTTACAAACTGTTTTATTTATTTCAGATAAATGCAATTTAGCTTGCAAACATTGCACTGTTTACCAACAGGAAAATCAGAATATTAAAACATACGAACAGATTAAAGAAGAATTAGAATACTCTTATCGCCTGGGGTCTCGTTTTGTGGATTTTGAAGGTGGAGAGCCGACTATTTGGCGGAATGGCGAGAAAGATTTAAATAGTTTAATTCGACTTTCCAAAGAAATTGGTTTTTATTCTGCAACGGTCACAACGAATGCCCAATTGCCTTTTGCCGGATTGGAAGCGGATTCTATTTGGGTCAGTTTGGATGGCTTGAATGATTTTCATGACGAAATTCGGGGGAAAGGTGCTTTCGAACGATTAGTCAAAAATATTTCTTCGGCGAATCATCCCAAGTTAAGCGTGAATATGGTTATTAACTCCATAAATTATACTTCAGTAGAAGAAACGATTGAATTTGCCAAAAACAACCCTCAGATACAATCTATTTCTCTTAATTTCCATACGCCTTATGAAGGAACGGAATATTTATTTTTAGATTGGGAAAAACGCACTGAAGTGATTGATTTAATCATCCGAAAAAAGAAAGCAGGATATCCAATTATGAATTCTGTTTCCGGATTAAAATTAATGAAGCATAATAATTTCAAAAAACAATGCTGGGTTACCAATTTCATCTTACCTAACGGAATACGTTCTGCAGAATGTCAAGGAAAAACTGCCGGTATTTGCGACCAATGTGGTTTATCTATGGCTGGGGAAATGAAATCCGTGTTTGACTTGAAACCGGATACAATATTTGCAGGAATGAAATTAAGAATGATGGAATAATTTCATTTCTTATTTTAATCTGTTCTTCTTTTATTTTTGGTAAAAGCCCAATTCGCCAATTTAAGGCGATTGTATTCAAGGGCTGAAAGCCCATTTAATTTAGCCCAATGGCAAGCGAAGCGCCGCCTTGGGTATGATGAATACAAATAAACGAGCGGGCTGAAAGCCCAAGTTAAATTTAACCTGCGCTTTCAGCGCGCTGGTGCGATGTTGCATATTGAACCCAACGCGTTGCGTTGGGCTGAAATAAAACAGGCTTTCAGCCCTTGAATACAATCGCCTTAAATTGACGAATTGGGGTTTCTCTAAGGATACGCGAAGGGAAAATGCTGCCAAGTCTTTTTTTTCATTCCTGAAATAACGAAAAAAATCAAATTTTTATGTTAGATTTATTTTATTCGCTCGTTATTTAATTATACATGGATTTAGAACGATTCAAATCAGATATAATTCCTCTCCGACAAAAGTTGTTGTCGTTTGCATCAAAAATGATGGAAAACGATGATGATGCAGAGGATATTGTTCAGGAAACACTGATTCGATTGTGGAATATCCGTGAACAATTGAAGGATATTGCGAATCCGGCGGGATTTGCCATGCAAACGACGAAGAATATTTGTATTGATAAGTTGAGGTCTAAAAAGCAAATGGTTGAAGCGAATGATTTTTATTTTGGCGCAACGGAAAATACACCTTATTCTGAAACGGAGAAAGAAAATTCGATGTTTATCATTAAGCGGATTATTGAAAATCTGCCGAAATTGCAAAAAAGCATAATCGAAATGCGAGACATAGAAGGATACGAATTGGAAGAGATTGCCGGAATTACCGGAACTAAGATTGAAGCTGTAACTGTTAATCTTTCCAGAGCGCGAAAAAAAGTGCGGGAAGAGTTTACTAAAATCATGAATTATAAAGTATGAACGATAAAAGTCAAATAGAAACATTGATTGAAAAGTATTTTGAAGGTCTAACGTCTTTGAAAGAAGAGCAAATACTTAGGGATTATTTTCAGGGAGAAGAGATTGCTGAAAATCTGAAAATACACAAACCTTTGTTTCAATTTTTCTCCTTAGAAAGAGAAACGAAAAACAATAAAGAGATTGAAATTCAACCAAATAACAGCAAAAAAGTTCATTTTATTCGTTGGATTTCTATTGGAGCCGCAGCTTGTTTGATTTTATTCTTTTCGTTGAAACTTCCGAAGCAAGAAACTTCGTTTGCTTATGTTGACGGTAAAAAATACACAAACATAGAACAAATACAAGCAGAAGCTCTTAAATCTTTAGAAAATATTTCTATTGGAAACGAAGATATTTTTTCGTCTCAAATTGAAGCTTTGGAGATGCTGGAATTTTAAATTAATAACTCAGAATATATGAACACATTAACGAAATTAATCTTTTTGTCAAATTTCTTGCTTGCGAGTACATTCGTTAGCGCACAGAAAGATTTGAACATCGCAACAATCTTTGATGATTATGGGAAGCTGGAAGGTTCTATTTTGATAGAATTGGCGAAAGATGTGTTAGGAAATAATACAAAGATAGAACATTACAAGAGCTTGATTATTCTTCCAACTTCTGAAAACAAAGAAGCTATCGAAGAAGCTATTCAAAAGGATATTGAAGGCAGTAAGAAAATAATGGAAACAAAGAAAGACGGAAAAATAGAAACGGCTTATTATTGTCTGAAAAAGAAAAAAAATTCGTCCGGTTATCAATACATTTTATTTAACAGTCGAGACGAGAAAATGACTTTGATTTATGTAAAAGGAGATTTTCCTCCTTCTAAATTAGAAAAGGAACTGGAAACATTAAAGGACCTTTTCATCAAAATAAATAATAAACGAATTAAACTATAACAATCATGAAAAAGTATTTATTTTTAACTCTGGGAGCATTATTTTTTTCATTTACGCTTTGTGCGCAAGAATCTACTGAAGAGATATTTATAGAAGAAGAATCTACTGAAGATATTCAAAGTTCGGTTTTTTATGAAGGCTCTGCTTACAACTTTATTTTCTCTTGGGAAAAGGATGGGGGCACTTATATCAAAAAAACAAGAACAAATGAATCGCATTGGATTGGATTAGGTTTTGCCTTTTCTAATTTGAACAACTTGGATGATGCAGATTTGAATTTGGGTCGGTCTTATTCTGTTATCTTAAATATAGGCGACTATGTTGTGCCTCTTTCTCACAATTGGCTGTTTGCTACTGGAGTCGGATTGGATTGGTCACGTTATCATTTCAAAGGAAACGCTGCTTTGCGAGAAAATGAAATGGGAGTTGTCCAATTTATTCCCGATAGCGAGGGACGAAACTACAGAGACAGCAAATTCATAACCTATTATGTAACAATTCCTTTATTGTTGGAATATCAAGGAGGAAAATCGTTTTTTATCTATGCCGGAGTTGAAGGATTAATCAATTATTATTCCAAATCGCAAGTAGAAATAAAAACAATGGATGGAATCAAAAAAGGACATTATAAAGATTTGAATGTTCTTCCGCTGAATTATCGTTTTACGGCTCGAGTTGGCTTTGAAGATTTCAGCCTTTTCGGATATTATCAACCCAATTCTCCTTTTCAAAAAGGAAAAGGACCGGATATTCATCCTTCCGGTTTAGGAATTATGTTGAATTTCTAAGTCGTATCCGCTGATTTAGTTTATTTGCAAATTCAAAGTTTTTCAATCCCCAAGCAGGAGCAATCAAAAGTTCTTTCGGGGATTGAGAAACAAATCGTTCCAGAATAAAATCGGGATTCAAGCGTTCCATAAAATCGATGCATAAATCAATGTATTCATCTACAGTATACAGATGAAACAGTTCCGGCGATTTTTCGAATTGAAGAGCCATTTTAGTATTGCGAATCAATTGCAGCTGATGCAATTTCACAGTTGTAATTGGTAATTCGGAAATTTTGTCTGCATGGGAAAGAATCATTTCGCGCGATTCTCCCGGAAGTCCTAAAATTAAATGAACTCCACTATTTATTTTTCTCGAGGAAGTTCGGTGAATTGTTTCAATAGCTTCTTCGTATGTATGTCCTCGATTGATAAACTTCAATGTTTCGTTGTTTGTCGATTCAATTCCGTATTCTATCAATAGAAAATACTTTTGACTGATTTTTTCCAATTCATCTAATAATTCATCTGGCATGCAATCGGGACGAGTTCCGATGATTAAACCAACGACTTCCGGATGTGATAATGCTTCATTATATTTTTTCAGCAAATTGTCTACTTCATCATACGTATTCGTATAGGACTGAAAGTAAGCAATGTACTTCATTTGGGGATATTTGCGCGAAAAAAAACGAATTCCTTCTTCGAGTTGTTGTGTTACCGTTTTTTCGTTGGCGGCATATTGGGGACTGAATGTTTGGTTATTGCAATAAGTGCACCCTCCTACTCCTTTGTTTCCGTCGCGATTGGGACAAGTGAATCCGGCATTGATGGATATTTTTTGAACCTTGAAAGGGAAATAGGTGGATAAAAAATCGCCAATGGAACGCGGATGACACGGATTGGGCGGATTTACGCGGATTTTATTTGTGTGAGCTTTAGTCGGCATATCTTTCAAATTAGAATTCGCAAACTTTCTTAGTTGGCGACAAACAGAGGTCGAAGACCTAAAATATCTTAGCACAGGGTAAGCGCAGCACAACCCTGTGTATGATGAATCCCTCCCTATTCCAAATCTTGAAAGGATGTAATTGATATTCCGTCCTTTCAGGACTTTGGGGATGGATGATGACACTGACACACAGGGTTGCGCTGCGCTTACCCTGCGCTAAGATATTCTAGGTCTTCGACCTGCGCTTATCGCCGACTAAAAAAGTCTGCGGATTTTAAGAATAAATTTAAATAGTTTCTTAATCTGTGTTCCATTCCATTGTTTAGTAGGTAAATCGCCCTTTTTCGCTTTCAATAATCAATTCTTTTTTATCCGAAGCCTCAACAAAACCGACAATCTGAGCATCAATATTAAACGATTTCGATATTGAAATAATTTCATCCGCGTATTCTTTCGGAAGATATATCTCCATTCGATGACCCATATTGAAGACTTTGTACATCTCGCTCCAATCGGTTCCGGATTGTTCTTGAATTAATTGAAATAAAGGCGGTATCGGGAATAAATTATTTTTCGTGATTTTTACTTTATCTACAAAATGCAATACTTTCGTTTGTGCACCGCCCGAAACATGAACCATTCCATGTATCTGAGTTTTCAACTTATCCAATATTTGTTTGATGACAGGCGCATACGTCCGAGTAGGAGATAAAACCAATTTCCCGGCATCTATTCCAAGCTCTTCAATCTTATCTGTTAATTTCTTTTGTCCGGAATAAATCAATTCAGCAGGAACATTTGGGTCGAAACTTTCAGGATATTTTTCCGCCAAATAGTTCGAGAAAACATCATGGCGAGCAGATGTTAAGCCGTTGCTTCCCATTCCTCCATTATATTCTTTTTCATAAGAAGCCGTTCCCGAAGAAGACAATCCGACAATTACATCTCCAGCTTGAATATTCGCGTTATCAATCACATCCGAACGTTTCATTCGGCAAGTAACAGTGGAGTCGACAATGATTGTTCTGACTAAATCGCCTACATCAGCCGTTTCGCCTCCGGTAGGATATATATTTACGCCTAAAGCACTTAACTCCTCACACAATTCGTTTGTTCCATTAATAATGGCAGAAATAACTTCTCCCGGAATCAAATGCTTATTTCGTCCGATAGTCGATGAAAGTAAAATATTATCTGTCGCTCCGACACATAACAAATCATCCACATTCATAATCAAAGCATCTTGAGCAATTCCTTTCCAAACAGACAAATCGCCGGTTTCTCTCCAATACAAATAAGCCAATGACGATTTTGTACCGGCTCCGTCGGCGTGCATAATATTGCAATAATCGGCATCGCCACCCAAAATATCAGGAACTATTTTACAAAAAGCATTCGGAAATATTCCTTTATCTATATTTTTAATAGCGTTATGTACATCTTCTTTAGATGCAGAAACACCACGTTGCATGTAACGTTGACCACTCATAATTCATTATTTTTTTACAAAGGTAGTGCAAGTCGAGAGCAATACAAAATGAATTTGTTCATTTTTATTGCCGAGCGCAGCCGACCTTCGCTTTTGATGCAAAAGTAGTAAAAACCTCTCGAACTTCAATCATTTTAAATCAAATCAATATACGTCAAGTCCAATAATTCACAAACTATTTTTTATCCCATTTTAGAAGACAAAAAACAATCAAACTGACAAATCGGCAGATATTTTATTATATAGCACCTTGGCATATCATTTGTTAAAATACTAGCGTAATAGTAAAGAAAAAATATAAACTTAAACAATAAAACAAATTAAAATTATGAGTAAAATAATTGGAATTGACTTAGGAACAACCAATTCGTGTGTTGCTGTTATGGAAGGCAACAAACCGGTTGTTATCCCAAATAGCGAAGGAAAAATGACCACTCCTTCAGTGGTTGCATTTGTTGGAGATGGAGAACGTAAAGTAGGCGACCCTGCGAAAAGACAGGCGATTACCAATCCGACAAAAACCATTTTCTCCATTAAGAGATTTATGGGCGAAATGTATGACCAAGTGCAAAAAGAAATTGGACGTGTTCCTTATAAAGTAGCAAAAGGAGACAATAATACGCCTCGTGTAGATATTGATGGTCGTTTATATTCTCCTCAAGAAATTTCGGCAATGACTCTTCAAAAAATGAAGAAAACTGCGGAAGATTACTTGGGACAAGAAGTAACAGAAGCAGTTATTACAGTTCCTGCTTACTTTTCAGATTCACAACGTCAAGCAACTATCGAAGCCGGAGAGATTGCCGGATTGAAAGTAAAACGTATCATCAATGAGCCAACTGCTGCTGCGTTGGCGTATGGTTTGGACAAGGCTGACAAAGACATGAAAATTGCCGTGTTTGACTTAGGTGGTGGTACTTTCGATATTTCTATCCTTGAATTAGGTGGCGGCGTATTTGAAGTATTATCAACAAATGGAGATACTCACTTAGGTGGAGACGATTTTGACCATGTAATCATTGACTGGTTGGCAGAAGAATTTCAAAAGAACGAAGGATTAGACTTGCGCAAAGATGCAATGGCTATGCAGCGTTTGAAAGAAGCGGCGGAAAAAGCAAAAATTGAGCTTTCAAGCTCAACTTCAACAGAAATTAATTTGCCGTACATCATGCCGGTGGATGGTATGCCGAAACACTTGGTAACGACTTTATCAAGAGCGAAATTTGAACAATTGGCAGACAAATACATTCAAGCGTGTGTGATTCCTTGCGAAAAAGCGTTGAGTGATGCGGGATTGAAAGCGTCTGATGTTAATGAAGTAATTTTGGTTGGAGGTTCAACTCGTATTCCTGCCATTCAAGAAATTGTAAAGAAAACCTTTGGTCAAGAGCCTTCAAAAGGTGTTAATCCTGATGAAGTAGTGGCTATTGGAGCTTCTATTCAGGGAGCAATTCTTTCGGGAGACAGCAACTTAGGCGGAATGGTATTGTTGGATGTTACTCCACTTTCTTTGGGTATCGAAACTATGGGAAGTGTGATGACTAAAATGATTGAAGCGAATTCGACTATTCCAATCAAGAAGACAGAAACATATACAACTGCCGTAGACAATCAGCCTTCTGTTGAAATTCATGTGTTACAAGGAGAGCGCCCTTTGGCTAAGGATAACAAAACGATTGGTAAATTTCACTTGGATGGAATCATGCCGGCTCCACGCGGTGTTCCTCAAATTGAAGTGACTTTCGATATTGACGCGAATGGTGTGGTAAGTGTATCTGCTAAAGATAAAGCAACCGGAAAAGAGCAAAATATTCGCATTGAAGCTTCCAGTGGCTTGAGCGATGCTGAGATTCAACGTATGAAGGACGAAGCTGCTGCTAATGCGGAATCGGATGCGAAAGAGAAAGAAAAAATTGATAAGTTGAATCAAGCGGATAGCGTGATTTTCCAAACGGAAAAGCAATTAACGGAGATAGGCGATAAGCTTCCGGCTGATAAAAAGGCTACGATAGAGGCGGCTGTGGCTAAATTGAAGGAGGCTCATAAGGCTCAAGATTTGGCGGGTATCGATGCTGGTGTTGCAGAAGTGAATAATGCGTTTCAAGCGGCAAGTCAAGAGATGTATAATGCGCAACAACAAGCGGGCGGCGCACCACAACAGGACCCAACGCAAGGTGCTGGTCAAGGACCGCAATCCGGAGGAGATGAAGTGACAGATGTTGATTTCGAAGAAGTGAAGTAAAGCCCATAAACAAGCATTGGCTTAAAATAGATAAAAAGCGATAGCACAATGTGTTATCGCTTTTTTGTTGATATATATTTATTGTAATTTATGCTTGTATATCGTTTTTTTATTGTATATTTGCAACATATTTGCGACACGACATAATTAACGACAATGTGCGACGTAAATCTACTTATATATACGAACAAATATCTATTACATGGGATATAGTAAATTGAAAATACCGAAAAACTGTGAATGTTGCGGCAAGCAATTTGAAGCAAAAACCGTATCTACACGCTTTTGTTCCAGAGCTTGCACCAACAAAGCAGGCAACGACAAAAAGAAAGCCGAGCGAAAAGAAGTAAAGCAACAAGAACTCATTGCAAAAATCCCGAGCAATCGCCCTTACATTTCCATTGCCGAAGCTGTTTTGTTGTTTGGCATTTCGAGAGATACCATTTACCGACTTGTGCGAATGGGAAAAATCCCTGCTATCAATTTAGGCGAACGGCTTACAAGAATAAGCCGAACACACATTGAAACAATGTTTGCACCGTTGGCAGTTGTGCCAACTACACTCGAAAAGCAGTCCAAGAAAATGGACTATTCACAAGAAGAATGTTACACAATTGGCGAAATCACGGAAAAGTTTGGCATATCACCCTCAACAGTTAGCAACACCATTCGCCGAAATTCCATACCCAAAAAACAAATAGGCAAATTCGTTTATGTACCCAAAGTTGAAATTGACAAGATTTTTGCAAATAAAAAGTAATGCGATATGAAACAGTTAAGCCGCACCAAAGTAACCGCAAGAATAAGAAAAGCCGTTTTTCGCAATGAATGGTATTTATGTATAGAAAGCTATCCTGTATTTGAGGCAGGCAGTAAAAAGCCGAAACGCATTGTTGAAGCATTAAATCGTACCATTACAAGTATTGTTTGGGATAAAAAACGAACAGCCCGCACAACAGAAACCTCAAAAACTTTCAAACCGAAAAGGGACGAAAACGGCGTAATAATGTGCAAAACAGAAATAGACCAAGAAGCCTGCTTGTACGCCGATGGCATTCGCAAGCTCCGCCAACGCGAATACGACAATGCCGATTTATACAGCGACACCGAAACCGCCCAAGCCGAACAAAAAGAACGTTCGCAACAAAATTTCATTGAATACTTTGATGCCGCCGCCAAGAAACGCCACGCCCGCAGTTCCGAGTCAATTCGCGTAAATTGGAAACGCACACACGAACTGTTAAAACTCTTTGCAGTCGAAAATCTTCCATTCTCAAAAATAGATAATCGTTTGGCAGAAAATTTCAGACTATTCCTGATGAATGCACCTTGCGGAGGAAACAAAAGCGGAACCATTTCCCGAAATACCGCTGCAACCTATTTTTCAATTTTCAAAGCAGGATTAAAACAGGCTTTCATTGATGGATATTTAACCATTGACATATCCGCAAAAATCAAAGGCATACAAGAACAGGAAACCCGCCGCGAATTTTTAACGGTCGAGGAATTAAACACGCTTGTTGCTACACCTTGCGAATACAAAGACCTAAAACGTGCCGCCCTGTTCTCTGCGCTCACAGGTTTGCGGCATTGCGACATTCAAAAAATGCAATGGAAAGAACTGCAAATTGACGGCGACCAAGCCCGCCTCAATTTCACACAGCAAAAAACAAAAGGCGTTGAATATATGCCGATTTCCTCGCAAGCATTGGAATTTTGCGGAAAACCGCAAAAGTCCAATCAATTAGTTTTTGAAGATTTGCCCGACCCCTCGTGGATTTCCCGCCCGCTTAAAAAATGGCTCGAAACCGCAGGCATAACAAAGAAAATCACATTTCATTGTTTTCGCCATACATTTGCAACGCTGCAATTATCAAGCGGAACAGATATTTACACAGTCAGCAAAATGTTAGGGCATACCAATGTAAAAACAACTCAAATATACGCAAAAGTAGTTGATGAAAAGAAAGAAAAAGCAGCAAACGCAATAAAATTGAATATCAATAAGTAACGATAAATGAATTTCGTAATTGAAAGCATATTTAATCAAATGGAAAACAACTTTTTATCATTATTATTCTTACTGAAAAACAATGGAAATAATTATGCAGACAGACAAGATAAAAACATACACTCCCACCGTATTTCATAAAGACTTTTTTAGTTCCCCAAATAACAGTGAATATTTCAAAACAGGGCATGAATTTTTTTTTATAGCACGGGAAGAAAATCTAATTCGTCAAATGAAACTTCCTATTCTATCAGCAAGAATGACGAGTCATGCCCTTATGTACATTACTTCAGGAGTTGCGGAAATGAAAATAGGCAGTGCCACTTATAAAATACACGAAGATGAATGTTGGGTAGTTCCTGCAGGAAAAATATTTTCCATAGGAAACGTTGATGTAGAAAGCGCGACAGGCTTTATATGCGGTTTTAGCAACGATATAGGAATCAGCGAAAGATTTAAACTTGATTTACAGAAAGAATATGAGTTTCTGAATGTATGGGGAAATCATTATATCGCATTGGGAAAACAAATATCTTCATACGTTAAACCGCTTTTCGAACGGCTTTTTAACGAATATTCTAACAACGGACTATCTCGTATCGATATTATTCAATCCTATTTATTTACTGTTTTAAGCGAAATTAATCAGGCATATCAGCCTCTTTCAGGTTCATTCAAAAGACAAGCATTGCTGATTTCCAACAAATTCAAAGAATTGCTGTTTGCCAATATAAAAACCAAGCACTTTGTTTCTGATTATGCCTCGCTTCTGAATGTCAGCCCCAATCATTTAAACAAAGTTATAAAAGAAGTAACAGGACAATCTCCCTCCAAACACATTGAAGAAGCTCTGATAATGGAAGCAAAAATACTTCTTTATCAAACAAATCTGCCTGTAAGCGAAGTTGCTTCCGAAATCGGAATCTTTGACCAATCATATTTTACGCGCTTGTTCAAAAAACACGAAAAACAAACGCCTCTGCAATTTCGAAAAATGATTGAATAATCCTAAAACTTCCATTTTTAATCCTAACTTTATTATCTTGATGTGGCGTAATTTTGCGCCATGATTTTACGCGTCAATGTGTATTTCTTGTCGGTATGTAATTCGCTTATCGACAAATATTTCTATGATTATTAATAATATAAAAATATATGAGCCATGAAGTTTATTAAAAAAATCCTATTAATTCAACTGCTATTGATGTGTGGCAGTAATTTTTTAAGCGCCCAAGTAGTTTTAAGCGAGCATCAAATTATGCCAATGATTATGAGAGGGGTTGATATAATAGATGTAAGAGTCGACAATGAGTATCAAAAAAGTTCAATAGTGAATGCAATTCATATACCTATAAATCAACTCGAAGAAAAAAGCAGCGATTTAGAAAAAGGTAAAGAATATATAATCAGTGCATCCAGTAATGCAGAATGTAACAAAGCAATCGAAAAATTACAAGCATTAGGATTTGAGAAAGTTTATAATGGCAGTAAATGGACTATTATTCAGCCTAAAAACATAAGTGGCAATTTGAGTGATTTACTCAAAAAAGAAGCCTTAATATTAGATGTTAGAACATTAGAGGAATTTGAAACCGAACATTTACCCAATGCCTTACATATTCCGATAGGCGAATTGACCGAAAGAATCGGAGAATTGGATAAAGAAAAGGTATATATTACTTGTTGTTCTCATGGACTAAGAAGTATTAGAGCCGTCAACGCTTTGGTTGATAATGGATTTAAAAAAGTTTATAATGGCGGCTCATGGTTAAATCTCAAAAAATATTGAAATTATGACACATTACATTTCCGAATTTATCAATGTAAATGCTATCGGAGCAGTTGTGGTAGCATTAATCTACATTACCTTGTGCTCGTTGTTTAAAGAGCCTAACCGTCAAAAGTTCAATGCAATTATTATGGCAGGGGCGGGTGCTGCTTATTTCAGCAGTGGACTTGGCGTTTGGGAACTTGTATTTTGTAGCGTGATAACATTTCTTGCCTACAAAGGGCTGACACGTTATTATTGTATCGGAATTGCATGGGTATTGCATACGTGTTGGGACGTTATACATCATTTATACGCTGACCCAATCATTCCTTTCGTTCCCACTTCTTCGGCAGAATGTGCTGTGTGCGACTTAGTATTGGCTACATGGTTCTTTTTCAATGCGCCTTCCGTGTTCGACCTTTTTAAGAAATTAAAAACCAAACAGCATAGGCAATAAGCTAAATTTGTCAATCAACAGGAAATTTATTATGAGTATTCTCAAAAACAAATTCTTATTGTATATCGGGTTATTTTTTTTGTTTGTCGCTTTCATTGGCAGGCATTTAGGTGTTTCAAAGCTGTATTGTATTCCAATTTTTTGTATAGCAATACTCTTAAAAATAATATTTCTGTTTAATGTATTCCGTTCCATAGATTTTAAAATGAGTTTATGGCTCATGCTGATTTTAGTTGGAGTATGCATGATTCTTCTTTCATTGCTGTTCAAATTTGCACTTCCTGTTTTATGGCTGCGAAACCTACTGTTCTATGGAGCCATAGCATTAAAAGCAACAGGATTAATCATAAAAATCAAAAGTAGTATCACTCACTAATAATAAATCAAATGAAAGAAAAAAACACAAACAGCAAGTTCCAAAAAAAATACCTCAACAATAGATGTAAATGACATTTTAGAGGTTTTAGAACAAAACAATTATTCCAATCAAAAGCAAGTTGAATTATTGCAAATTCTCAATTATGCTTTATTCAAAAAGAATTATCCGCAAGACATTTGCGGTATAATCGACAGAAAAATTAAAATCCTGCAACATTCTCCCGAAACGCCCGAAAAAGACTATCCAAATGTAGTAAGTATCAAAGTTCGTTCAGTTACAATTTTAGAGCTATTGCAAAAACTACAATTAGGAACAGCACACAACGACCTCACGAAGATTTGCAAGTTGATAGCATTTCTAACAGGAAACAGCTATAACAGTATTTACAATGAAGTACAAAAGGGAATATATTTCTCCAAGTTTCACAGCAAACAGATAGATGAAGCCAACAAAATACTCGAAGAATTAAACGCCTTAATATCAATTGACATAAATAAGCAATACTAAATTTACAACCCCTTGTACAACCCCTTGTAAGGTCTTTATACTTATTCTTTTGCACCACGATTTCTATTGAAGTCGTGGTTTTCTTTTTATTGGCATAAAAGAAAATCCAACCGCCGAAAACAATAATAAATTATGTTTTCAGATGAACTTTCTTTTAACGATGTGCCGAAAGCCGTAGCACATTTGATTAACAAGGTAGAAAAAATCGAAACCCTGTTAATCACAAACCAACCGAAAGTACAAGAGGGCGACCAATGGCTAAACCTCAACGACCTGTGCAAGTACCACCCCGACCACCCCGCAAAACCTACGGTTTATGCGGGGATTGGGCAACGCTCAATTCCTTATCACAAGAAAGGCAAAAAGTTGATGTTCCTAAAAAGTGAAATCGACAATTGGCTAAAAGAGGGCAGACGCAAAACTGCTGCCGAAATCCAAGCCGAAGCCGAGCAGTATGTAAATAATCAAGGGAGGGCAAAACGATGAGCAAACCAAGAATTTTAGCCGACATTCTGAAAGATTACTTTCAGAATAGCAACGAGCCGTTAGCCGTTGAGTTCCGCAAACATTTTGCAGGAACAGACCACCCGCTTTTGACAGAGCACCCAAGTGACACGCCTCTCGAAGATTGGCTCGACAATCAAGATGTAATGCAAGCATTACACATTTCGCCTCGCACCCTGCAAACCTTACGCACAAACGGCAT
>JGI996J12353_1000049_pt1 | contig 39058 bp, 29 predicted proteins | sample IntmicLarv5ML5BL_FD_12353 | JGI IMG/M metagenome (IMG submission 12353) | reverse complement strand
GCACCTGACTCATAATCAGGGAGTCCCTGGTTCAAGCCCAGGTGGGACCACATTAATTATCAAGCAGTTACATTTTAATGTAGCTGCTTTTTCTTTTATAACTAACAGCATCCTCAAGCCTCAGGATATAGGTTGTGTAAGCACAGGTGTAAGCAATGAGCACAACAATCGATGTAATTTGTTACAAAGTAAGACCATTGAAAAATAATGAATATCCTTTAATGATAAGGATAACTAAGGACAGGGAAAAAAGTACAAGAGTATAGGACTATCCATCAAAGAGGAAGATAGAGACGATTCGGAATAATGCAACTTTTTCAATAGTTTTACCATCATTAGTATTATAAACTCAAAAATAAACTTAAAATGAAAAGATCATGTATTTTTGTAAGTATTGCACTATTATGTACCTCTTTAAGCAGTTGCCTTAATGACGATGATAAAGGCAAAGACCGAGAAAAAATTGTTGAAATGACAATTTATCCGGAAACGGGTTACGGTGTAAATTTATTAGATGATATATGGACGGAACCATTGGTGTTTTCTGACAGCGATGAAAATCAAAGGCGATTATTATTAAATATAATTGTTGAAGGATTTGATTTTGACTATGAAAGAGGTTATGAATACAAAATAAGAGCAAAAAAAGTTTGGATGCACAACCCGCCTCAAGACGTTTCTTCTGTAAAATATGTATTTATGGATATGTTATCAAAGACGCAAGTAATAATGGAAAATCGAGAAGAAGACCTTGAGCTTTTTATATCATCAGAAATAGTTAAGTTTACGCCAAGCTATCCTAATGAATACGAAGAAGGAGGAAGTGTATTGAAAACATACAACGCTTTTCGGGCTAAATTAACCAGAGTGGAGAATTGGGTCTTATTGACTAATATAGAGGGATTCGATTTTGAAAATGGCTACGAATACATCTTGAATGTAAAAAAAGTAACGCAAGCAACTCCCTATTCTGTTAAATACATTTTGCGTGATGTTTTATCAAAAGAAAAAAAGGATTAGGTAAAATGTCATATATAGGTTCAATGATGTTACCCATGAGTATAGCTATTGATGTAGGTAAGATACGTTGCGGTGGGTGGCATTGGCGGGTCAGTAAATTTGGAGTATTTTGTTATCTTTGTGTAAATCCAACCCCGGAGGATGCCTGAAAGGACATCCGACGGCATAAATTACACTGACAACACAAGTATCTAAACTTTTAAATAATTAAAATGAAAACTCTATTTATCACAATTATCTTCCTGGCTGCCTCAGCAGTCGCTTTCGGACAGGAGAAAAGCGAAGCGCAGAAATTCTTCGACAACATCAAGCAGCATTGCGGCAAGGCATACGAGGGCAAGGTTACAGAAGGCGGAAGGCCTGGCGACGCTTTCAGCAATGGTGCGCTGGTGATGCACGTTCGTTCGTGCGAGGATAATCGCATACGTATCCCATTCTTTGTGGGCGATGACCGTTCACGCACATGGGTGCTGACACTAGAGAACGATCGCATCTTACTTAAACATGACCACCGTCATGAGGATGGCAGCGAAGACGACTTGACGCAATACGGAGGCTGGACGGCCAACAAGGGTCATGAGAACAGCCAGATGTTCCCTGCTGATGCTTTCACTTGCGACCTTATCGACTACGGCTGCAACAATGTGTGGTTCATAACGATCAACGAAACGGAATACACATACAACCTACGCCGCATTGGTACTGACAGACTTTTCTCAGTCTCCTTCGATCTTACCAAGCCGATTGAAGTTCCCCCTGCGCCATGGGGCTGGGAGGACTAACTATCCTGATAGAATTCAAGTAAGAGGAAAAGGTACATAGCATACGTTTTCCTCTTTTTTTTCTTCTTTTGTTTTTGCTGTATATTTAATATCGTTTTGTTTTTCTGAGGGTTTAACATGTTTTGTCACTTTTCATTTTTAAAAAAAATTGTAACTTTGGTAGCAATTAATAGGTTGTCTGATATTCTCTCAGGCTTTTTGATATAAAAAGATATGAAGTTAAAATTACATTGGCAGATTCTCATTGCATTAATACTCGGCGTCGCCGGCGGAGTTTTGTTCCCACAATTTGTACCATACGTTTCTTGGATCGGTGATATCTTTCTCCGGGCATTAGGTATGATCGTTGTTCCTCTTATCCTTTGTTCAATCGTTACAAGTCTTATTGATATACAGAAGTCAAAGTTCGACCTTAAAAGCACAGGTACAAGAACGATATCACTGTATGTCATGACGATGGTCATTGCAATCTTAACAGGATGGGCATTAGTGCGTATCATAGAACCTGGGGTTGGCGTGGATCTGATTATAGATGCAAGCGCATTGGATTCTATAGAGCAGAAAACCGTTTCTGAGATTTTGATTGGTATAATTCCGAACAATATGTTTGGTGCCTTTACTACAAATAACACCTTGCCGGTAATATTGATTGGCTTCTTGTTAGGTATTTTCATTCCTAAGGTAGACTTTAATCATCAATCTGTTTTTGAGAATATATTCAAGGGTGGACTTGATTTAATGACTAAGATTACATCTTTCATCATCAAATTCGCTCCTTATGGCATCTTCGCTATTGTGGCTAAGCAATTCAGTCAAACTGCGGACTTCCTTGCTCTTATGGAAAATATGATGATGTATGTATTCACCGTAATTTTAGGATTGTTCATTCACATGTTTGTTTGGCTACAATTGATACTACGATTTGTCTTCAAGGTGAGTCCTTGGAAGCACATGTCTAATATGTCAACGCCTCTTATAACTTCATTCTCAACAGCATCTTCAGGAGCGACACTTCCTCTGACATTGTACGCTGTGGAGCATAAGAACGGTATATCAAAGGATATAACAAACTTTACAATACCTCTTGGAACTGCAATTAATATGGATGGTACAGCCCTTTTGGAATGTGTCGGCGTAATATTTATTGCGCAGGTTTATGGTGTTGAGTTGAGCTTCATACAACAGCTAATCGTTGCATTTACAGCATTATTAAGCGCTATTGGTGCAGCAGCTATTCCGATGGCTGGGTTGGTGACTATGACGATTATCTTGTATGCCGTAGGTTTACCGATTGAAGGTATCGGATTGATTATCGGTGTAGACCGCATCCTTGATATGATGCGCACATCTGTAAATGTTTATGGCGATGCTTGTGTAGCAACGATGATGGCCAAAATAGAAAACGAGAAACTTCCGATAGACCTTAAATAGGGGAGGAGTAAAAGGACAAAAAATAATATAAAAGAGGCGTCTCAGAAATGAGGCGCCTCTTTTATGTTCCAGAGAAAAAACGTCAATATCAACGTTTTAGCTCAAAAGCGCTTTTGGGAAAAGACTAATCTTGCGAGTCTCCGGCTTTCTATCCTCTTATTAATTCCCATTCATTATCACCTCGATGTGATTGCCTTGTTCCAACAGGGTTTTCGCGAACTCTTGAATATTCGTCGGAGTTATTTTTTCTACCGTAGGCAAGTATGGTGTGTGATAATCTATTTTGTTAAAGTGGTAACTGTCGATGGTGCTTAGCCAATATGAATTATATGCTCGTCCCTCCTCGTGTCGCTTTAGGATACTTTCTTTTATATTCGCCAAATCTTCGGCTTTCGGACCATTTTCGGCTATTTGATTCAGTTCGTTGAGGATTATTTCGTTCAACCCTTCTTGCTTTTCAGGGTCTGTGTCAAAGAATATTTGCAGCGTCGTTCTTCCTTTTGGAAAAGAGAACAACTGAACCTGCGTCATAACACCATAGCTTCCCCCTTCTTCTTCCCTTATTTTATCCATGTATATAATATCCAACAACTGATTGAGGATAGTTGCAGAGATTAGATTTTCTATTGTATAGTCTGTCTTTCCTGAGAAAAAATGAACTATCGAGGTTTTGGGGACTTCCATTTTGTGTGAGAAATGGTTTTGATATTTGCCTTCCCGATATTTCATTATCCCGTTTTCGTCGCCATGCTCAATCCTGTTGATTGAAGGCAATGCTGCCAAATATTCTTTAGAGAAAAGCCTTAGACTATCCATATTGATTGCCCCAACGAAGGTGAACACAAAGTCTGAGGCATCTGCAAATCTCTCTTGTTGCATATCCATAATCCTTTTGTAGTCCAACGATTCGATGTCTGCTTCGGTTATTCGTGCCATCGCAGGATTGTTGTTGTAGACAGCAGTCGTCAGCGAGTCGCTCAACACCGTCATCGGATTTCTCGATGAATTCTTCAGTTGCCCTTTTAGTCGGGTTGTGTAGGACAAATACGCACTCTCGTCCATACGTGGCGCGGTGAAATGCAAATATGTCAACTCGAAAAGCGAGCGCAAATCAGAGGGAGAGGCATATCCGCCTATAGATTCATTGTTTAAGTCGATAGACGCATTGAGGGAAATCCGCTTGCCCGTCATTATATGATTCAGCTGGATAGCCGAAAAATCGCCATAGCCGCCTAAGGATGTAATTTCGTTCATCACTCTGGCATTAATCCTATCCTCAGAGTCGAACAGCGTTTTCCCGCCCGGACTTGTTGCCGACATTAATATCTCGTCCTCCTTGAAGTCGGTTTGTTTGGCTACCACTATCACGCCATTGCTTAGAGTCAGCACCGTTGTACCGAACAATGCGTCGGCTTCCTCCTTTATAATTTCTCCGGCTTTGGGAGATTCAGGTAACAGAGGATTGGAGAGCGACTCCTCTTCGTATGCCTCAACTTCCTGCAAGGCTGCGGAACGAATCAACTCAAGCACCTCTTCTTCCGAAGGATATTGTGAATCCTCCGTGTCAGGTCCTGTTATCGATACTGCTATGTCGTTAGCATTGAAAATCGCCCTTGCATAATAATTGATGTCTTGCAAAGTGAGCATATTTATTATGCTGTTAATTGCTTCAATCTCATCTTCTACGCTTGGGATATAACTGCCATTTGTAAAATGATTGAGGTACATATTGGCAAATGCTGAGTTCTCGATATTGTCTCTTTCCAAAAGTTGACTCTCATAGTGGCGAAGTATATTTTCCTTTGTTCTAAGAAATTCACCTTCGGTAAAGCCGTATTGCTTGATACGCTCGACCTCTTTGAGCAATGCCTCCAATGTTGACTCGATACGCCCTTCCTCGACAATGGCGGTGATGTTCCATGCCGACTTAGTTGCCGCCCCCATATAGTTGCCGTTGTACGATTGAGCGAAGATAAACGGTGGATCAATCTCGTAGAGCAGTCTGTCGAAACGCTCATTGAGCATTGTGGAGGATATGGCTTTGAGGCAATCATCGGCGATACCTATTTTAGTGGCATAAATCTCTTTAGGCAATTTATCAGACTTATACATAAGGGCAACCATGTATCCGGACGATTCTCTATCAGTCGCAATAGAGATTATGGGATTGTCGCTGTCGGGTACGAACTCCTCAACACGCTCATGAGGAATCAAAGGGGCAGGTATGTCGCTGAATAACTCCGTTAGCTTTCTCTCAACATATTCCGTATCCAAATCGCCAACTACAACTACTGCTTGTAAGTCCGGTCTGTACCATTTCTCGTAATACGCACGAAGTTCTTCAGGCTTGAAATTATTGATTACGTCGATGCTACCGATTGGCAATCTCTCTCCATACTTGCTGCCTGCAAGCAGAACAGGATATTGCTTCTCCATCAGACGGGAACTTGCACTCCGACTCGTCCGCCATTCTTCCCTTACGACAGATCGCTCTTTTTCTATCACAGGATGCGCCAAAGTTAGATGTGCCGAGAAATCTTTTAAGATAAGAAGGCACGAATCAATTATAGATTGGCGAGTGGTCGGCACATCCATTATCATAAAGACCGTTTCGCCAAAGCCTGTGTATGCGTTTAGGTTCTCGCCACGCTTCATGCCAATACTCTCCATATACTCGTCTACCGCATTTTCCGGAAAATACTTTCCTCCGTTGAATGCCATGTGTTCTAACACGTGTGCCAAGCCGCGCTGGTTCTCCTCCTCTTGCAGAGAGCCGGTGTTTTGTACCAAATAAAACTCAGCACGTTGTTCGGGTTGCTTGTTTGCACGTATATAATAAGTCAAACCACTCCTCAGTCTGCCGTGTACTATATCTTTATCGATAGACAGCTCCTGAGCTAAGGTGTAGAAAAAAGGAAGGAATAGTAGTAAAGTCGTTATTGTGAATTTTGCCATATTTCTATTTTTTAGACGAATGTAAAGCTAATAAAAATATGCATATCGCCTTCTTATACAATCCGTCCCTAAGAAAGGTAATAATATCTTAAAACTGTCCCTGCGAATACAATTTATAGACTAAAGCTCCGTTGAATTTAACGTGTAAATGTTACCTTTGTGTCCGATTGATCGACGCAAAGTTGTTAAACTGCAAATAATTACTACATCATAGATAAAAATACATGGGAAATTATAAATTAGTAAATAACCTGTTAGGGTGGTTAGCCTTTCTTATTGCTACAAGTGTTTATTTAATGACAATGGAGCCTACCGCAAGTTTCTGGGACTGCGGTGAGTTTATTGCTTCAGCATATAAACTGGAAGTTGGACACCCTCCGGGCGCACCGTTCTTTATGCTAACGGCAAATGTTTTCACTCAATTTGCTTCAGACCCTTCTATGGTTGCGATGACGGTCAATGCCATGTCTGCAATTTGTAGCGGACTAACAATCCTGTTCCTTTTCTGGAGTATAACACACCTCGTACGTAAGGTTGTTCTCGATGAAGGAAAAGAAATGACGACTTCACAAATGATTACTATACTTGGCTGCGGACTTGTCGGTTCATTAGCTTACACATTTAGCGATACATTCTGGTTCAGTGCTGTCGAGGCTGAGGTTTATGCTTATTCTTCTCTGTTCACTGCTGTTGTATTTTGGTTGATACTAAAGTGGGAAGATGCAGCCGAGCATCCTCATGCTGACCGTTGGATTGTACTTATCGCCTACCTTATGGGACTTAGTATCGGCGTTCACTTGCTGAACCTTCTTTGTATTCCTGCGATTGTATTGGTTTACTACTATAAGAAGTTCGAGAATCCTACTATGAAAGGAACTCTTGTTGCTTTGTTTATTTCCTTTGTTATAATCCTATTGATGATGTATGGAGTTGTACAAGGTCTTGTTGAAGTATGCGGATGGTTTGAACTATTCTTCGTCAACAAAGTAGGTATGCCTTACAATTCCGGAGTCTTTGTTTATATCATCGTGCTTGGTGCTATCTTGGTATGGTCTATTTACGAGACTATGTGCGAGAAGATAAACGATACCCGTATGAAAATTGGATTCCTTCTTTCAGTGATATTGATTGGTATTCCTTTTATTGGTAGCGGCTATATATTTGGCGTATTATTTATAATGGCTCTTGCAGGACTATTATTCTTCTGGAAAAATATAAATGTAAAACTGCTCAATACAGTTTTACTTTCGCTATTGGTTATCGTAGTAGGTTACTCTTCGTACACCTTGATACTTATTCGTTCGTCCGCAGGAACTCCTATGGATCAGAACTCTCCGAAAGATATCTTTACCCTTCGTACCTATCTTGCACGTGAACAATACGGACAAACGCCATTAATCTATGGCAAAACTTATGTGTCAGAACTGCAACGTGTCGTAAGAGACGGACAATGTATGGTTAATACAGAAGAGGGAGCACCAACATGGAGCCGTATAATTAATAACGACGGGAACGAAAAAGACAGATACTATGTTTCGCAATATGCTACGGACTATGACTATGTGGAAAGCCTGAATATGCTGTTCCCACGTATGCATAGCGATGATCCGTCTCACATAGAGGCATACAAGGAGTGGGGGAACGTAAAAGGACGCCCTGTTAGATTTGATAGATGTGGCGAACAGGTTACAGTTATGAAGCCGACGTTTATGGAGAATATCAGATTCTTTGTTTCGTATCAGCTGAACTTTATGTACTGGCGTTATTTCTTGTGGAACTTCTCAGGACGACAAAACGATATTCAGGGACATGGCAGTGTTCTGCATGGAAATGCAATAACCGGAATCAAGTTTATTGACAGCGCCCTAATCGGACCTCAAGATGATATGCCTTATGAAATGGCGAATAATAAGGGACGTAATGTGTATTATATGCTACCATTGCTGCTCGGACTTATCGGCTTATTCTTTCAAGCTAATGCAGGTAAACGAGGTATTCAGTCATTCTGGATTACTTTCTTTTTGTTCTTTATGACCGGTATCGCTATCGTGTTATATCTTAATCAAGCACCATATCAACCTCGTGAGCGTGACTATGCTTATGCAGGTTCATTCTATGCGTTCTGTATATGGATCGGCTTTGGTGTAGCTGCTTTGGCAAAGGTTTTACAACAGTACGGGAAAGTTCCTGCAACTGTGGCTGCAAGTGTAGCAACTGTGGTTTCATTGTTTATTCCTTTACAAATGGCATCACAGAACTGGGATGATCATGACCGCTCAGGACGTACTGTTGCGAGTGCAGTAGGACATAATTATTTAGAGTCTTGCGAGCCGAACGCTATAATATTCACAAATGGAGATAATGATACTTTCCCTTTATGGTATGCCCAAGAAGTGGAAGGCATCAGAACAGATATCCGCGTTTGTAATACAAGTTATCTACAGACTGATTGGTATATTGACCAAATGAAGCGTCAGGCTTATGACTCTGAGCCGCTACCTATTTCATGGACTCGTGAGGATTATGTACAAGGAACTCGTGATATGGCTTATATTATTCCTTCCGGAAGTAGCCAACCTCTTGAGCTTGGCTTGGCAATGAACTTTGTGAGAAGTAATGATGTTCGTACAAAAAGGATTCCTGGTTATAGTGAGGAACTTGACTTTATCCCTTCTGAGAGATTAGTATATACAGTGGATTCGGCAAGTGTTGCTCAGAATAATGTATTATCTCCTGAGTATGCTCCATACAAATTAGATGAGATGCACTTCGACTTCTCGAACAAGACTATACTTGGTAAGCATGAGTTGATAATCTTGGATATGATTAATACCAATAATTGGGAACGTCCTATTTATTATGCTACAACAGTAAGCCCTACTCAATATGTGGGTCTTGATGAATACTTCCAACAAACAGGTTTGGCATATCAGGTTGTTCCATTGGCAACAAAAGGAACATTGATGTCTGTTAACACTGAAAAGATGTACGACAACGTAATGAACAAATTCAAGTGGGGAGGAATGGAGATACCAGGAACTTACTTGGACGAGACGGTTATGCGTATGGCAAGAAGTTATCGCATGAACCTCTTTGGTGCTTTGGCAGAAAACCTCGTTCACGAAGGACAAACAGAGAAGGCATTGAAGGTACTTGATAAATGTATGGAAGTATTGCCTCCGGAAAATGTTCCTTTGGACTTCACTGCTCTAACCATTGGGCAATTATATTATGAACTTGGCGAGAAAGAAAAAGCAGACGCTATATATGACGCAATCGCTGATGATGCAATGCGTACGACTAACTGGATGTTCAGACTTAGTCCGAACAAACTTGCTCCTATAATGAATATATTAGAACGTAATCTATACGTATTGCAAGAAGTGCTCAGAGTAAGTGAACAATATGACTCAACAATTGGTGAGAAGTATGAGGAAGAATTTGATGCTTATCGCATGGCTTTCTCTACTGCACGAAGAAACTAACTATGTTTATAGAACAACCACCCTTTCTATATAGGGTCTTGTTTCCCGGGAGCATATGGCGTCTCCCTTCAAAAGAAAAGTGTGTTTATTTGACGTTTGACGATGGTCCGGTACCCAAGATTACTCCTTGGGTATTGGATCTTTTAGATAGCTATAATGTCAAAGCTACCTTTTTCTGTGTTGGAGATAATGTACGGAAACACCCTGATATATATCAAATGATATTAGACAGAGGACATAATGTAGGCAATCATACGTTCAATCACATTCAGGGGATTCACTATCTTACAAAAAACTATCTTGCGAATGTAGAGAAAGCAGCTTCTGTGATTAGCAGTAAATTGTTCAGGCCCCCACATGGTCATATGCGCTTCCCTCAGATTATGCTGCTTCGTCGCAAATACAAGATTATAATGTGGGATGTGGTAACTCGAGATTATAGTCCACACATGACTCCCGACGATGTCTTTAATGTGGTGAAAACTTATACACGTAATGGTTCGATTATAGTATTCCATGATTCCATTAAAGCGGAAAAGAATATGTGTGAGGCCTTGCCTAAGGCAATAGAATGGCTATTACAGCAAGGATATAAATTTAAGTTATTCGACGAAATATGTTAAGACGACAATTCTGCTTACTGCTATTTATCTTCTCTTTGTTGCTTTCTGCTAATTCCTTTGCAACAGAGGAACTAAAAGAAAGACTTTTACAATTAAGTAATGTAAGTAGCATCGAGAAGCTGGAGTCAGACTTCTACACCGAAAAATATGTAACCTACATCGTTCAGCCAATAGATCACAAAGATATTAGCGTAGGCGAGTTCTCTCAACGGGTGATTGTTTGTCATAAAGGCTTTGACAGACCGACAGTAATTGTTACTGAGGGCTATGGTGGTGCAAGAGCATTAAATCCATCATATAGAGAGGAGATTTCGCAATTATTTGATGCCAACCTAATCTTTGTTGAGCATCGCTACTTCCTTGAGTCTACTCCTGAGAATAAAGATTGGAAATATCTAACAGCAGAGAATGCTTCGTATGATTTACACAATGTAACCCAAACATTCAAGACTTTTTATCAGAATAAATGGATTAGCACAGGTATAAGTAAGGGCGGACAAACTACGATACAGTATCGTGCCTACTTCCCCGATGATGTTGATATATCAGTGCCTTATGTTGCTCCTTGGTGTAGGGGTATGGAAGATGGTAGGCATGAACTCTTTCTCGATAAGGTTGGCACAAAGAAGGAACGCAAAGCGATAGATGTTTTCCGCAATGAAGTACTAAAGAGGCGCGACGAAATAAAACCAATGCTTGAAAGATACTGTGAGGATAAAGGATTGGCTTTTCGTACATCTTCTTTCGACGAACTACTGGATTATGTAGTATTAGAATACCCATTCGCTTTGTGGCAATGGGGTAGATCAACACAAGCTATTCCTTCGCCTTCGTCTGACACAGATATATTGTTTGATCATTTAGTGAGAATAAGCGAACCGGAGTATTTCGCAAAAGAACAAGGTTATGAATCATTCTTTGTGCAAGCTGCGCGCGAATTAGGTTATTATGGCTATTCAACGAAGGGATTAAAGAATTTGTCAATAAATAATAGTGAAGGCTATTTGCTTCGCCTGCTATTACCGGATGATGCAAGAGTAACAGACTTTGACCCAGCTCTGTATAATAAAGGCTATGAGTTCCTAAAGGCAAATGATCCTAAAATGATTTGTATATATGGTGAGATTGACCCTTGGACTGCTGTTCGCGTCCCGGACTTTAAGGGAAAGAAGAACCTACAAATATATATACAGCCAAGAGGAGATCACCGCACGCGTATCAATACTATGCCTGAGAAAATGAGGAGGAAGGTGATTGAGCAAATAAATAAATGGCTCGCAGAATAAACTCAGTCTCAAAGAAGATCTTGTATCTTATATACGAACTCCATCCAAATCCAATATCGAAGAGCCTTTCCCAAAGACATTGAGATAAAGACTACCCATGCGTTTGCGCGAAGGAATCCTAAAGCCACTGCGATAAAGTCTCCGATTCCCGGAAGAAATACAAAGAATGCTGTCCATGCTCCCTTATTCTTTATCCATTCCTGTACCCTTTGCAGCTTCTCCTTATCCAGCTTCAGGTACATCTCTATCCATTCTACTTTGCCTAGCTTTCCAAGCCAGTAACAAGTCATTCCCCCAAGCACATTCCCTATCACTGCTGCAATCATGCAAGGCCAGTATGCTGAACCAGCCAGCAGTACACCCGTCAGTACCACTTCACTACTGAATGGCAATACCGTAGCAGCAAGGAATGCTGCAATAAAAACGCCCCAATATCCGTGCTCTATAAGAAACTCCATAATCTAAGGAATAAGATGGAAATGAAGATTAATATAATTATATACAACGTCCACGTTGTTAGTGTTCGACGTTGCATAAGCTTGAAGAAATGAGTAACCAGTATAGCTGAAGATATACAAGCTATCTGTAGAAACTCATTAGCCGATTGTTCAAATAGAAAGAATAAAGAAAAAGACCATACCCCTAATATCATCAGAAACTGTAGATACTGGCGTGTGCGTTGGTTCTCATTATGACTGTTCTTTATAATGTTTATCGTTGCAACAAAGTTTAATACTCCAACTATAATGATTTCAACCCAGTTCAAGATACTTACACTTGACAATGTCAGTATCTGCACATCAGCGAATTTGTCAGATAATGCAGTAAAGAAGGAGAAGTCATCTTGCCATACGCTCCAACCTAGTAACAGCCAATAAACCGTAGCCAACCCAAGAAGAGAGGCTAAGAATGTCCGTAGTGTGAGAGTTCTGAAGAGGTACATGCCATACCAGAACAGCGGAAAGAAACATAGTATATGAGCCCAAAGCAAACTGCCCGTAGAGAGTATTAATGCTGTATTATACGCCAATTTTCTTGCCTCACTATCATGGTAACTCAGAAACAATAAATACAATGATGCTATTATAAAAACAATGCCAATTGATGCCGGATTTAATGGAAAGAAGTCAGGATTTGCACTGATAAAGAATATGTACAGAAAAAAAGGTAGATATGTTTTCTCCTTAATCAATGCTAATGTGTAATTAGCACGATGGAGAAGAAACGCTCCTACCATTGTTAGCAAACCTCCTGCAATATATACAACTTCTTTCCCTGAAAGAAGACTGCATAATGCTACCCATAAAGGAGTGTCTGACTCTTTTGTCGGTATAGGGTATCCAACAGAGAAAAGGTATCCAACAAACCACGAACACAAACATATAATCGCTAATCCTGTAATAATTAGGGGCGATTGTCTGTTTTTTCTGTGGCTATAATTTGAATACCTTTCCAACATTTTTTTACAAGTCGAATCCTATATCGCTACGAAAGTATTTCTTGTCGAAATTGATTGTATTAGCTCCTGCGAATGATTGCTTCAAAGCCTCTTCTTGATCCTTACCGTATGAACTTACTGCTATAACACGACCACCATTAGTAAGAATGTTTCCATTCTCCTTCTTCGTTCCTGCATGGAAGATTATACTGTCCTTGCTTACGTTTTCTAATCCTGTTATAACTTTATCTTTTTCGTAGGCTTCAGGGTAACCTCCGCTAACCAACATAACTGTAACAGCAGCACGGCTGTCTTCTTTTAGCTCACGAGATTTTAGATTACCTTCTGCAACTCCTTCAAGTAGTTCTACAAAGTCACTTTCAATGCGTAACATAACAGCCTCCGTTTCAGGATCACCCATGCGACAGTTATACTCTATAACTAAAGGTTCACCATCAACTTTAATTAATCCGATAAAGATGAAGCCCTTGTAAACAATTCCTTCCTCTTTTAGTCCTTCCACGGTCGGGCGGATTATTCTGCTATCCACCTTATCCATAAATGCTTTATTTGCGAAAGGTACCGGGGAAACTGCACCCATACCACCAGTATTTAAACCGGTATTGCCTTCCCCAATACGTTTGTAATCCTTAGCAACAGGAAGAACTTTATAGTCATTGCCATCAGAGATAACAAAAACAGAGCATTCTATTCCATCAAGGAATTCCTCGATAACAACTGTTTTACTTGCGTCGCCAAACATTCCGTCAAGCATTCCTGCAAGTTCTTTTTTTGCTTCTTCAAGACTGTCTATAATTAATACTCCTTTACCTGCAGCAAGTCCGTCAGCTTTGAGTACGTATGGAGCTTTCAACGACTCAAGAAAAGCATAGCCTTCTTCAATATTTTCAGCTGAAATGCTTTTATACTTAGCAGTTGGTATATTATGGCGAATCATAAACGCCTTTGCGAAGTCTTTACTTCCTTCTAATTGCGCTCCTTCCTTTGAAGGGCCAATTACAGGAATATTTTTAAGTTCAGGATCATTGCCAAAGAAGTCATAAATGCCCTTAACCAATGGGTCTTCAGGACCTACAACAACCATGCCTATATTATTAGCTATCGCAAAATCCTTAATTGAGGGAAAGTCTGTTGCGCTTATTGCGACATTCTCTCCTACTAATTCCGTTCCGGCATTACCCGGTGCGATAAATAGCTTTTCGACTTTCGGACTTTGTGCAATCTTCCAAGCCAAAGCATGTTCACGTCCTCCTGATCCTAATAATAATACCTTCATAATAACTATATCTTTATTTTTAACATTCTCACTTTAAGAAATCCTCAAAATAGCGCGTCACTTTTTCGTCCAGATGAGGTCTATCCTTTCCTATTACATTGTGTTGATGTACCGGATATACAAAGTAATCCGGATATGTGTTTGCCTCTATGCTGGCTTTAAGGAAGCCAAGGCTATGTTGCCATACGACTACCGGGTCTAACGCTCCATGAATAATCAACAGGCGACCTTTCAAATCACCGGCTCTTAATTTCAGGTCTGAGTTATTGTATCCCTCCGTATTTTTATCAGGATGATCCATATATCTTTCGCCATACATAATCTCGTATTTCGCCCATTCTATAACAGGACCACCTGCTACACCTACTTTGAAGATCTCAGGGTAAGTAAGCATAAGATTTGTTGCCATGAAACCTCCATAGCTCCATCCAAACACACCAATACGGTCTTTATCGACAAAAGGAAGTGAACTTAGAAACTTAGTTCCCTCTACTTGATCATTCATTTCATGAACACCAAGATTACGATGTATAACGCTTTCAAATTCAAATCCACGGTTCGCTGAGCCACGATTGTCCAAAGAGAACACTACATAACCAAGTTGAGCCATATAAATATCCCAGCCCCTTGCTCCACTCATCCATCTGTTTGAAATCAACTGATTATGAGGACCACCGTATACATATACTACGACAGGATATTTCTTGCTTTCATCAAATCCGACAGGCTTGGTCAAGCGATAGTTTAAGTCCGTCTTTCCATCTGCAGCCTTTATCTGTCCTATCGTAATCTCCGGTAGTATATAATCCTTGTAAGGGTTCTCTGCAGTCAGCAGATTTCTAACAATCCTACCATTCCTTGTATTGATGATATTTATCACACGAGGCACATCGTGTGCAGAATAATTGTCAATGATATAATTACCATTCGCGCTCAACATTGAGGAATGTACTCCTTCCTCTTTTGTGAGTTGTACACGTTTTCCTGTATTTATATTTACCTTCCATGTGTTCACATTCATTCCGTCATTATCTGTTGCTGAAATAAATATGTTTTGCCCTTTAGAATCGAAGCCTAATGTTCTCAAAACAATGATTGTTCCCGGAGTAAGATCTTTTACAACTTCTCCATTCAGGTTGTACAAATAGATGTGATTGTATCCGTCTCTTTGACTTTGCCATATAAACTGTTTGCCCGAAGGAAGGAAAAGCATTGGTTCAAGCGGTTCAACATATCGCTCGTTTGTTTCTGTAAACAATACCGCTTCTCTGTCGCCTGTTTCAGCATTATATCTTACAAGCTTGTATTCGTTCTGCTCTCGGTTGAGCTCAGCCATGTAGATATGCTTCTCATCCGGGCTCCATGCTATGTTAGTGAAATATCTTTCCTTTATGAAAGGATTAAGAGAGCTTTCTTCTTCAGCTGTAAAGGTATTTAGCCATACAGTTTTGCCTGATGTGATATGATAGATACCAACTTTTACTTCATGGCTTTTCATTCCTGCCATCGGATATTTAATCGGCTTTGCCTCAGCAATACGTTGGTCGAAGTCTACAATGGGATAGTCTGTTACCATACTCTCATCCATACGATAGAATGCAAGCGAATTGCCTTTTGTCGACCAGAATAATCCCTTGCGTATACCAAATTCACGTTGGTGAACTGCTTGTCCGTTAACAATGTCTTCCTTTTCCTCGTTTGTTACAATACGGTGTTCTCCTTCAGCAGAGAGAATCTGAATATTGTTGCCTTCTGTAAAGGCAAGCCATCCACTTTGAGGAGAGTAGTCGAAATTAGCCCATGATTCTTTTAGCTCATAGACCGCCTCTATACTATTCTTCTTATAGTCAAAAAGAATACGCTTCCCTTTATTTGTAAAAAGTAGTATCGGAGCGTCCTTGTCAGGAATTGAAAAAGAAGGCAATGACGAAAGAGTTGGCAATGACGATTCCTTCAATGCATTGTTTAAGCTACTAAGAGAGCTCACAATTTCCTCATAGTAACCTGGAGCGGCAGACCTCAAACCATCTTCCTTGACATAGAGATATTCTTCTCCAACCCAGCCAAGTTGCCTAAGTGTCTGAGGAACGAAGTTGCTATAATTCTTTCCTCCGGCAGTTAATTCCTGCAAAGTAAGTTGCTTCTCTTGCGCTATCATTGTTGTTATACAAAGAATGAAAGCTAAAGCACATAACTGTAACCTTCGTTCAAACTTATCAGTCATTCTTATCTCTTTTTCGTAAAATCTTTTTGCCTTTGTTGTCTCCCCGGCGCGGCTCATCCTTTTTAAAACTAGTTGCATGACGCCTTGGAGTAAACGTCTTATCACTCTTTCGGGAATAAGCATTGTCATCATCATCTTGCGCCGAATGAGCCTTTGCGAATCGTCGTTCAGGACTGTCCAAACGAGCGGTCTTAAAGTCAATAGGCTTTCTCTTATACTCTTCGCTACGGCTGTTGCTTATCGGTCTCCTCTCTGGTCTTGCCAGTGGTTTGCCTTCTCCTTCGTTAAGAGCTTTCTTATAGTCCTTGTTCTTTCCTTCAAATATTTCATAACAACGATATTCACACTCTAACGAGCCGTTCATCATTTTCATCTTTTCTAAAGGACGCAAGCCAATCTTGTCGAAACACTCATCCTTATAACTTAGTATCCAAACCTTGTAGTTCGTGAATACGTGCTTCAGGCGCTCGCCTATCATGGAATAAAGTCCCATTAAATCTCGTGAAGAGATACGCTCACCATACGGAGGGTTAGTCACCATAATACCCGGGCGGGGCACGTCTGCATATTGTTGGAAAGGTAATTCTTTTAAGTCGATGTATTTGTTTAATCCTGCATTGCGGATATTCTTTCTTGCTGTTTCAATTGCTGCTCCGGAGATATCCGAGCCATAACATTTGAAGGAGAACTCGCGTTCGTCACTATCATCATTATATATTCTATCAAACAATTCTTGATCGAAGTCGACCCATTTTTCGAAAGCAAAATCCTTTCGATGAAGACCTGGAGCGATGTTTAGTGCAATCATTGCAGCCTCAATAAGCAATGTACCTGAGCCACACATTGGATCTACAAAATTAGTTTCACCCTTCCATCCGGCCTTCATCAACATTCCTGCAGCCAATACTTCGTTCAGCGGAGCATCAGTTTGTTCGATACGATAGCCACGCTTGTGTAAACTATCGCCTGAACTATCGATTGATAAAGTACAGTCATTATGCGAGATGTGAATGTTGATATATAGATCAGGTTTGTTTACCCTAACAGAGGGACGCTTCTCACCTTTATCCGTGAAATAGTCCACGATAGCATCCTTTGTACGATAGGCAACAAACTTAGAGTGGTTGAAATCATCCGAATAGATAACAGAATCTATTGCAAAAGTTTTATCTGAAGAAATATAATTCTTCCACGAAACCGTCTTAACTTCTTTGTAGACCTCATCAGCATTTTTTGCTTTGAAGTGATAGATTGGCTTTAGGATACGTAGAGCAGTACGGCAGTGGAAATTTGCTTTGTAAAGTAACTCCTTATCCCCTGTGAAAGAAACCATGCGTCGACCGATCTGTACATCATTAGCACCTAATGCGATTAACTCTCCGGCCAATATTTCTTCCAAACCATACAGGGTCTTGGCCACCATTTCAAATGTCTCGTTGTTCATTTGTTATTATTAAACTTGCTATAAAACTTTTATTTGTTGTTTGGTCCCTTACTTGGCATCAAACGCAACAACTGCAAAAGTACATCAAATATCTGATATATGAACGCTTACAGGACGCCCTATTACAAAACAATGGAGGTGTTTGGCAAATGCATATTTGTCCCACTATTTATGTGTATTAGTAAAATCGCTTTTGCTCTGAATACACATGACTTAAAGACTCGATATCTAAAAGAAAAGGCTACCTCAAATGATGAGACAGCCTTCAAGTTGAATATCAAATTCTATACTTATTTCACAGCATTCTTCAACTCGTTACCTGTAGAAAATTTAACTTTCTTTCCAGCAGGAATAGTGATAGGTTTTTTTGTAGAAGGATTCACACCTTTTCTTTCAGCTCTTGTTACTACTGAAAATGAGCCAAAGCCTAACAAAGAGACTTTTCCCCCCTTGCTTAATTCTTCTGATACTGTAGCTACGAAAGCATCAACTGCTTTTTTAGAGTCTACCTTAGTCAATCCAGCCTTCGCTGCGATTGCGTTTACAAATTCTGTTTTGTTCATGATGGTTTGATAATTAATACATTAAACTTTTTCTTTTATCGTCTTTAAGATTTCCAAATGTAACTTTATTTTAACTCATTACAAAAAAATGTCGTGTTTTTTTATCGAAACATGTTATTTTTCTATTTGTTAGCACATTTTTATTGGCACATGGATTAAAAAAGGGTATAGGATTAAGAGCCTCTTATAGCACACAGGCGATGGTAGAAAAAGTTGAATTATGCTGTCTCTCCAAAATTTCATTATCTTTGTTGATATAAAATTATTGCAAGAATGATCCAAAATAATTCAGGGTTCTTAAACTCTATCCCAGTCGTAACGAAAAATATTATTATCATAAATATAATCGTTTGGATTGCCTCAATTACTTTACCGAGAGTTGGTATTGATTTAGTGGGGATGTTCGGACTCCATTTGCTTTCTGCGGACGACTTTAATGCCATTCAGCTTGTAACATACATGTTTCTGCATGATACATCATCGTTCACTCATGTATTCTTTAATATGTTTGCTGTATATATGTTCGGACGCATTTTGGAATCCGTATGGGGGCCTAAACGTTTCCTCACTTTTTACTTTGTGACCGGTATAGGGGCAGGGTTAATACAACAAGCAGCATGGTACTATGATCTTTGGGATGTAGTAGTAGCAAGTCAGTCAATGGTAAACATCGGCAGTGCAATAATACCTAAGGGTGAGTTTTTTAACCTATTCATAACAGTTGGAGCGTCCGGTGCTGTATTTGGTATACTTTTGGCTTTCGGGATGTTATTTCCTAATACATCATTATATCTTATGTTTTTGCCGATTCCGATAAAAGCCAAGTATTTTGTAGTCTTCTATGGTTTAGCAGAACTATTCCTTGGAGTTGCAAACTTTAGTGGAGATAAGGTTGCACACTTCGCTCACCTCGGAGGTATGCTTTTCGGATTTTTCATGATTCGTTATTGGAAAAAGAAAGACCAAAACAATGGACGATATTTTTACTAATCTAAAACGGACCTTCAGAGAAGGTAGCATCCTTACGAAACTTACTTATATTAATGTAGGAGTGTTTATTATTGTACGACTGATAGGTGTAATAGGCATTCTTTTCAATTTTCGTGGGACTCCCATTCTCGGGTATTTGCAAATGCCATCGGCAGTACCAACATTGATGTACAAACCGTGGACTCTTATTTCTTATATGTTCACTCATTACGACTTTTTGCATATTATCTTCAATATGCTCTGGCTGTATTGGTTTGGTAAAATATTTCTGCAATTATTTAATGGTCGACAATTAGGTGCGCTATATATACTTGGAGGATTGGCAGGAGCAGTAACATTCATTACTGCATACAATACTCTTCCATACTTCCGTCCTATGGTAGAATTCAGCTCTTTGATGGGTGCTTCTGCTTCAGTAATGGCTATTGTCTTTGCAATATCCTTTTACAGAAAGGATCTGGAGATTAGCCTTTTATTAATCGGTCGAATTAAGCTTATTTATCTGGCGCTTGCAACATTGCTCATTGATTTATTAGCAATAACATCAAGTAATGCCGGTGGACATATTGCACATATTGGTGGAGCGTTACTGGGTATATTTTTCGCAACACAAATGAAAAAGGGGAAGGATATAACTCGATTTGTTGCGCATATCTTAGATTGGTTTGCAAACAGAAAGAAGCCAAAAACTAAAATGCATGTAACCTACGCAAAGCGAGAACAAGAATATGAATACAACAGCAAGAAAAATAAAAAGAACGCAGATATAGACACAATCTTGGAGAAATTAAAACGCTCAGGGTACGAGAGCTTGTCTGCGGAAGAAAAGAAACAGCTATTTGACGCAAGCCAATCATAGATATGATTATAAAGATACTTAAAACGGCACTCAATTTCTTATCCCTTATGGCGAATATAATTATTGCGCTCTTATTTATCATTGCGGCATATTCAGACATGGTTTCTCCCGAGAAAAGTATGATTCTATCATACATGGGATTATTGTTTCCTGTTTTCACTTTTCTCAATTTCTTATTTTTATTTTATTGGATATTTTTGTCCCGATGGAAATATCTTATTGTAGGTGCTTTTTCCATTCTTATCTGTTGGGGTCCGGTTAAAAGCTATATCCCAATCCATTCAAGGTCAAAAAATGTTCCGACAGAAAACACTATAAAGGTATTAACATATAATGTAATGGGGTTTGCATACAAGAACCACACAAAAGAGTCCCCTAATCAGATAATCAAATATATAGCAGAATCTGACGCAGATGTTGTTTGCTTGCAGGAATACCTTGTAAGCAATTCAGAGCAACATCTTTCCGAATCTAAAATTCGTGCAGCGTTGAAAATGTACCCATACAGCAACACTTTCTTCATCAACCAAAACGCAAAGTATAAAAGTGGCATGGCTGTTTTTTCAAAATATCCAATCGTAGGTTCAAGAAGAATTAAGTATGATAGTGAAAACAATGGTTCAACCATTCACGAAGTGAGGATTAACGACAAGAAACTTTTGCTTATTAACAACCACTTGGAATCATTCAAACTCACAACAGAAGACAAGAGTAATTATTCCGACTTTATAACGAATCCTGGGGCAGAATCCTTTGATGGCTTAAAAGGAGCATTCCAACAGAAATTAGGTCCGGCATTCCTTATTCGTGCAAAACAGGCAAGAGCGATAAAAGAAGAAATTGACAAAGCAAAGGATGGAGCATATATCGTGGTTTGCGGTGATTTTAACGACACTCCTATATCATATGCTCATCGTACAATTCGTGGCAATCTGTCGGATGCCTTTGTTGAATCAGGTAGAGGGGTCGGTATTACATACAATCAAAACTTCTTCTGGTTTCGTATAGACAAGATATTCCATTCGTCTAATATGAACTCATTTAATTGTACTGTCGACAAAGTCGACTATTCAGACCACTACCCTGTGTGGAGTTATTTACAAATGAATTAAAGTAGGACTATTGCCCTTTGGCTGCATCCAGCACATCTCCGAACAATCCTTCCACAAAGAAAAATGTAGCATTACAGAACACCTCAGGGATCTTAATGGCAGGCACTTTATTCCCTTTCCCATTATTGGCAAGAATTGATTCGGCAATATATCTCTTAACGCGCCCTCTTCCTTCGGGATCATAGAAGAAAGTCAAATCTCTTACTTCCACTCTGTATTCATTATCATGACATGATATATACATCTTATATTTAAGAATCGACTTTTCATCATCGCCAAGCAGCAGTTCTATCTTGGAGTTTATCATAATTGTCTTCTTAGCCCTATTCGCTATTGTATTGGAGATAAAGATATCTGAACCATATTCACGCTTCGCCCATTTATTAATATTGTTATACAACTCATCTTGAGTGAACCCCTTCATTTCAACTACATCTTCATAACAGACTTTTCCTTTTTTCATTGGAGCACAAGACTCAACAGCCCCTTTATTTCCTTGTGCAAGGCAGATTAGAGGAAACAATATAAACAACAAACAAATTAATCTCTTCATGTTTTTATTCATTATAATTCAACTCTCCAAAAAGATAAAAGTCAAGATGCAAGCAATGGCAACAATATAATAAGAAACACTTACTTTCCTTATTCAAAAATTACAACTCCATAAACCAAAGGTATACAATAACATTTGAATAAAAACGTGTGAGGCAAATAATTAATACAATTAGTCACTCACAATTAAAAAAAAACCTATATTTGCACCCTGTGAAAAATTTATGAAATAATATAAATAACATAAACAATAGATTCAAATGCAAAACAAGGGATTTGTAAAGGTCTTCGCATTACTACTAACATTGATTTGTTTGTTTTACTTGTCTTTTACTTTTGTAACAAGACATCATACTAACAAAGCGATTGAGTATGCAGCCGGAGATCCAGTGAAAGAGAGTTTTTATTTAGACTCAATTTCTACTGAAAAAGTTTGGCTTACGTTCAACTGGCTAGGATTTAAGAATACGGGATACACTTTCAAGGAGTGTCGCGAAATGGAAATCAGCTTGGGTCTTGACCTAAAAGGTGGTATGAACGTAGTTCTTGAACTTAATGTAGCAGATGTTGTTCGCTCATTATCTAACAACAATCAGGATGAGAATTTCAACAATGCGTTAGACTTAGCGTATAGTCGTCAGGCATCAAGCCAGAAAGATTTTATCGAGTTATTCTCAGAAGAATATCAAAAGCTTGCTCCAAACGAAAGTCTTTCCTCTTTGTTCAGCACATTTGAATTAAAAGATAAAATTACTCCTCAAAGCACAGATGCTCAAGTTAGATCAGTTCTTCGCCAAGAGCTTCAAAGTGCAATTGATAATTCATTCAACGTATTACGTACTCGTATTGACCGCTTCGGGGTTGTTTCTCCAAACATCCAACGCTTGGAAACAACAGGACGTATCCTTGTTGAACTTCCTGGAGTAAAAGAGCCTGAACGTGTACGTAGACTTTTACAAGGTAGTGCAAACCTTGAGTTCTGGGAAACTTATGAGTTGTCAGAAATCTATCAAAACTTAGTTAGAGCAGACCAAGCACTAGCTAGCGTCTTGAGAAGTACTGCAACAGAAGAAAGCGTAGAAGAAACTCCTGTAGAAATAAACGAAACAGATTCTCTTCTTGCTCAAATCGGTGCTGATCAAAGAGTACAAGAAGATTTTGCAAGAACGAACCCTTTGTTCGCGTTAATCCAGATTAATGCGTTCAACAACCAAATAGCTCCAGGTTCTGTTGTTGGTTTAGCTCATGTTAGTGACATGGCGAAAATCAACGAATACCTTGAAATGAGAGTCGTTAAGGATGCACTTCCTCGTGACCTATCTTTAATGTGGGGTGTTAAAGCTGTTGACGAAAGAGAGCAGTTCTATGAATTGTATGCAATCAAAGTAACAAATCGCGACAGAACTCCTGCTTTAGGTGGTGATGTTGTGACAGATGCTAACGCAGACTTTGTTCAACAACCAGGTGTTAACGAACAACAAGTTAGTATGACGATGAATGCTGAAGGCGCAAAAGCTTGGGCACGTCTTACTAAAAACAATATTGGTCGTTCTGTAGCAATCGCATTGGATGGAATGGTTTATTCTGCTCCTCGTGTAAACGATGAGATTACTGGCGGACGTTCTTCTATCACGGGTAACTTTACTCCTGAAGAAGCGAAGGACTTAGCAAACGTACTGAAGTCCGGTAAAATGGCTGCTTCTATAAATATTGTACAAGAAGACGTTGTCGGACCTTCTTTAGGTCAGGAAGCAATCAATGCGGGTACAATCTCATTCGTTCTTGCTTTATTGGTTCTTATAATCTATATGTGCGTATTCTACGGATTAATACCGGGTATGATTGCAAATGCGGCATTGTTCATCAATGTATTCTTTACAATGGGTGTACTTGCTTCATTCCAAGCAGTTCTTACTCTACCAGGTATTGCCGGTATGGTATTGACTCTTGCAATGGCAGTTGATGCTAATGTATTGATTTACGAACGTACAAAAGAAGAACTACGTGCAGGAAAACAATTAGGAAAAGCTATCTCAGATGGTTATAAGAATGCATTCTCTGCAATCTTTGATGCCAACTTAACATCAATCATTACAGGTATAGTATTGTTCTACTTCGGAACAGGTCCTATCCGTGGTTTCGCAACAACAATGATTATTGGTTTATGTGCATCATTCCTTACTGCGGTATTCCTTACTCGTATCGTTTATGAATATCTAATAGCAAAAGACAAGATAAAGAATGTTACATTCACAACTTCTTTGACAAAGAATATTTTAGCTAATCCGACCTTCAACTTCTTAGGAAAGAGAAAGATTGGTTATTTGATTCCTGTAGTTATCATTGCTATCGGAGCCGTTTCTTTATCAACAATCGGATTGAATAATGGTATTGATTTTACCGGTGGACGTAACTATGTAGTTCGTTTTGCACAAGAGGTTGACACGGAAGAGGTTCGTAGCCTATTAAGTGAACAACTTGAAGGTTCTGTTAGCGTTATCACAATCAATACAGCAAACCAAGTTCGTATCTCTACAAACTATAAGATCACAGACAGCAACCCTTCAGTAGATGAAGAAATAGAACAAAAATTATTCACAGGATTGAATAGCTTATTGCCTAATGGCACAACAATGGAGCAATTCAAAACCGCGAACATTCAAAGTTCTCAAAAGGTTGGTCCAAGTATGGCTGAAGACATAAAGAATAGCGCAATCCTTGCCGTTATATTCGCAATGTTCTGTATGGCTCTTTATATCTTGGTTCGTTTCCGTGACTTCGCATTCTCTGTAGGTGTATTTGCGTCAGTAATAGTGGTTACGCTTTGTATCATTGCGTTCTACTCATTGTTGTGGAAAGTTCTTCCATTCTCAATGGAGATCGACCAAACATTCATTGCTGCGATTCTTACGATTGTCGGTTATTCTATCAATGATACGGTGGTTGTATTCGACCGTATACGTGAAACAACTGAGCAATATCCTAAACGTGATCGTTTTCAAGTAATCAACCATGCATTGAACTCTACATTATGTAGAACATTCAGTACATCGTTCTCGACTTTCCTTGTTGTATTATGTATCTTCGCATTAGGAGGTAGTACAATTCGTAGTTTCACTTTCGCTATCCTTGTAGGGGTTGTGTTAGGTAGCTGCTCAACATTGTTCATCGCTACTCCAATTGCATACGAAATACAAAAAAGAAAGCTGAAGAAAAAAGGCATCGTGCTTGAAGGCGGAATAGAAGAAGACAACAAGTAAAAGACAGTATTGTCACTACATAATAAAAGCCTGTTCATAACCAAATGAACAGGCTTTTTTGTTTCGTAATAACAGAAAACACTCATGTTGTTTTGACATTTTATATCACAAGAACCACAATATCTTATAGTCTTTAAAGATATATGCTTTTCAACAACAAATATTTTACAATATCTACTTTATTACTAACGAAAAATTATATAGTTTTGTACTTAATGTTCAAAAATAGAGAGAATTAATAAAATAAATAATAAGTAACACTTAAAAATTACACCAAATGATGAGTAAAAAGTATTTATTGCCATTTCTTTTTTTGGCTGCTATTGTAACTTTTTCTTCTTGTTCAAACAAGTTGAAACCATTAGCGCAGAATCATATCACTGCAGAACCACAGCCATTAGAAGCTATTGGTGGTCAGGTTCCTGTAACTATTAATGCTACCTTCCCTGCTAAATGGTTTAACAAAAATGCAGTAGTAACCGTAACTCCAGTTCTTCGCTATGCCGGTGGTGAAGCGTGGGGTACTTCTTACACTTACCAAGGAGAGAAAGTCGCTGGAAACAATCAAGTTGTTCCTCAAAGAGGTGGAGCAAATGTTACAATGAGATCTTCTTTCACATACAAGCCTGAAATGAGACAGTCTGAGTTGTATCTTACTTTTGATGCGAAAATTAAAAATAAGACAATCGCTCTTCCTGATGTGAAAATCGGTGATGGTGTTGTCGCAACGTCTACTTTTGCTGATGCTGCAACAGCAACAGCTGCAATTGGCGCAGACAAATTCCAACGTATCATTAGAGAAGCTCATGATGCAAACATCATGTTCCTTATCCAACAAGCTGAACTTCGTTCTAGCGAATTGAGAAAAGGTGAACTTGCGGATTGGAAAGATCTTGTAAAGAATGCAGATGAAGCTCCTAACCAAAATGTAGCTATCGAAATCTCTGCTTACGCTTCTCCTGATGGTGGTCTTAAATTAAATACTGGCTTAGCTGAAAGACGTGAGGCTAATACTTCTAGATATTTAGAAAGAGAATTGAGAAGACAAAAACTTGACGTTCCTGTTGATGCTCGTTACACTGCTCAAGACTGGGAAGGTTTCCAAGAATTAGTTTCTAAATCAAACATTCAAGATAAAGACCTTGTTCTTCGTGTTCTTTCTATGTACCAAGATCCAGTACAACGCGAACAAGAAATCAAGAATATTTCTTCTGTATTTAGTGCATTGGCTGAAAACATCCTTCCTCAACTTCGTCGTTCTCGTTTGATTGCTAATGTTGAAATCATTGGTAAGTCTGATGCTGAAATCAGCGAATTGGCAAGTAATAACCCAAGAGAACTTAACGTAGAAGAAATTCTTTATGCTGCAACATTAACTAGCAGCGCTACTGGAAAAGAAGCTATCTACAAGAAAGCAAGCGAACTTTACCCTAACGATCCTCGTACTTGGAACAATATCGGTATGCTACGTTTCAATGCTGGTGACTTAACTAAGGCTGAAGAAATGTTCAACAAAGCTAACTCTGTACAAAACAATGGCGAATCGAACATGAACTTAGGTTTGATCGCTTTAACTAAAGGCGACAAAGAAAAAGCTCAACAATTACTTGGTAGCGCTTCTGGTGTTGCTGAATTAGGCGAAGCTTTAGGCGTTCTTTACTTAGAGCAAGGTGAATATGCAAGAGCTGTTAGTTCTTTCGGTTCAGTTAAGAGTAACAATGCTGCTTTAGCTCAAATCCTAGTAAAGGATTACAGCAAGGCTCAACAAACATTGGCTGAAGTTGCAAATGCTGACGCTACAACTGACTATTTGAAAGCTGTTGTTGCTGCTCGTACAAACAACTCAAGCAACGTTATCAGCAATCTAAAGGCTGCTATCACAAAAGATCATTCTTTAGCTAAGGCTGCTGCTTCTGACTTAGAGTTTGCGAAATATGCAACTAACTCAGAATTCTTAAACTTGGTAAAATAAGTTTGATACTTTTCATATAAGACAAAAAAGGCTGCGGAAACGTAGCCTTTTTTTGTTTCATTATTCTTGTAATAGCAAAACAGAAAAGCCTTACGGTATTTAGGCTCACGACTACACAAGAAGTGAATCTATTTTTGGTCCTGTAGGGACCCGTGAACCTAGCCCAACGGATTTAGCCTTGGGCTTTAATGTATCCGCATATATTTTGCGTGCTGTAAGTACGCCTGAAGCCTGTATCCGGCGTACTTACAGCACGCATTCGTTTATTGTATGATGAGACCCAAGGCTAAAGCCATTGGGCTAGCATAAATCGTCCCTGTAGGACGAAAAGACATTCACTCTTACACAAATAGTGAAACTTTATCATCCTCCTTTCCCATAGTGATGGGAATCTTTTCCCACCCCAATGAAAAAGTTTTCCCAACACGGTGGGAAAAGTCCCAAGATTTTATCATCCTCTTGTGACAACGTAATGGCACGCTTGTGACAACACAATGTCACAGTTGTGACAAAGTAATGGCACGGCCGTGACAATGTATGGAAACGACCGTGACATTACGATGAGACAAAAGGGCATCTCACTTTTTCATAGAAGTGAACTTAAACTCTCTATCTTTACCGTTATTGTTTTAGACAAAAGATAATTATGGGACAACCTTTTTTTGTTGGGAACATCTTGACTGTTTGAATTACACTTTTTAAGTGTAATTCAGACTCTTATGCCTTTTTTTTAGTAAAAAACAATAGCTTTGTAAGGTTTGGTAATGACTGGACAGTAATCTTATTGATGAAATTAATATATATAGAATATCATAAAAAAGCAGAGATATGAAAAAAAGACAATTCTTGAAAGTGGGTGCTCTTGGGTTGGGCGCATTGGCCTTGCCTACAAAAGCGAGAGCATTAGAGTTTTATCCGACTGTTGCAAACAAAGAGTGGGCTGTTCTTTATGGAACATGGACCGGCTCTTCCCGTGATGCGGGAGTTTGGATTTCTGAAGGAATGAATGGAATCGCTAATGTTTTCGATGTACGCGAGAATCCAGACCTTTCCGGTTATAAATATATCGTTATAGGGGGATCTATCCGCTCAAGTAAAGTGCCGGAAGAATTAGCTAATTTTATTGAGAAACATAAGAATATGTTGCAAGGAAAGATCCGTGGGCTTTTCGCCGTTTGTGGAAACCGTATGGAACCAATCAAACAGGAGCAGATAACAGAGTTGATAGATGACCATCTGGCTACGCTTTGCGGAGTAAAAGGCTTACCGTCTCAGGTCTTTCTCGGACGAGTTACATACGGACTTATGGATGAGGAATCACGAAAACTCCTTCAAGGCTTTAATATGCCGGAGTATGACAATCTTAAACGTGCCGACTGTATGGACTTTGGAAAGAAAGTGTTGGATGCTGTCAACGGGTAAGTTCCTTAATAAGTATAATAAACAAACCCCAACTAATCACTATGAATTAGTTGGGGTTTGTTTTTGTTTATGGAAAGTCTCTTACGTCAAGAAATATATTAGAAGTTTATATTTACTCCAGCCATTGCATTGAAACCTTGCGTAGGATAGCCGTAATATAGATCATACTTCTGGAACAATAGATTACTGAACTTTGCATAGAAACCGAACGTATCGTTCAGACTATATAAGCCGGTCAGATTAAGTTCGTTGATGTTCTCTAGTTTTTCTGTATTGCTGTAATATCTATCAGTCGCCATATAATATTGTGCACTTATTGTCAGCCTATTGATAGGGCGAATGTCTATTGTTGATGTTATCTCCATTGTTGGCTTGCCGTATGGCTTAAATTTGATTGGTGGTTGTTCAATACTGCTTTCGCTGATGTACACACCATCATAAGTCACGTTCCAACTGCTAAATACTCCCTTTACTGAAAAGTCAAACAGATTCTGATAACTGTATTTCAATTCTGCACCTGCAAAGACGCGGCTTGAATTAAGAGTGTTTATCAAGGAGGAATTTCCTATGTTAGAGAAAAGCGGTGCTATAATTGGCGTAAAGAACACATCGTCGTCTGTTTTATTGTATCCTGCAAATACATCAAACCAGAATCCAGGAGCTACACCGCTTTTCAATCCTGCAATAGCATCAATCCATGTGCGAGAAGGCTTTGCGCCCCCAAAAGTATTAACATAGCGGTTCATTAGTGAAAGCTCATACATCGAGTTCGTTTTCAATCCTCCACCGACATTCATGTAAAGCACGGTCTTGTCGGCAACTTCGGCATCTACTAAGATGTTAGGTGAAGCGGCTATAGTTATGCCATCGTTCGAGATTGCCATTACATTTGCGCCAAGTTTTACATTCCATGAGTTGCCCTTAACGGTATAATATGGAGAGAGAGTTATTTGCAAATGATTATCAAAGCCATAATAATAACCCGACTCAACCATATCCGGCGAATAATTAAACACATTTACCAACCCATCAATACCGACTGCCTCGTTACGATTACCTCCGAATGTAGCTTCCACTCCTCCTTTTATACCGATGGCATTTTCAATGATACCGTCTTCACTCATAGGCCAGCCATGTTTGCGGTCGAAGCGAGTGTAGCCTAAGTCCAAATGATAACCAATAGGTGTATTCCCACGAGATTGAATACCTGTGTAAACGTTGATTAGCTGATTAACTTGATTATCTTCCTTATTAAAGAGCATAACATCAGCATACGGAACAAAAATATCGATATCCGGTGTGTATCCGAAGTAATTGAAAGCACTATAGCCATATTTTGCACCAATCGAGAAGATTGCGTTATCGAAGTTATGAGCAAAGTTTAGTCCGCCGATGTTATCATTCAGCTTAACCTTTTGTTTCTCGTCTGATTGTAAGTATTCTCTTTCACCTCCTGCAGAACGATGTGAGATAAATACATTCAATTGATCTCTTTCTGTGCTAAGGATATGATATCCAAAGTCGCCATTAATATTCATGTCCATGCCAAAGCCTGCGTTGAGGTAGCCACGACGCTTATTAAATGCAATATCTGTCATAACCTTGCCTGAAGACAATACGTTGATTTCTTTTGCCGGAGACGTTGGGATTGTCTGTGTTGCATAATCAATTGCTGTTTTGCGTACTTCAGGCTCTCTTACTACCGGAAGAGTATTGACCTTGTTGGCATCACCAACCGATGGATCGTATTCACGTTCCAAAGTCATTTCGCGATTAAGATTTTGCTCCTGAGCATACGTATTGAGACTAAAGGTAGCCAATCCAATCACACACCAAGTCTTTATATTATTCATTTTCATTGCTGTTTTATTTCTTTAGTTTACTCAATCTATCCTCAATCATTCCTGCGATATCGTCCTGAGCCTTGTAATTGTTTTGCAGGCTTGTCAGGTATTGGCGTGCTTGGAAGTCGTCATCCTGACGAATATACACATCTGCCAACAGTATGAAAGCTCTCGCTAACCAGTACTGGTGTGGAGTTCCATTCTCAATGTAGTTCATCAACTCAGCTTCTGCCTTTGCATTATCGTTTGTATTATAATAGTGTTGAGCCAACAAATACTTCGCTTCAGCACCTTGTACTGTTCGAGTGTCCTTGCTTAATACCTGCAAGTCCGGTAATGCCTGAGCATCTTGCTCCAAAGCAATATAAGCCTTCGCGCGAACATAGCGTGCTTCTACTTCAATTTCAGGAGATAATCTCTGATCAGCGAGCAATTCTGTTGCAGCCTTTAAGGCCTCATTCTGCTGGTTAGAGAACAAGGCACTGCGCATCATACCAAGTCTCGCAGCGTACTTGTTTTCTGCCTTTTCAGCAATAACCTGTAATGTGCGGAAGCTTTCCAATGCTGCTGCATAATCCTTATTCATATACTCTATTTCTGCACGTCGTGCCATAGCATCCTCGCGGAACTTAACATCACCACTATCTAATACTCTTTCGAAAAGAGAAAGAGCACTCTCATAATTCTTGTTGCTGAAAGCGATAGATGCAAGGTAGTAGTTAGCATTTGAACTGAACGCTCCTCCAGGGAAGGATTGTATATATGATTCAAAACTTCTCTGTGCACCACTGTTATCGCCACGCATGAATAATTTCTCAGCTGCTATGTATGTAAGCGAATCACGCTCGCTAATTTCAAGGCGAACACTGCCGCCAAGCGAATTAGTATAGTCAGCATAACCTTGTACATTATTCATGTCAACATATACTGATCTTAAGTCCTGCAATGCAACCTTAGCTTCATCACTTCCAGGGTAACGGTCTATTACCTTTTTATACTCTGCTAAAGCTTTGTCGAGGTTGTTTACATTATAATATATCAAACCTAATTGTACACCAGCCTTTCTTGAGTGGCTACTTTGTGGGAATTTGTCTATAAGTTCGTTAAAAGCACTAATTGCTCCATTGTACTCTTCAAGCATCACATAAGCGCGACCTTTCTCAAACAATGCATCATCAACATACTGGGATTGTGGGAAATCGCGAACCAATTGATCCATCGCAGCAATCTTTCCTCGATAGTCCTTTTGCAAACCGAGAAGGAATCCTTTTTGATAAATGGCATAATCAGCAGCAGATGGCTGTAGCTCTGCCGAGCGTGCATACGCTGCTTTAGCTTCTGTAAACTTCCGATCATAGTACAAGCAGTCTCCGATACGATTATAAGCATCGGCATAAGAAGCAAGAGTTTTGTTCTGCTCCGTATTAATATACTGGCGGAAACGAGTCAAAGCCTCCCTGTAGTTTTGTTGTTTGAAGTAACTATAGCCCAGACCGTATAATGCTAAAGCATACATATCTGAGTTTCGTTGGCGTGTATTGTTCAAATAATTCTGGTAGTCCGAGATTGCTCTGGCAAAATTTTCTTTGCGGTAAAATGTTTCGCCACGCCAGAAGTATGCCTCACTTCGTGCATCAAGATTATAAGAGCCTAAAGAAATAGCACTACTGAAAAATTCCTCAGCCTTATCGAACTCTGCATTTGCAAAAGCCTGTGCTCCCATTTGGAACAGTATGTTCTGCTTAGCATCAAGAATTTTGTCGCTCGGACGGTTAATCTTGTTTATTGATGTAAGTGCTGCGTCATAGTTCTTTGTTGTGAAGTAGACTTCTACTAAGTAGTCGTTCACTTTGTCTGCATATTTTGAATTAGGGAAGTCGTTAAGAAAGTCTTCGAAGACTGTTACCGACTCGCCAAATCCTGCGAATGCTGTTTCGTGAATCAGTAACGCATAATTGTACAATGCCACCTCTCTCACCTGACGGTCGTAATTTGATGTGCCGGCAGCCTCGAAAGCCATACGTGCGTTATTCTTATCGTTTATTTGCAGATAAGACTGTCCAAGATATAGATAAGCATTTTGTGTCAGTTCGTCAGATTGTGTTACAACACCTCCAAGCATATAAGCAGCTTCGGCATATCTCTTCTGATTGTACAAACATACACCAAGTATGTATAAATCCCCACGCAAAGGTCTTTCCACAGAAGATACATACTGTTGAAGATGCTCAATCGCTTTTGCTTGGTTGCCTGTATTAAAATATGAATTACCAATGATGCGATGTAATTCCGTGTTGTATTCTCCCTCAGGTGATGATGCAAGGATGCGTTCGCCATCTTGAATTACTCGTTCGTATTTATTCTGGATAAAGTATATCTGTGTAATATAATATTGCGATTGTCTGCTGAACTCGGCTGAGTCTTTCATCTTTGCAAAAGCAGCCAGAGCGTCGTCATAGCGACCATCGACATAATCAATATAAGCAAGGTAATAGGTCGCCGCTTGTTGGTAGGTTTTGCCTATTTGTTGGATTCTTGCGAAGTATCCGCGTGCTGTTGCTGTATCTCCGGTCTGCAAAAGTGAGTAAGCAAGACGATAAGTATATGCTTCCTGTTTTTCAGCACTCAATACATCTATATTTGATTCTCCGAACCAAAAGATTGCATTCTCATATTCCTCGCTATTGAAATAGACCGAGGCAATCATGTAGCTAATGTCAGCATGGTGGCGAGTATCCGGATAGGTTTCGAGATACTCCTTCAGTTGAACATCTATGTCTGCGCGACCTTGTTCATAAAGAGAGGCAAGCAAGAAGAAATCAGCTTCCTGTGCAAGACTTGCGTCGGAAGAAAGAATATGGCTCTTATACGCTTGCATCTTATCGATACATCCGGCGTAGTTCTTTAGCTCATAAAGCTCCTTTCCTTCTGTAAAAAGTATATCCGGGGAATTAAATTTCGCAGTACGTTGTCCGCTTGCAGTCATACAATACAGCATGAAGCATAAAGGGATAAGTATTTTTTTCATCAATTGTAGCTTTTATTTAAGGGTAAGCCCTTGGTTCATTGCAAGCAAAGATATAGAATAGGTTGCAATTAATGTTACTTAGAAAATACAAAAAGACTTAACAGGACATCAATAAGCATTTTATTCTATATGAGACTGCTTGAACATCTCTACTGCTTTTTTGATTGAAAGTAACCCAAAATCGGACGTGTCCAGTTCGAAAGGGGAGAGGATTACTATTTCGGCAGCATCGTCACTCGCTTTAGCATCCTCAAAGGATTGTACTTCGCAAATAAAAAAAAGGTCTAAAGTATGTACTTCAAAGCCTGAATAGGGATAGATATTAGGTATTGAAAAGAGATAGCGGCAGGATGTGATGTCGAGTCCGGTTTCTTCTTTTACTTCGCGATGAACGACCTCTTCCGCCGTCTCGTTCATATCGGCAAAGCCTCCGGGTAAGTCTAACGTTCCTTTTGCCGGCTCTTTGGCTCTGCGTACCAATAATAATCTGCCGTTTGAATCCATGAGGAAGCAGGCAACCGCTGCTGAGGGATTAAAGTAATATGTGAATTCACAAGAAGTACATTTCTTTGCCTTTTCATTTGTTGCATTAAAATGTTTAACTCCACAACGTGGACAGTAAATGAATTGTTCTAAAGGATGCTGTGTCATAACTTTTCTTTTATAAAAGAAGAGCCGGAAACTTCACAGTTTCCAGCCCTTCATATTATTAACTCTATATGCTAATTCTAAAAAAGTCGATTGTTTTTATTTTGCTTCCCAGCCTAATGCGCTTGCACCTAATACCGCTGCATCACTTTCTTTAAGTTCTGAGAACAATATTCTTGTCTTTCCTGCAAATACTTTTAACATATTCTCGTCTACTGCTTTCTTAATCGGATCAAGGATTAAGTCGCCGGCTTTTGTTAAGCCACCAAAGAAGATAACTGCTTGTGGGCTTGAGAAAGCAACGAAGTCAGCAATAGCCTCACCAAGGATAGTACCTGTGTCTTCAAATACATCAAGAGCAATCTTGTCTTTCTTAACAGCAGCGTCGAATACATCTTTTGAAGTAATATCGTCCGGGTTAAGTTCACGAAGGACACTCTCATCTGTACGTTTAGCCAAGTATTCGCGTGCTGTGCGTGCAACACCTGTCGCAGAAGCGTAAGCCTCAAGACAACCTTTACGACCGCAACCACATATACGTCCGTTATCACGGCGCATGATTACGTGTCCTAATTCGCCAGCGAAACCGTCATGTCCATAAACTAAGTTACCACCGATGACGATACCACTTCCCACACCAGTTCCTAATGTGATAACGATAAAGTCTTTCAATCCACGTGCAGCACCGTATGTCATTTCACCAATAGCAGCAGCATTAGCGTCGTTAGTCAAAGCAACAGGTATACCACCAACAGCTTTGCTTATCAATTCAGCCAATGGAATTTTGCCTTTCCAAGGAAGGTTAGGAGCAAATTCGATACAGCCATTGAAGTAGTTCCCGTTAGGAGCTCCTACACCAATACCTTTGATCATATCTACACCACCGGCTTGGTCTATTACTGTTTTTAGACCTTTAGCAAGTTCTGCCACATAATCATTAACATCAGCATAGCTTCCTGTCTTGATTGATCCACTATACAAGATTGATCCTCTTGCGTCTACTACCCCGAAAACTGAATTGGTTCCGCCAATATCAATACCTACTACATACGGTTTGTCCATGATTTTATCTTTTTATATTAAAATTAAATTATAACGTAAGCAAATATAACAGTTTAAATAAAAGTGACAATATCGCTCTTACTAAAAAGTGTGAAAGTCGCCTATTTTCACTTTAGAACAGGAAGAATTTCAACCCAATAACCGTCAGGGTCGTTAATGAAGTACAATCCCATCTCTTCGTTCTCGTAGCATACACAGTCCATTTCTTTGTGGAATGCGCGTACCTCATCGTAGTCTCCTTCAACGCGGAAGCATAGGTGGATTTCATTTTCTCCCAAATCATAAGGCTCTTTGTGGTCTCTTAACCATGTTAATTCCAGTAGGAAGCCGATAGTCTCGTCAGTTAGGTACACGAGGATGAATGAGCCGTCTTCTGCGACATGGCGGCGTGATTCTTTTAAACCCAAAGCCTTCTCGTAGAATGCTATACTTTTCTCCAGATTCAATACGTTAATATTGAAATGATCAAAATGTCCTTTTATTTTCATAATTATTTATATAAAGAATGATTGTCCTTTGTTTATAGGGATTAGATATTTGCAATTTGCGGCATCGGTGACTTCTTTGAACTGAGCGATTGTTGAATATGCCTCACCAAAATGCATAGGTGCAAATGTATCGACTTCAATCTGCGACAGGAATTCTCGCGCCCCACGGGAATAGTCAGTCCCCAAGCGTGGATCAACGGGAAATATTGCTAAATCAAGATGCTTAACCTCCCTAGTTATGTCAGAGAGTTCTCTGTGATAAAAGGCTTCCGCTTCAGCGACTTCTTCTGCTGTCGATTCGTCTTTCCAATGCCAATTGTTGAGGTCTCCTGCATGGAAGATGCTTTTACCGTCCAATTTGAGGAAGAAGGATACACCAACATCAGTAGAACCAAATGCTTTTACGTATAAGTTCTCGTCCTTATACTCATCACCTTTATCAAGGAATACTGTGTCGTCGGCAGTTTCAGCGCGTTTATTGTCTAGGATATCTTTTGAAAGAATGTAGGTGATATTCCTACCTGCTGCTCTCCACGATAGTACAGATGCATTAAAATGATCTGGGTGAACATGAGAACTTAGAACATACAGAGGTTTACTACTATCGCTAAGCAGTTCGTCATGTACGAAGCCTTTGTTCCAAAGTTCACCGGAATCTTTGTAGAAATCGAATATCACGCTGCACGTATCTGTTTCCAGAACGTAGCAGCTATGATATACGTATGTGAATTTCATGATTATTCTTTAGTAGGGTTGTTCATTTTGCTATGCTTGCGACCATATAGCATATAAACAACGAGTCCGAGTGCCATCCAACCAATCAAACGTATCCATGTTTCATAAGGCAAAGAAAGCATCTGAGCACCACAAACCACAGCACCCATAATAGGAACAAATGGTACCCAAGGTGTTCTGAAAGGACGCTTAAGCTCTGGTCTGGTCTTTCTAAGGATTAGAATTGATATGCAGACAAGAGTAAACGCTAATAATGTACCGATTGAAACAAGCTCACCAAGTATATGTATAGGTAGCAGACCTGCAATAACTGCGGCAATTACACCAATAATGATACTAGTGACATGAGGAGTCTTGAAACGAGGGTGAATCTTTGAGAAAAATCCTGGCAACAAACCATCCTTCGACATTGCAAAGAATATACGGCTTTGTCCAAGAAGCATAACCAATACAACCGAGCTAAGTCCAGCAATAGCACCAACCTTAATGAATGTTGCCAACCAAGCAAGGCTTTCATGTGTGCGGTCGATCGCCAATGCAATTGGTGCAGGAACATTTAGTTCTGTATAATGTACAATACCGGTCAATACCGCAGTAACACCAATATAAAGAAGCGAACAAACCACAAGCGACCAAATTAATCCCTTAGGCATATCTCTTTGAGGGTTTTTAGTTTCCTGAGCTACAGTCGAAATTGCATCAAAGCCAATATAGGCGAAGAATATCACAGCAGCACCGGTAAGAATACCCGACCATCCGAATTGACCGAATGTTCCGGTGTTTTCAGGGATGTAAGGAACCCAGTTTGATGTATCAATATATGACATACCGAATCCGATAAACAAAAGGATTACGGCAACCTTTATTACAACGATTATATTATTGAATGTAACAGACTCTCGTATACCGGCAACCAATACAACTGTTAGAATCAATACAATAAAGGCAGCAGGGAAGTTCATTATACTACCAGTAGTAACCCATCCCACTCCTGATACATAATCAAACGGAGCATTTGCTATTTCATAAGGGATATGTATGCCTAAATCTCCAAGGAAACTGACCACATAGCCCGACCATCCCACAGCTACGGTTGCAGAAGCAAAGAGGTATTCTAAGATTAAGTCCCAACCGATAAACCAAGCGACAATTTCGCCCAAGGTTGCGTAACTGTATGAATAAGCACTACCCGAAACAGGAATCATCGCTGCAAACTCAGCATAACATAGTCCGGCAAGTAAACATCCGATAGCCGAAACAACAAACGAAATAGTTAAAGCAGGACCAGCATAATTGGCAGCGGCTGTTCCTGTCAGTACGAATATCCCCGTACCGATAATACAACCAATACCTAGAGCAATAAGATTAGTTAAAGTAAGAGTGCGTTTAAGTCCATCCTTATTGGCACTTTCCAATAGTTCGTCGACGTTTTTCGTCCTGAATAATTTTGACATATTTCTTAATTTTTAAATTCAATTTGACAAAAATAAGATATTTTTTGAATTAAAACGATAAGGATTGCCCCAGTTTTGCATCAAATTGCAAATGTTTCACTGCCAATTTGCACAAATTGTGCCCGCCGAAGAACAATATGCAGACAAATCCTATATATAATGTGTAAAAGAACCTGTGATGCTCGAAAGACTGTACCAACCGTGGACTACATCCGAGAAACCGTGTGTCGTAATCAAGATACCCCTGTGCAACCTAATCTCGCCTATACATAAATTTCGCCCTTGCAGGTAGGGTGTTCAGTAAAGTGTTCCTTTTTTGTGTCCAACGCCGTAGGTGTTGCACAGATGCGTCTTGATTGTGACACACTTGTGCAACCCACTCTGGGGTTGGTTGATGTGGTGGGGACGCTAGTCCGCCTGAAGACTACGCTCGCTACGCTCTCTCCGCATTTCAGGCGGTTATTGATGTGCAACCCGTATCGGGTTGGACACAAAAAAGGAACACTTTACTGAACACCCTACCTGCAAGGGTAAGATTATGTATATTATATGTGATGCAGCACATTGCACAGTGCTATATATATTCGCTATTTCACGTGCACTGTGATTAGGTAAACAAAGCGGAAAGAATAAAAAAGTTACTCCCGAAGCCTTGCTTTTTAAAAGATTAAAAATATCTTTGCATTCACCCACATGGAAAAAAATAATAAAAATATCGCCCTTTTAGCACAATTCTGCTCCTCAGATTTGGTCGTTTCATCTAATTTATTAGAGAGAGAGAGAGAGAGAGAGAGAATATATGCTATAACCCTTATTTAAATTCTCAAAAAGAAGTTGGCGCCCCTGCCGACGTTTTTCCATTTCCACAACATACATCTGAGATAACGAAATACAATGACGAGCATACGTCGTCGTCGTCGCACGTTGTATCAAAGCATATAAAGCTCTGTAAGAGTTTCCCGCTATCGGGAACTTTTACAGGGCTTTTTTATTTACACACATTTATTAATTCAATTATTTACTTAAAAACAAAAAGATTTATGAGAACAAAAATTTACTTGTTATTAATCGCCCTTGTTGCTAC
>JGI996J12353_1000048_pt1 | contig 39108 bp, 35 predicted proteins | sample IntmicLarv5ML5BL_FD_12353 | JGI IMG/M metagenome (IMG submission 12353) | reverse complement strand
TAAAAAGCACAAAAATAGATTATTTAAGCAGTTTTATAAAAGTATATTTATTTGATAATTAAATTATTACAAAATAAAGCCCTTTAGGTTCATATCCGTGTTCCTCTCGAACCTCAACGATATAATGTGTTATTATACAGCTATTTGCAAATAATCAATGTTAAATAGGTTACGAATTAGTTATCCAAGTCGTTTATTAGAGGTATTTCGGTGGTTTAAATCTTGATTTCAACAATAGGCAACTTTGTGATTTACATAAACGTGTTTTATGAGAATACTCTAAAATTATAAATATTTAATATTCATGTATTTATAGCTATATCGTGACCTTTTTCATAGATCTAAAAAGTCCACGATTTACCCACGATTTTGAAACAAAAATCAGAAAATGATGGAATCTAATTTGATTTATTAAAGGGCAGGTTGCGAATTATAGTGCTGATATATAATTATTTATGGCTGTTTATCTCCGAGGGTTCGAAAAACGACAACCTGCAAAGAAAAAGCCTGATAATCGATTGATTATCAGGCTTTTATTTCTTTCAGCGGAGAGAAAGGGATTCGAACCCCCGGTACCTTGCAGTACGGCGGTTTTCAAGACCGCTGCAATCGACCACTCTGCCATCTCTCCATGCTTTTCTCCAAAAGCGATGCAAAGGAACGAACTTTTTTTGTTATATCAAAATCTTTAGCCAATTTTTGTGCAAAATTTATTTATTTTGCACAAATTATTCCCGTTTTGCTTATCGTAATTCCCCCTCCGAAAGAATTTTCACCAAAAAATTCCCCATTATCATAACCCATCGACAATTTAATCGACAAATCTTCAATAGAAGGATATTTATATATCAATTCCATTCCGGAAGCAAAACCTTTTTTTATTTTTGTGAAAGGAACATAATATCGACCCCAAGTTTGTCCATTACTCAGTAAAAGCCGATACTGAAGAGAAGAAAGCAAATAACCCTCTAGTCCCAAATGAAAAGCAATAATGCGACTGCTTTTGAAATTCAATGCCCCATCCCGATTATATTCAGGAGATAATAAAAAAGGACTCCCTAACGTTTTCCCAAAATGAGACGGTCCCTGAACATAATCCGTATTGTTGTAGTAATTATCGTTTCCATTTCCTTTGCTCATAAGGTGTTTATGGTCCTCATCCATTTTCATATTATGATGAATCGGACCCGTTTGTTGTTTCGTGTAATTATATTCGAAAACAGCACCAGAAAGAATTGATTTGTTTTTCGATTTATATTCAAATCCTAATAAATTATCCCTGTAATTTTCAAAAGCCATACCCGAACCATCATCAAAAAAATGATTCACATAAAAAGACAATAAATCTTCATTTTTTAGCTTATAATCATATTTCAGCAAATAGGCTCCCCATTGAGAACCGGCAACGTATGCATTGTCTGCGTTCGAAGAGGAGGAAGAACCTTCTTTTGCAATTGCAACTCTCAATAAATCCGACAATCCACGTGGCTGATTGAGAACTGTATATTTCCATTCATCATCAATGTAGGAATATTTGTGCAAATCGCCACCCCATTGAGCCGAATGTGCTAATCCAACCGTAAACTGCATTTTATTCTTTGTTTCAATATTCCCAAAACGGAAGTATATCGATTTATTATGTGAATATAGATTCTTGACGTAATTCTGATTATTAGGCTTTGCAGTATCCTCTTGCCATTGACCATCTAAATAGTGACCGAGAGAAAAATCCCCTTTTATGTACATATTCCCTTTTGTATAAGGAACCAACAAAAATTGAGGAATACTTACTTTGATTTCAGGTATAGGGCGAGAGTTGTTTGAATGAGTAAAATCACCCGAACTCAAATATGGATTCAAAAAAGAAACATAATCTTCACGAGAGCCAATGTCTAATCGCCAAATTTTCCAGTTTACTCTTCCGTATAATTGTTGAACCCAAAAGTTGCCATAGTGAGCTTTTGACGCGCCAAGCATGTCAAATCCGGCTTCCCATGACCAATCCGTATTTATTTTTTGCTCATGAAAAACACCTCCTCTGACATAATAATTGTTCGCATCTAAAGAAACGACACCCCAATTCTGATTTGTCATCCAAAAAGGAGTATTTTCTCCTGTCGCAAGTGACCCGAATGTTTCTGCTCGGTAAGAACTCTTCATTTGGGCGAAAAGAGAACCGGACGTTACAAATAATAGAACAATAAAAATGACCTTTTTAGTATCCATAATCAGAATTTTATAAATTTATAGGTTTTTCCTTCTGAAAACAAAATCATTTCTTTGGAGCTTAATTTTAGAATATCGTAAGTTACATTCGTCCCTCTCCAAATCAGAGATGAAATGCAATGCGCTTCTGTGTAGCCTTTGTCCATTTGAATGTGTATTTTTTTATCTTCCGGAAAGTACACAAATCCATATAATACTTGTGCGGTAGAGGGATTTCCCTCATATAATTCTGTATAAGAAAAAACGGCTTGACGTTGAAAACTGTAATAAATTGTGTCTACAGATTGGATGTTTCCATCTTCTGACTCAATATGTTTTAATTGCCACATTCCATTAACATTGGGGAGATTTGTGTCCAAGCATGCAGTGAAAAACAAAATGACAAAACCGATTAAGAGCAAGTATTTATTCATAAATTATTTTTGTTAAGATGCAAAGATAGATATATTTATGTTATAATGTCTATTTATTTGACGATTAACGAGCCGAGTGATAAAAAAGAAAAGGCTGTCTCAAAATAAATTGGACAGCCTAACTTTGTTTATTTTTTGTATTATTCTGCTGCTGGAGCTTCTTCAACTGCTGGAGCTTCTGCTTCTGCAGTTTCTTCAGCAACCGCTTGAGCTGCTTCTGCTGCCGCTTCTGCTTTTTTAGCTGCAAGTGCTTCTGCTTTAGCTTTGTTTACTGCTTTTTCAGCATCTAAACGAGCTTTTTCAGCTGCTTTTTCAGCATCACTTAGTTTGCTTACTTGAGCGTTAACTGTAGATTGTTTAGCCGCTTTCCATGCTTCAAATTTGCTTTCTGCCTCTGCTTCAGTGAAAGCGCCTTTCGCAACTCCACCCAATAAGTGTTTCTTCAAAAGAACTCCTTCGTCAGAAAGAATATTTCTTGTTGTGTCTGTAGGTTGAGCACCTACTTGTATCCAATACAAAGCTCTGTCGAATTTCAAATCTATTGTAGCAGGATTCGTATTTGGGTTATAAGAACCAATCCTTTCGATAAATTTTCCATCACGTGGAGCTCTGCTATCTGCGATCACGATGTGGTAAAACGCGTACCCTTTGCGACCATGTCTTTGCAATCTAATTTTAGTTGGCATTTTGTAAAAATAATAAATTAATAATTTGAAATTTGCATTAAGCGGATGCAAAGGTAAGAGAAAGTTTTGGTTCTGCAAATTTTATTCTAACTTTTCTGACTTAACAACCAAGCATTTGAATATTTAGGGTTGTCGTCTCGAAATGTTTTAAGAAATTTTTCTGCTTCTTTTTTGTCCTCAAATTTGTTTACATAAACGCGATGTTTGTCTTTTGCACTTATAACTTGTGCTTCGGGAAAATCCGTTTTTTGAAAACTTTCCATCCTTTCATCTGCTGAGTTCTTTGTGGGCAAACTGGCAACAACAATATAATAGTATTGTTTGGGTGTTTCCGGCAGAACCTCTAATTTTGGTTCCGGAAACACTTCTTCTGTCGCAATAACTTGCTCATTAACAGCAGGCACTTCAGCTGTCATTTCTGTTTCTTCTATCTTCAACTCTTCGATTTCCAATTCTTCTGCAACTTCAACCGGAATTTCGTAAGTCTTAGGAGTCAAAGAAATAACGCTCGCATATTGCGAATTTATCGCAGAATATTCATTCAAAGGAGTTGTAACCAAGAAAAGAGCTAATGCCGCAGCGGCAACAGAACTTGCCCAACGAATTATTTGCCTATTAAGAGAAACGAAAACAGGGTCTCTGCGTTCATTCTGATTAAATATAGGACGTTCAATCGAGTCTTCTAGTTCATGCAATGTTGACATGTAAAAATTATTCAATCCGAAATGGAGCGCATTGCAACTGGGATGAATAGAAGGAGTAAAAACAATTTTTCTTTCTTCAGATAAAGACAAACTACCAATCCAAAGAATTTGAACCTTATTCTGTTCTATTAATTGTCTATTTAGAAAGTCAACATATTGACTGATTTGCAAACAAGATTCTTTATAGGAAATTTTTTCTCCTTTAGCAATTGCATTCGCTAATAAGCCATCATTGTGTCTAATTTCAGGATTGAAACCCAACGAATAAGTCGGAGGGCATAAAAGAGCTTCCTTCTGCGCCTCTGTTGGAGGTGTTTTAGAGACGATGAATGCTCCAAATCCTTGAATGATAACACATTCGTGCTTTGTTAATAAATAAGCGATATAAAAATTCATGTTTTGCATGGCACAAAATTAAAGAAAAAAACAATAAATATAAAGGTTCTTTTATACTATTTTTTTCATTTAAACGTTATCTTTCTAAGTAATAAGAGTATCTTTGCACACACAAAAAAATATTAGTCTAATATTAATTAAAATATGAAAATAAATTTTTTATTCTCGGTCTTTTTTATTACCCTATTCGTTTCTTGCCAATCGGTTCCTCAAAACATGACTTATTTGGAGGATTTGAGTGATTATGCAGCGCAAAATCAACATTTGGATTATTATAAGTATGAACCAACCATAAAAAGTAATGATCAACTTATGATTGCTGTTTCCTCTCCTGTTTTGGATCAAACACAAGTAGCTCAATTTAATCTCCCAATGAACACATCTCTTTCTCCGGGGGGAACGGTGGTTCAATCAATGGCTTTGCAAACATACACAGTGAATAAAGAGGGAAATATTTATTTTCCGGTAATAGGTAAAGTTAAGTTAGAAGGACTAACACGCTCTGCGGCGGTGGAATTGATGACTGGTGAAATTTCAAAATATTTGGACGATCCGATTGTAAATTTACAAATTACATCTTTTAAAGTGACTGTTTTAGGAGAAGTTAGCAGACCCGGACCAATTCAAGTAAATGATGAACGCATTTCTATTTTAGATGCAATTGGAGCTGTTGGAGATCTTACAATATACGGAAGTCGTCAAAATGTAACATTGATTCGGGATAATAATGGCGCAAAAGAATTTGCGAAAATAGATCTTACCAAATCAGATTTATTTTCTTCTCCTTATTATTATCTTCAACAAAATGATGTTATTATAGTGGATTCAAATGATACTCGAAAAAAGGCAAGTAAATTTGGTTCGGCAGAAAGTTATCAAATCTCAATGATGTCTCTTGGATTTACCGCAGTTTCAGTAATTGTTTCATTTTTAGGCTTATTGCTTAAATAATATTGTTAGAATAAAAATATGAAAAATCAAAATAATAAAACGGAAGCAGAACAAATAAAAGATTTATTTCTGTTTTGTCTAAAACATTGGTATCACTTTGTTGTTGGCTTCGCTATATTCGGAGCAATTGGCATTATTTATCTCAAAACGGCAACGCCGGTGTGGAATACTCAAGCCCGTGTCAGTCTTCGTCATGATGAATCTCTTTTTGGAAGCAGTATTTCGAAAGCATCTTCTCTCATGAGTTCGTTTGGATTGGGTGGCGGATCTCAAAGTATTGAGGATGAAACTTTGAAGATGAATTCGCATGGCTACACAAAAAGTGTTGTGAAGAAGTTAAATTTAAATACTGGATATGTTCAATCTGAATTTTTTGGACTTTCTAAAACGAATTTGTATGGTCAAACTCCGGTTGTTCTTTCAGTAGATCCGGCTATGGCAGATACTCTTACCAATGGGATTAAGTTTTCAATGGATATAAAATCCGGAAAAACAAAAATAAAGATGAAGGCCGGAAAACAGAAAGTGGGTGATTATGAAATAACTACTTATCCGGCAACGATAGAAACTCCTTGGGGAAAATATACGTTTGAAAAATCTGACATTTATGATTCATTTGAATATCCTTTCAATCTGAAAATTAGTTATACCGGATATGATTATATGGCTCAGGTTTATCAAAGAGAACTATTTGTGGATTATCAAAAAAGAACATCCGATTTAATTAATTTGGGTTTTAAATGCGAAAATCCTGATTTTGCGAAACGTGTTTTGAATGAGGTTATCGCGACCTATAATAAAGAATGGATAGACGACAAGGAATTAGTTGCTGAAAAAACACTTGATTTTATAGATCAGCGTTTGGCCTTGACGAAAGGTCTTTTGTTTGATGCTGATATTCAAATTCAACAATTTAAGGATAAGTATAATTTGACAGCGATAGAAGCCGATGTTGCTTATTATCTTAGACTTACAGGAGAGTTGCAAGCTCAGTTGCTTCAAGCGGAAACTCAATTGAATATTGCAAGTATCATTGTTGATTTTGTTCAAGACGAGAAAAATAAATATTCTCTGATTCCATTTGATCTTACTCTTGCCGATGCAAATATGTCTTCTGCGTTAACGAAGTACAATGCAGATTTAGTTAGACGAAATGAGTTGTCTAAAACAAATGCTCAAAGTGCAATGGTTCGATCTTTAGATGGTCAAATTGAAATGCAAAGAGGAAATTTGCTAGTCTCATTAGAAAATATTAAAAAGGGATTGCAGATTTCATTAACAAATATAAGAAAAAAAGAAAGAGAATTTAGTTCAAAAATAGGGAATGTTCCAACCATTGAAAAAGATTATGTAAACTTAAAAAGAGAGCAAGAGCTTCAGCAAACAGTATATGTCCTTTTGTTGGAAATGAAAGAACAATCAGCAATAAAGGGAATAAATATTTTGCCTAAACTGAAGATTATTGATCAGCCTTATGTTGTAAATAAAAAAGTTTCTCCCAGATTAATGAATGTTGCAGGAATGGTTTTCCTTGGGGGAATGGCGATGTCTTTGTTTCTCATTTATGGAATCCCTTATATTAAAGGTTTAAGAAAAAAAGAGGACGAATGATTTCTTTTTTTCGAAATTATTTCAATCAAGGTCACGAAAGAAGCATTAAGGCTAAAAAAAATATATTTTTCTTAGGCTTAATCAAATTATTGGGTATCCTGATCAGTTTGTTGCTCGTTCCAATAGCCATAAATTATCTGGATAAACATTATTACGGAATTTGGTTGACTGTAAGCTCCATCGTTGCTTGGCTGGCTCTTTTTGATGTTGGATTGAGCAACGGCATGAAAAATAAATTCGCGGAAGCAGTTGCTCAGGGGGAAGAACAGAAAGCGAAAATATATGTGAGTACCACTTATTTTTTCTTGTTTGTTATCTTTTTTTGTTTGTGGCTCGTTTTTCTTTTTGCCAACAATTATATTGATTGGTGCGCTCTTTTGAAAATTTCGAAAGAACATTCACAAGAAGTACAAACACTTGTATTTATTGTCATTTCTTATTTTTGCGTATTGTTTATTTTAAGGACAATCAATGCGCTTCTGACGGCAAACCAACAGCCGGCAAAAGCTTCTTTTTTTGATACACTTGGGCAATTATTGGCTTTTTTGACTATTTTTATTTTAACGAAGACAACTCAAGGGTCGCTTGTTTACTTAGGTTTGGGGCTGACAATTCCTCCTTTGATTGTTTATTTAATTGCCAATATATATCTTTTTCAGGGAATGTTTAAGAAATACATTCCATCTTTGAAATGTGTGAAAATAGATTATTTCAAAGACATTTTCGGTTTAAGCTTTAAATTTTTCATTATTCAAATGGCGGCATTAATCCAATATCAAACAGCTAATATTATTATTGCACGCTATTTTTCAATGGAGAATGTTGCAGATTATAATATTGTTTACAAATATTTTAATGTTTTATTAATGGGCTTTATGATCTTATTGACTCCATTTTGGTCTGCATCCACAGAAGCTTTTTCCAAAAAGGATTTTAATTGGATAACAAATGCAATCAAACGCTACAAACAGCTTCTTTTAGTATTTATAGGAATCGGGATAATTCTGTTGTTTGGCTCTTCTCTTTTCTATAATTTTTGGATTGGAGAGATTGTATCTATTCCTTTCATAATGTCTTTTTGGTGTTTGATTTATATGCTCACAACCATGTATGGCGCTATTTATGTTCATTTGCTGAATGGAATCGGAGCTGTGAAAATTCAATATTATTCCAGTTTGGCAACACCAATATTATTTATTTTGCTTTGTTGGTTCTTTTTTAGTCATTTACAATTAGGAATTTACTCTTTATTTATTGCATCCGTTATTTGCAATATAAATGGAATACTTTTCGCACCATTTCAATATCGTCAAATTTTTATTAAGGGGAAAGGAGGAATATGGAAAGCTTGAACGAAATAGACAATGCTGTTCAGCAGAAAAATATGAACCGTTTTTTGATTGGGATATTGATTTTTTCAATATCGATCAATTTTTTTTCAGACTTTCTGTCCAATAAGGTTATGTTTATCCTTTTAGTTACTGGGGTGGCTATGGCTTCTTATAATTGGGTGAAATTAGCTTCTTGGGTAAATGTTTCAAATTGGTATCTTCGGATTTCTATTTCTTTGTTGATCCTTTGGGAATTATATATTGTTTGTCATGGATTTATATTTCAGTTGCCCTTTATTTGGGATCATTTATTCACAGATAACCGTGCCATGTCATATTTACTTCCATTCGCTGTTTTTTTACCTGTGACTAATGCTGTTTTCCTGCAGAAAACGTTCGATTTTGCATATAAGCTTGGAGTTGCTTTTTTGCTGTTTTTGCCATTTTTGCTACTCTATATTTTAGACAATCAGGATTTTGCGGAGCAATATGTGTGGATGTTGGGTTGTAGCTGTGGATTTATTCTTCTTACCTTTTTTTACCATTCGAAAAAAAGAGTAATTGTCTCATTTATAGTTATGTTTCTGTCTCTTTTTATCATTACGATAATGGCGAGAAGAAATATTATGATTACTTGTGCTTGTTTTTTATTCGTTTCCCTTCTAATTATACCTCTCTTTAATAAGAATATAACAATTGTAAAAAAGGGATTATTTATCTTTTCTTTTGTAACTGTAGTCTATCTCGGATTTAATTTTTTTGTTTCAAATGAAACCGGGATGTTTCAAAAAATTACAAAACGAGCGACAAGTGACACGCGAGAAGAAGTATTCATACTTTATTTCTTAGATATGTCTGATAAAGATTGGATAGTAGGAAAAGGACTCAATGGTACTTATTTTTGTCCGGGAATAGATAAGCAATGGTCGGGAGGAGAAGACCCTGCTCATCGAGATCTGGATGATAGAGTGTATATCGAAAATGGTTTTTTACAATTAATATTAAATGGCGGCATTATTTATTTGGTGTTGTATATGCTGGTTTTAGTGCCTGCGATTATTCTCGGACTCTTTTTGTCTCGAAATCTGTTATCTAAAGGGTGTGCCATTTTAATTCTTTTGTTTATACTTGATATGATTCCGTTTGGATTGCCGACATTTTCATTTCGTCATTTTATAGTTTGGTTTTGTGTTGCCATTTGTTTTTCAAAACAAATGAGATTGAAAAATGACGAAGAAATAAGTGAATTATTACAACCAGTAGAACCTGAAATTAAGTCATGAAAGTTATATTATTAACAGATCAATTTATCCAAAATAAGGATACGTTCATTGTTGGTGGTTGGATTCAATCGCTGATTAATATCCTTGAAGAATCGGAAAAGATAGAAATTGCAGTTGTTGGTCTAACAAATTCTAACTCTTGTGTTGAAAAAGAAAATGACACAACCTACTATAAAGTAAGAAAGCAAATTTACTCAAATCCACTTAGACGAATCTATAACAGATGGAAATGTGTTATTCAGAATAACAGAGAAATCAAAGAATATATTTCTGCAATTCAAGATTTCAAACCGGATATTGTTCATCTTTTTGGAACAGAAAGTTTTGTGTGTAATGTTATTCCGCACGTAGATGCAAAAGCAGTTGTTCATTTGCAAGGATTAATCAATCCTTATTTGAATGTTTGGTTTCCTCCCGGAATATCGCCCAATCTGTTAAATTTTCACTCTTTTAATTTATTTGACTTTTTTAAGGGGTTGGGATTGAGATCGCAACACAGAGCGTTTCAAGCAATGGCGCGACGAGAACTGAATTATTTTCAATCGATCCGCTTTGTTATGGGACGTACTGATTGGGACAAAACAATGGCTACAACATTGATAAAAGGAGTGAAATATTTTCATTTAGAAGAATCGCTTCGTTCTGATTTTTACACGAACCAACAGTGGCAAGTCAAAAACAGAAAAGAGTTTCGATTTATGTCTGTGTTATCACCTTCCACATACAAAGGTTTTGATCTTGTCCTGAAAACGGCGTTTCTCTTGAAGTCAAAAGGGGTTTCTTTTGAATGGATCATTTGCGGAACCTCAGAAAATGATCTTTTTATAAAAGCACTTGAGAAAATTATAAAGAAGAAATTTAACCAAAATAATGTGTCGTTTTTAGGCAAAAGGACATCAAAAGAATTAGTCTCATTTTTATTAGAGACCGACCTTTTTATTCATCCATCATATATTGAAAACAGTCCGAATAGCATTTGTGAAGCGCAAATTTTGGGTGTTCCTGTACTTGCGACCAACGTGGGCGGAGTGTCATCTTTGATAGAAAACGACCAAACGGGTATTTTATTTCCGGCAAATGATTCTTATTATTTATCAGAAAAAATTACTTCATTGTTGGCGAATCCGCAAAAAATGCAGCAAATGGGGGAAAATGCAAAAAACGTTGCAGAAAAAAGACATGACAGAAGTAATATTCTGAAAAACATAGAATTAATATACAACGAAATAATACAGATGTAATGGCAGATTATTTAAGGAAAATAAAAACAGATGCGAGAGGGTATTTTTTTTATCATTGCCGAATAATAAAATATAAAATAAACAAAAAAGTTTATTCTATACTTACGCATATCACTTTATTACTGAAAGATATAAAAGTAGGAAAATCGTCTGTTTTTTTAGGAATGCCTTATTTTTGCCGTTATCCTGAATCCGTTATAAGCATAGGAAATTCTTGTGTATTTGATTCTGCTAAATTTTCTAATCCCATAGGCGTTGACAAATGCTGCATCATATCTACTTTGACAAACAACGCAGAAATACACATTGGTAATAGAGTCGGGTTTTCAGGCGTTCGAATTGGCTGTTTCAAGGAAATAACCATCGGGGATGATTGTGTTATTGGAGCTAATGTTTTAATAACCGATTCCGACTGGCATCCATTAGATCCGGACAAACGGAAAGAATTTGGTTCCTCTCCAGCCATAAAATCAATTCCGGTAAACATAGGAAACAATGTTTTTATAGGAGTAAATTCAATGATATTAAAAGGTTCTGAAATTGGAGATAATTCAATCATTGGAGCCGGAAGTGTTGTTTCCGGCGTTATTCCTCCAAATGTAATTGCAGCAGGAAATCCATGCAAAGTAGTTAAAATTTTATCTTAATTAATCTATTTCAAGAAATAATAAGGAATATCTGAAGCTTCTACTGTAATATTTCCATGTAAAGCTAATGAAAAATTAGTGTTGCGTGGACTGTTTTTGATTTCCAGTATGACTTCTCTTTTATTGCCAGAATCAGTAATTCCAAGATTTGAAGGAGAAGACGGATTAAAAGTGATATTATCCAGTATTATTTTTGCTGGAGGATAATCTAATCCACTAATTCTACTTGGATAATCAAGTCCTATATTGCCACTCTTCCATTCAGAATTAATAAATTTAATATCATCTACAGGAGTATGGGCAGTAATTAATCTGTCCAATCGACCGGTTGTATAGATGTTTTCAAACGTGAAATTGCTTTGCATCGGGGCTTCTGAGCCCGGATAATAACTTCTTGACCAATTATCCATGTCAAAATGAAATTCAAAAGTAGAAGTTCTGTCTCTCAATAAATGAATATCCTTAAAATGAATATTTCTACATCCGGCATTATATATAACACCTTCTTGCATCATATACCAATTGATGCCATCAATTTCTTGGTAGCCGCTGGTATGCGTTGGAGCTGTGTAAGAAGTATATTCTCTCCCATCAACAGGAGCTATAACCCGATATAGCCTGCCATTATTTACCACAATATCCGATTTTTGAAGTTTCATTCCTTGAAACCAATCAACCCATGATCCTCCTAGAATTCTACAAAAATGATACCCTTTAGATGGATGAGGTAGATCATAGCAGTTTTCAATAAGCCCATTTTCGATCCAACCCACTGTTGGATTACTGATGTCATAATCATGGGCATTTAACGCAATCGGATCATCAAGAGTACTAAATACACCATTACGAATTGTAAAGTTCTTTCCTGCTCCCAAATGAATGCCATCTTTGTCTCCTTCAATATGAACATTTTCGATGTGAATATCTTCAAATTCTGCAATTTGGATGCAAAATCTGGCTTTCAACAAATCGATACATGTGAAATTTTTTATCGTAAGATTTTTGACATGAAAAAAAGAAACGTGTCCTACCAAACCCTGTATTTCTCCCCAATTATCATCTAAACCATTACAGATAAGATTTAATCCGATTAGTTCAATGTTTTCATCGTAGGTTCTATTATAAGCACCTCTATTAATAAAAACATATTCAGGCGATTGCCCATTTTTATTTCGTTGTTTACGGATATAAACTCCTTTTCCAAATGTTATTTTGGTGTTACTGTCTAATATTACGACACTGTCTAAATCATATACTCCCGGTTGATCTATATAAATAATTCGATGTGAGTCTAAGCCGCTTTGTAATGCCTTTACATTTTCTTCAGCTGTATTGGTTGGCAAAAATCCGAATTCAGAGGAATTTGTGCCTTCATAAGGATTCTCATTGTCAAAAGAAATATAATAATTGTAGATATTTTCATCTTGACAAGATATAAATACAGAACACACTAAGCAAAAAAGGAAAATGCAAATTTGATATTTCATGATATTTTGAGATTTTGTACAAATGTAATAATTTCTATCCAGATGGATAATTTTTTTCTCTCTAAATTTATGAGAGAAATGGGAGGTTAAAAAAATGGAAGGAAAAAACTGCTCTTCGAAATGCAAAAGAGCAGTTTTTTACTATTTCCTGAATATCCCTTCTCACAAAGACATTATTAAGATTGTTTTTTAAATTTTGTGAATGCCCCTACTTAATAACACTAACACTCACAATAAAATAGCCGCAATTTTAATCATTAAGTCTATAATTTAAAAAGCAAAGAATCTTCCGGCCAATTAACAACAATGGTTGCATCGGGGTATTTATACTCATCAATTGCATATTTTTGCTGAATTGTATCATCTACTATATACTTCCCACGAAGGCGGTAGCCATTAACAGCAGTGCTGTCGGCATAATATACGGCAAACTCAGCATAGCGTTTACATCCAATGTAGATATCGCCAAAACTCACTATAATTGAATCATTCGGGTAAAGTTGTGTTGAGCTATATGGCCATGCTATGGGTGGGTTTGCGATATCTTTTTCTCTATATTCGTATCCAGTACCTCCCCAATGGTTTTCTACAGGACGGTAGAAATGAGCTTCGGACAAGGTCATTGCATCTAGCAAGGAATCCCCATTATTATAAAATTTGAAAACAGCCGATTCCTTTATATAAAAGGGTCGTGTTTCCTGCTCTGACCAATGGCATCCAGCAAGCAACATCATGCTCATGGACAGCCAGCAATAGATAGAAATTTTCATTGTCTTAAATTATTTAATCTCTTTTGCTTTAATTCGTCCCATTACAAGCAATCCTGTAGAATTGAATGCCGCAATTGGAGTAGAGGAGCCAGCTCTTACGTAAACCTGTCCCCCTGAATTACCTACGTAAGCGTCTCCTCCTGATGCTTTTTCATAGTAGTGAAGACTCAGCCTTTTACTAGCATCACTAATATGACCTAAAAACACTTGTGTATTATCTGCATTTCTTACAAATCCAATAGCTGTAGTATTGCTTTTCGGAGATCTAAAAAAGAGATTTCCCCCATAATCAATATATGAATCCCCTTGACTAGCACTGCCAATAAACTGAAGTCGCAAACGTCTATTTGCGTCAGTAGTACTACCTGAAATAAATGATTTGCCAAAAGGAATAAATTGATCATCAGTAAATACATTTTTACCTCTTGTCGCTAACTCATACCAAGCATTGTTCGCGTTCGGATTATTGCTGTCTCTAACAACTTTACGAAACACGACTCGGTCGTCATGAGTAAAGGCAGTTGAAATTTGAAACTCACAAGTAGAATTCCCTTTTGCCACAATTAAATGCTTCCAAGGCCATGTAGGCACTTCCAGTGGATAATTTGCCTGCGCTTGGTTTGTGACATATACTCCAGACGGTAGTATTGTGTTAAAATTGCTAATTTGAGAAGCAGTTCCATTTCCAATCTGTTGAGAATAAACATTAAAACATGTAAAAAGCAAAACGATAATACACAATAAATTCTTTTTCATAAACGTAATTTTTAGTATTTAATTTGTAACTTAAACGGATCTAATAGCAAAACCTAATAGCCTTAATTGTAAGTTTTTTTTACAAAAGTATTAATATTTGCTTAAAAAACAATATTTTTAGTTAGAAAATGATATTTAATGTAAAAATACGTGAAGTGCGCAGGGCGTAATTTGAGTTTAGAGATAATGCTAAATTTGAATCGAATACAATGTGAAGATATAAAATCATAGCGGATAAATTTATATTTTTTTGTACTTTTGCTCTTGTTTTGTGAAATAAACTCAATATGTAGGATTATATCAGATTCAATGATAAAATAAATAAGTACATGAAACTTTCTATAATAACCGTTAATCGAAATGATGCCATTGGATTAGAGAAAACTATTCAAAGTGTTATTTGTCAGAAATTTACCGATTACGAATACATTGTAATTGACGGAAATTCTACAGATAACAGTGTAGAGATTATAAAAAAATATTCAGAGCATATTCATTATTGGGTTTCAGAGCCCGATTTAGGGATATATAATGCGATGAATAAAGCGATTAAAGTGGTTTCCGGAGAATATTTAATTTTCATGAATTCCGCTGATTGCTTTATAAGTAGTGACACTTTATTAAACGTCTTTTCAAAAGAACAAACAGCAGATTTATTAGTGGGTTCTATACTTAAAAATTGGAAGCGAAGAAAAGAAAGAAAAAGTCCTCCTGCTAAAATTACTTTTTATAATGTGCGCTACTGCTATCCCATACCGCATCAATCTACTTTTATCAAAAAAAAGTTGTTTGACGAATTAGGACTTTACGATGAATCCAAACTGGGTGCTGACACTAAATTTGCTTTTCTTGCAATCTTTAAATATGATAAATCCATAGAGAACCTGAACCAAGATATTGCTTTGATGGATGCTACTGGCATTAGTAATTCATCTAATGGTGTTAGCCAAATGAAAAAAGAAATGGACGATATGATACAAGAATATTTTCCCTATTTTTATGATGATAACAAAGAGCTTTATCAACTGAAACGATTTACAATTGATCGATTGAGAAGACATATTAAATGGAGATTAAGAAAACTTATTTACAGACAATAAATTTGTAACGATCATCGTTTTACATATAATACAATATACAATTGAATGAAACTTACCATTGTCACAATTAATAGGAATAATGCAGATGGTTTACTGCAAACTATTCAAAGTGTCATAAATCAAAAATTTACTGATTATGAATACATTATCATTGACGGAAATTCCACAGATGATAGTGTCGATATAATAAAAAAACATTCCGAACACATTCATTACTGGGTTTCCGAGTCAGATTCCGGAATATACAATGCCATGAATAAAGGAATTAAAAAAGCGACTGGAGAATATATCATTTTTATGAATTCCGGAGATTGTTTCATCTGTAGTGATACATTGGCGAATGTATTTTCAGAAGAACATACAGAAGATTTATTGGTAGGAAATATCATCATGAATTGGAAACGGTTCAAAGAGCGGCTGTCATGCCCTGATAAAATTACTTTTTATTATTTTTTCACAAGGGGAACATTGCATCATCAAGCAACGTTTACTAAAGCCACACTTTTTGATGAAGTTGGACTATATGACGAGCAATTAAAAATTTGCTCTGATTGGAAATTTGCTCTGCTGGCTGTTGTTAAATACAATAAATCCGTAAAAAAGATAAGTGAAGACATTGCGTTAAGAGATGTAACTGGTGTTAGTAATGCGGATGAGCTTATCTCTTGCCGGAAAAAAGAATGTGACGAAACTCTTAAAGTATGTTTCCCTCGTTTTTATGATGATTACAAAGAGCTTTATCGATTAAAAAGATTTACTTTTAGCCGATTAAAAAGGCGCATCAAATGGAGATTAAGGAAGTTTATTCGTGGATAATAATAAAATAATATGATATCTAAAACAATTCACTACCTGTGGCTCTCCGATGAAAAACCGGATGATGTAATTGCTTGTATTGATTCGTGGAAACGACATCTGAAAGGTTATGAGATTATTGAATGGAACAAAACTAATTTTCCATACAATGATTTTTTGTGGACACGAGAAGCTTTTGCTGCCAAAAAATGGGCTTTTGTAACCGATTTTTTCCGGTTGTGGGTGCTCAAAAATTATGGCGGAATTTATTTGGATGCCGATGTTACTGTGCGAAATAACTTTGATGATTTTCTCAATCATAAATTGTTTATAGGGACCGAGTGGCAAGTACAATTGGGTCCACATGTAATAGGCGCAGAAAAGGGTCATCGTTTTATTGAAAAATGTTTGGATTACTATCGTGATCGTCATTTTACAATAGTCGAAAATAACGACGAAACACCTATTTTGCCACATATAATGACGAAAGTATTCATGCATGAATATCGATATGATAAAAAAATAGTTGACTTTAATAATATACCTCTGCAAATAGATGATGTTACTATTTATGATGACACCTATTTTACAGCGAATGTATATGATGGACAGAATATTTGTTATCATAACTGCTTTGGTTCATGGAGAGACAAACCTGACTCAAAAACCCCTCTTACTAAATTTGTGGAAAATTATTTTCAACTGAAATTTTTCACTCAGGAGATATGTCAAAAAAAAGGGATTGCAAGGTATATCATGCCATTTCTTCCGTGTTTTTTTGTTAGCCTTTATTTCAATTGGAAAATGAAAATAAAAAACAACAAAAAAGTGAATTTGGTTAAACTTTGAGTTGTTTTGTAAGACATTGAATCTTGAGAAAAAAGGTTTGTAAAAAGCAATCTAAGCGTTCTTCTCTAAATTTGAAAAATAGCCTTCCAATCAAAAGAAGTTTCTTTGAAAATTTGAGAAAAAATTCGGGATAATACTTTTGCCCCATACGCTACAATAACGATTATTACAAACATAATAATTAAATTGAAAGGGAAAAGATGATTGAATTTATCCGTAAAAAGAGCAGTCTGCACAATATAGATTTCAAGAGTTAATGTTGAAATTAATTTCATTATCCAACCGATGTATTTCGATTGGTACAAACCAATTAGCCACTTTGCGTTACATACTTTGTAAAAATAAAATGTGATACTCAATAAGGGGACCAATGATATTATTTGTAATTGATTAAACAATTCATATTTCCGAAGGAATAACAGTCCAAAATAAACAATGACACTAATGACCAACAAAATACTATCTTTTTTTAAAGATAGTTTCAGCTCTTTTTTAGAAACAAAGAGACCGATTATGGTACCCAATAGCATAAATAAGAAATAATGTCCCCATTTTAAATAGGTCGCACCGTACATATTATACCCAGGGGAACGGTCTTCAAAGAAATACCACACAAGGACAATCGCACATACTATTCCAAAAACAGTCCACAATCTTTTTATCATATACTTGCGTACGAAGAAAAGGATGAAATAATAAATCATTATGCAGGAAACAAACCATCCTCCTCCTTTGAGGATTGTCTCTTTCATGGAATGAAGCGAGTTTAGAAAAAAGGATCTCATAATTTCCCACGCAAAAACACTGGGATAAATTCGGTTTATTCTTTTTTTGTACCAATTGTCGAATCGCTCAGGTTTTCCTAAAAATAGAGTAAAGCCGGAACAGAAAAAAAATAAAACGTCTCCAATAGCACCCCCGGTCGCAAGTTTTTCATACGGACCATACAGCAATTCCATGTGTGAATTTGTGATCAACAAACAGGCGAAAAATCTTAAAATGTCTATGCTTAAATCTCTTTTGTGAACCTTCTCCATAATTGGATATTAATAGATTTTACTAGTAGTTCTATCATATTTTCGGATGCAAAGTTATGTATTTTCGCCATATTTGCAATTTTAAAGGTAACTTTTACTTATTGCTGATTCGATGACTAAGTGCAACATGAAAGAGTAATGGTAGAATAAATATGAAAATATTATTAGCTTTGTGCTCTTTAATCATTAATCTTTTGCAGACGTAATGAATAAGATAAAGCTAATGTTTTTATTTGTAGGACTGTTGTTGATGTCATCGTGTGAGAGACAAGAAGAATCTCTTCTTTTTATTGGAGATTCCTTAATATATGAATGGGATATTTTGCGTTCCTTTCCTTCTTCAAATGTAGTAAATTTAGGAGTGCCCGGAGCTCAAATAGGAGATATCCAGACATGGAATATTGACTCAAGAGGGAAAACAATAGTGCTACTAATTGGCACCAATAATTTGCCGCATTTGAATTTAGAAGAACCTTTCTCCAATAATTTTACAAACTCATTTGTTAACTCATATTTAGATGTGATTCAGACATTCAACGCCAATAAAATAATTGCGATATCAATACTTCCTCGTCACAAAGACATGGAATCGAAATTGTATAACAAGGAAATAGAAAAGATAAATGAACAATTAGCAAATGCTTTGTCTTTCGATAGCCACATTGTTTTTCTCAATGCTTATGATCTATTTCTAAAAGAGGGAGATATAAATTTGGTCTATTTTAAAGACGGATTACACTTGAATCATCTTGGATATGAATTATTGACACAATTAGTAAAAGAGAAGTTATGAAAAAAAGAATTATTTTTGCGTTATCAATCCTGATGTCCTCTTATTTATTTGGGAATGAAAGAGAAACGGCTGTTTTACTAGGCTTGAAAAACAATCAATATGGTATTATTGGTGTACAATATAACCATTTTCAGGTAGGCATTAAGCATAGTATTTTCAATGAAAATATCAAAAATCAATATGTGCAGTTCAATTTTTCGTATGAACTTTTTCACAAAGACTTGTTTTCATCAAAACTGACAGGGAGTATTGGCGGGGTATACTCGAATGACTTTTATGATACCGGCGTAAACTTATGGTGTAAATTTCATCCTAAATTATTCAGTCTTTCAGCCGAACTTCAACCACATTATGATTCAGGAATCGAATACACAACATGTTATGGGTTTTCAGGAGAATACAAGATAACACAAGAAGTAGCATTGAGTGTTGTATACACGAATATCCCTGAATTTAGAATTCCCGAGAAGCGTCTTCGATTAGGTATTTTCTTTAATAGTAAAAATCTTTCGGTTCAACCAGAAATGTCCATTCCTAGTAATGAAAAAATAGGTGCTTTTCGGGTACTATGCTCCTTTATCTATCGAACAAATTTATAAATGCTCACTAAATGAAAAGGATAATGAGAGACTATGGTTCTTTATAATTGTGTTTGGAAAAATGGAGGTGCCGAAAGGACTTCCCGCTTTTAGTTTTTTATTACCTTTGTTGTTGCTATTATGAAGGAAACTCAATACATAGAATTAAAATCCAATTTCAATGATGAAACGATTGAAACGATTGCTGCTTTCGCCAATACAAAAGGCAGTAAGATTTTGGTTGGCGTTCAGAATAATGGCGTTCCTGTCTCTGGATTTGAGATTGGAAAAGAAACCATTCAAAAACACTTGAATGAAATAAAAAACAAAACACAACCAAGCATTATTCCAAATGCAGAGATTGTAAATTATCAAGGAAGTTCTATTCTTGAATTTACAATTCCTGAATTTCCGATAAAACCAGTGGCTTTCAAAGGACGGTATTTTAAGCGCGTTAAAAATTCAAATCATCAGTTGAGTCCTGTTGAAATTTCGGATATGAGTTTGGCATCCCTGCAGGTTTCGTGGGATGCATATACTGCAGCGGATGCGTCTATTGAAAACATTGACCTGTTGAAAGTGAAGAAATTTATAGATAAAGTAAACTCCACCGGACGCTTTGAGTTAACGGGTACTTGGAAAGAAAACTTAGAGAAACTCAGATTAACCAACAAAGGAAAAATCTCCAATGCAGCTTTATTGCTCTTCTCCAAGAGAGATGTTATATACAATGTTCATTTGGGTCGATTTAAAACTCCGTCAATGATTATTGATGATAAGATGTTGAGATTGCCCTTGTTTGAAGCTGTGGAAGAATGCATGAAGTATTTAATTTCTCAAATAAAAGTTGCGTTTGAAATAACGGGCAAAACAACTCAACGAACAGAAATATTCGAATATCCATTGCCCACATTGAGAGAATTAGTCTTGAATGCCTTGATTCACAGGGATTATTTAAGCCCAATAGATGTCCAGATTAAAATTTTTGATAACTATATCACTTTTTTCAATCCGGGAAGATTGTACGGAAACTTGACTACAGAGGATTTAAAAACGAATACTTATCAGGCTTATGCTCACAACAAATTAATTGCCGAATCTTTTTATTTGACCGGAGATATAGAGAAATATGGCAGCGGGTTTCGGCGGATTCGTGAAGAATTAAATTCTTATCCTACGATGGAGTTAGAATGTGAGGAAATTGCCAATGGCTTTTTAGCAACTCTCCGTTATTCTCAGCAAAAAACATCTAATAACACCCCAATAGACACTCCAATAGCTACGCATGGAGAAGAAAAAATATTGGATTTGATTCGTAAAAACGACAAAATCACTCGTGAGCAAATGGCTGTAGACCTAAAAATAAGTATTAATACAGTAAAACAGTATATCCGAAATTTGAAGAACAAGGGTATTCTGAATCGAATTGGAACAAATAGAACAGGCTATTGGTTGATTGAAAACAAATAAAATTTATAATATTATGAAGAATAGAATGAGAATGGGATTTCTTTTATTTCTTTTTGTTACCGCAACTTGTTATTCTCAGGTAAAAAAAGAATATTCATTTCCGGGTTTATATAATCAAAAATCAGCACAAGGAATGGCTATTCACAACCATTCGGCTTTCTTGTTAAGTGACAAAGGTTATTGTCGAATTTATGATCTAAAGAAAAACCAGTTGATTTCCGAATTTGATTTAGCAAGTGCAGGAGAAAACAATCATGCAAATTGTGCATCTTTCGGTGTTGAATTTCCGAGAGGAAATGAAAAATATCCAGCACTCTATGTCTCAGAGTGTAGAGGAGCCTTTCGTTGTTTTGTAGAGAGTATTGATGAAAATGGATCTCAATTAATTCAAACATTGCAACTTGAAACAAAAGGGATTGAGCACTATAGTGCTAATTGGATAGTAGATAAAGAACAGAAGTGTATTTATACAATATCTTGTGATGATAAAGAAATAGATTCTCTTGGGACAAAGAAACACCTGATGACGAAACTTCCATTGCCTTCATTGGGTAGTACTACTGTAATTTTTACAGAGAAAGACATCCTTGAACAATTTGAAATTGATTTTCCCAATATGGTTCAAGGCGGAATTATTCACAAAAATTACCTATATTTGCCTGTTGGTTTGGATAAGTCTCCTTTGTATACAGCAAGAAAAGATGCAAAAAGGGAGATTATCGTAGTTGATCTGAAAAAGAAACAAATTGAGAAAATAATAGATATTGATAATGATGTCCCAGAAGAGCCGGAGGATGTTGATTTTTATAAAGGAAAGCTTTTGTTATATTGTGGACAGAATGGTGGATTATATAAGATTTCGACAAAAAAATAAGATATGGTAAAAAATATAGCATTGCTAACAGCCGGAGGTTCCGGAACTAGAATGCATCAAGATATTCCGAAGCAATTCCTTCATGTACAAAATAAGCCGATTCTTATTTATACAATGGAAGCCTTTCAAAATCATCCCAGCATAGATGCTATCATCGTTGTTGGATTAGATGGTTGGGGCGACATCATTAAGGCTTATGCGAAGCAATATGGCATTACAAAGCTCAAATGGGTAATTTCAGGAGGAGAAACCGGACAAGATTCCATACGAAATGGCATTGAAGAATTAAAAAAGCATTATAAAACATCCGATATAGTCTTAATTCATGACGGAAATCGTCCTTTGATCAGTCCGGAAATAATTTCGGACAGTATTGCAAAACAAAAAGAATACGGAAACGCTGTTGCTGCCATTCCTTGTGTCGAAGTCGTATTTAAAAGTAATGATGGAATTTCGTCAACGACGAATATCCCAAGAGATCAATTGCTAAGGACGCAGACTCCTCATACATATACATTGGAAAAACTACTATGGGCTTATAAAGAAAAAGAGATTCAGAAGTCACAAAATACGGTCGCCATTTGCGATTTAATGTGTTTCCTTGGCGAACCCGTTTATTTTTCGAAAGGATCAGAGCGTAATATAAAGATAACGACCATTGAAGATCTTGAAATATTTACTTCTTTCTTAAACTCAAAAAAAGAGCAAGGAATCAAATAAATGGCATTGTTAAATAATCGATATTATCAAGACGACTTGTCTGTTGTCGCTAATTTAGATTTTATCCATTGGGAGAAGATTGAAAATAAATCGCTATTAATAACTGGCGCAACGGGTTTGATCTGTTCTTTCCTGATAGATGTCTTGATGTTTCGGAATAAATATTTTGAGAGTAATATAATGGTGTATTCTCTTAGCCGAAATTCCGTCTCTGCGAAAAAACGCTTTAGCGCATATTGGACTGATCCCCTTTTTAATTATATACAACAAGATATAGTTGATGAAATTAAATTAGATGAAAAAGTCGACTATATTATTCATGGAGCAAGTAATGCACATCCAGCCTCCTACGCTGCAGATCCCGTTGGGACAATAAAGTCAAATGTCTGGGGAATAAATAATCTTTTAGATTACAGTCTGAAAGCGCAATGTAAGCGAGTTTTGTACATATCCTCGGGTGAAGTATATGGCGAAGGAAATGGTGAAGATTTCATTGAGTCATATAGTGGTTATATCAATCCTTTAAATGCACGGTCTTGTTATCCTTCAAGTAAGCGAACCTCAGAAAATTTGTGCATCTCTTATCTTGACCAATACAATGTTGATGTTGTGATTGCTCGTCCATGTCATGTTTATGGACCAACAATGACAGAGTCCGACAATAGAGCTTTTGCTCAATTCTTAAGGAATGTTTTGGCCGGGAATGATGTTGTTTTGAAAAGCAAAGGAGCACAATGTCGTTCCTATTGCTATGTAGCAGATTGCATTTCTGCATTATTGGTCATTTTATTGAATGGGAAAGTAGGAGAAGCGTATAATATTGCTAATAAAAAATCAAATATAACCGTTGGAGAGCTCGCAGAGGCAATTGCAACCGCCAGGCAGCGAAAAGTAATATATGACATTCCCTCTAACGAAGAACAAAAAGGATATTCTGTTATCACAAGAGCCGTTTTAAGCTCTGGCAAATTGGATTCTTTGGGGTGGTATCCAAAATATACACTGACAGATAGCATTCAAAAAGTGATTGAGATTTTATTGGATAAATAAATTTTAAAGAAAAAATGAAAAGAGTAACAACAAACTATCTTAATAAAATAGCAAATACAACTAATGTGTTTTATGAATTTTCAGATGAGGAACGCAAGAAATTTCAAAGTTTACTCTTTGAAATGTATCTGGATGTTGCCCAAGCCTGTAAAAAACACAATATATCTATTATGTTATCCGGAGGATCTACATTGGGAGCAATTAGACATCAAGGCTTTATCCCTTGGGACGATGACTGGGATGCAATGATGATGCGAGAAGATTATGACAGGTTGACACAAATTTTCGATAAAGAATTAGGCGACAAGTACATATTGTCAGTTCCAGGAGTAAAAGAAAAAAGCAATGAACTGTTTATGGAGGTAATTAGGAAAGATACATTACTACGCAGGGTTCATAATAACAAAAAGAATAAAAATGGAATACGTATTGATATTTTCCCTATAGAAAATGCACCGTCCGGCAAGCTAGCGCAAAAAATAGTCGGCTATATCTCTGATGGGATGCGTATTCTTTTTGGATGCAAAAATACATTTATAAATAGAGATCCGTTTTATAAAGCATGTCTTGTTGGTACATTCAAAATGTCAGTAGTATATTATGTTCGCTACATTATAGGAATGCTATTTTTTCCTATTTCACAGAAAAGGCTTTGCTCTTGGTTTAATAAATTTACTTCTGGATTTAAAAAAGGGAAATACATTGCTATTCCTATGGGAAGTAAATACTATGGCGGAGAAATTTTGTCAAGAGAAGTTTTCCTTCCAACGAAAAAAGCAATATTTAATGGAGTAGAAGTTGATATTCCTAATGATGTTCATGCGTATTTGAAAAACTTATATGGTGATTATATGCGTATACCTCCGGTAGAGGAACGAGCTCAGCATTTTGTTGTAGATTTTAGTTTTGATACTACTAAATAGAAATAATAAATTTCCCTTTGTACAAAGGATAAATCCATATTCTCATGCTCACAAAAGAAGATAAAATTCTAATAACAGGTGGTTCCGGTTTTATTGGAACTAATTCAATCGAACTATTTGAAAAAAAAGGTTATAATGTTGTAAACTTCGATAAAGCTCCTCCCCTAAAAAAATCTCAGGAAGTTTATTGGACAAAGGGCAACATTATGAATCCTGAAGATTTAGAATCTGCATTTGAAAAGTACCAGCCAACGATTGTTATTCATTTAGCAGCACGTACAGATACCCTAAGTGACAATATAGATGATTACATTGAAAATACTACTGGCACAAAAAATGTGATAGAGCAAATCAAAAAAAGCGAAACCGTAAAACATTTGATTGTCGCATCAACTCAATATGTATATAAATCAAAGAATAGACCAATTCCGGTAAAAGATGATGAATATAAACCTCATACTGTTTACGGAGAAACGAAACGTATCACTGAAGAATACACCCGGAATTCGGATCTGCAATGTATGTGGACAATAATACGTCCATGTAACGTGTGGGGTCCTTGGCATTTGCGTTTTGCTGGCGAACTTTGGAAAATGATAGCTCAAGGAATATATATACATCCAACAAAGAAACCGGTTATCAGAACTTATGCGTATATAAAAAATCTCACTTATCAGTTAGATAAAATATTAAACGCGGAAGATAATATAGTTGATAAAAAAACGTTTTACTTAGGTGATGTTCCAGTAGATTCATACATTTGGCTGAATGAAATTTCCAATGCTTTTCGGGGAAAAGACATTAAATGTATGCCGAAATTTCTCTTCTGGGCAGCAGGAGTCATTGGCGATTTTTTGCGAAAAGTCGGATTGAACTTTCCTATGTATTCAGTTCGATATCGTAATATGATTGAAGATTATTATACTCCAACTGATACAACCATTCATTTATTTGGATTACGAGATAGTAGTTATAAAAATAACGTAAAAGAAACTATTGATTGGATTTTTGAAGAGGGTAGCGAGTTTATTGAATTTTATAAAAAATTTAAAAAATAAAGTCTTTCTTTACTTGCCCAATCATCTTGCATAAATAATTTTATGAAAAAAATATTAGTAACAGGAGGAGCCGGAATGATTGGCTCCAATTTGGTAAAACGCTTGGTCAAAGAAGGAAATGAGGTTTTTGTCATTGATAATCTTTGGCGGGGAAAATTAGAATACTTAAATGACGAGAATGGCAATCCTGTAATCCCATTGGGAACTCATTTCTATAATGTTGATTTACTAATAGCAGATGTTGCAGATGAAATAATATCTAAAGTTGAATATGTAATTCATTTGGCCGACATTGTAGCCGGAATTGATTATGTTTTTAATAATCAAGGTAAATTGTTTCGAGAAAACATTCTTATCAATTCAAACACAATTACATCTGTTCGAAAAAATGCAGATAAGATAAAAGGATTCATTTATGTGGGAACTGCTTGTAGTTTTCCATTAACAAGACAAAATTCATTGGATGTAATTCCATTGAAAGAAGACGAACTTTATCCTGCTTTACCCGAATCCGCTTACGGTTGGAGTAAATTGATGGGGCAATATGAAACAGAGTTGCTAGAGAAAGAAACCGGTATTCCAATTTGCAATCTTATGTTCCATAATGTCTATGGTTCTCCTTGCGATTTTGGAGAAAGAAGCCAGGTAATTCCTGCGCTTATCAGAAAAGCAATAAATTACCCAAAAGAAGATTTCAATGTTTGGGGTTCTGGAGAGCAAGGTCGAGCATTTATACATGTAAACGATGTTGTTAATGGTATTTGTTTAGCATTAGAAAAAGGTCTAGGCAAAGGAACCATCCAACTTGGCCCTTCCATTTGCACTTCCATTAAAGACGTTGCAGAAGCAGTTGTGGAAATTTCAGGGAAAGACATTGATGTATTCTACGATACAACTAAACCGGAAGGAGACAAAGCGCGTAGTGCTGATTATTCTAAAGCAAAATCGGTTCTCGGTTGGCAGCCTCAAATTGACTTAAAAAAAGGTTTGCAGGAGCAGTATTTATGGATTGAGGAGCAAATCAAGAAACAATGATAATTTTATGGCAAACTATTTCAATGTCAATCTGGAATTTGAGAAAGAAAAGGTCAATGAAATAATACAAGAACATATTGAAAAAGGAATACCCGGATATGTGTGTTCTGTAGATGGAAATAATTTAATTTCAGCAAACAATAATACAGAGCATTTACAAGCATTAAACAATGCAACCGTAAATTTATGTGATAGCGCATGGACTCCAATGTTGGTAAATCTCATTTACAAAACAAAATTTACGAACTATACCGGAGCTGACCTTTTTTTAGAATATGTAAATTTCAAACGATACCGACAATTTTTTTTGGGCTCAACACCTCCAATATTGGACGGATTGAAAAAGGAGCTGTCCAAAATCGATAAGTCAATATTAGATATGCGTTTTGAAACATTACCTTTTCGAAAAGTAGAAGAATTTGATTATCCAAAAATTGCTCAAATGATTAACGAAGATAATTCGGATATTATATGGGTATCATTGGGCGCTCCCAAGCAAGAGCAATTTATGTTTCGATTGAAACCATTTCTAAATCGAGGTGTAATGTTTGGATTTGGAGCTATTTTTAATTTTAACTCAGGTTACGCAGACCAAAAGCGAGCTCCAGAATGGATGATTAAACTCAAATTAGAGTGGCTTTTTAGAACTTTTCAAGAGCCAAAGAGAATGGGGAAAAGGTATTGGAATGTGTTTTGCTCTTTTCCTACATTGGTCATTAATGAGATTAAAAAGAAGAAAAATTAATTATAACGCTAACTTGCGCCACTTTTTCACTAGCAAAATTATATAATGAAAGATTTTTTTCAATTACTTAAGCGATTTATTCCCCCTTACAAAAGATACTTAGGACTCAATATTCTCATGAATATTCTGTCGGCCTTGCTGAATTTAATTTCATTCGCATTAATTATACCAATTCTGCAAATGCTTTTTGAAATAAAGACAGAAGACTACAGCTATATTCCTTATGATTTCAATCTCTTTTCCGGAGAATCTTGGAGTAATTTGATTGATGCCAGCATTAATAATTTTTACTGGTATATCTCTCATATCATAGAAACACAGGGCGGAGCAATGGCCTTATTTATTTTGGGTTTATTTCTGATTATCACAACGGTTTTTCGAACAGCCGCCATGTATTTCTCTTCGTACTTTATGATTCCTATCCGTACAGGCGTTGTGCGAGACGTTCGCAATCAAATTAATGATAAAGTTATTTCTCTCCCTTTAGCTTTCTTTTCAGAAGAACGAAAAGGAGATATTCTAGCCCGTATTTCCGGAGATGTGAATGAAGTGGAAACTTCAATTATGAGTTCGTTAGATATGCTTTTTAAGAATCCGATTTTAATTCTTATTTATTTAACCGGAATGCTTGTCGTTAGCTGGCAATTAACCATTTTCGTTTTGTTTATGTTACCGATTGCTGGTTATTTTATGGGATTGGTAGGTAGAAAGCTAAAAAAGAAATCCGCTCTCGGACAAGAACAATGGGGCGGTTTAATGGCTCAAATAGAAGAAACGTTAAGTGGCTTGCGGATTATTAAAGCTTTTAATGCAGAGAAAAAAATTGAATCTCGCTTTCGAGAAAGCAACAATGTGTTTCGGAACACGACCAATAAAATTTTGCGCCGTCAACAATTGGCACATCCAATGAGCGAATTATTAGGAACAATTACGATTGCAATTGTTTTGTGGTATGGAGGAACGTTGATTCTGAACAATACAAGCAGTATTGAAGGAGCTAGTTTTATTTATTATCTGACCATTTTTTATTTGCTGATTAGTCCTTCCAAAGAACTTTCCAAATCGGTTTATTCCATTCAAAAAGGTCTGGCCTCAATGGATAGAGTTGATAAAATATTAAAAGCCGAATCAACAATTACAAGTCCCGAAAATCCCCAAGCAATTGTTTTCAATGATAAAATCTCTTACAGAAATATTTGGTTCAAATACAAGGAAAACTGGGTGATTAAAGGCGTAAATTTGGAAATTCCAAAGGGAAAAACCGTTGCTTTAGTTGGTCAATCCGGTTCCGGAAAATCGACAATGGTGGATTTATTACCTCGTTTTTACGATGTTCAAGACGGACAAATCACAATTGATGAAGTTGATATTCGAAACGCTCAAGTCCACGATGTTCGACAATTAATGGGAATTGTGAACCAAGAAGCAATTTTGTTTAATGATACTTTCTTCAATAATATAGCTTTCGGTGTCAAAGACGCAAAAATGGAAGATGTGATAGATGCAGCTAAAATAGCTAATGCTTACGAATTTATTATTTCATCCGAAAAGGGTTTTGAAACGAACATTGGAGATAGAGGATGTAAGCTTTCCGGTGGTCAGCGGCAGCGAATCAGCATTGCTCGCGCAGTCTTGAAAAATCCGCCGATTTTGATTTTAGATGAGGCTACCTCTGCATTAGATACAGAATCAGAAAGACTTGTGCAGGATGCGTTGGAGAAGCTAATGGCTAATCGGACGACTATTGTTATTGCTCACCGATTGTCAACAATTAAAAATGCAGACATGATTTGTGTGATGCACGAAGGCGAAATTGTGGAGCGCGGAACGCATAATGAGCTTATTGCTTTAAATGGATATTACACCAAATTGTGCGATATGCAATCTTTTTGATAAATTATTTGCCGAAAAATTTGCGAAAAGAGAAAATAATATTATCTTTGCATCCGCAAACGCGAAAGTAGCTCAGTTGGTAGAGCATAACCTTGCCAAGGTTAGGGTCGCGGGTTCGAGTCCCGTCTTTCGCTCCAAATGTTCTTTGCATAGCAAAATGGTCTGCTCGGATGGTGGAATGGTAGACACGCAAGACTTAAAATCTTGTGACCATTAGGTTGTGCGGGTTCAAGTCCCGCTCCGAGTACAATAAACCCCTATTAATCGACTGATTAATAGGGGTTTATTCTTTTAGAAGGTGTGCTAAAAGTGTACTGATTAAGAAAAAGAGTCATCCGTTTGTAGTAGAAATACAAGCTGCCTTATTTATCAATATTGTACACGGATTCCCATTGCTATAATTGATAGGCGCTCCCATAGTCCAATATTTATAACCGTCAAGGTATAAATAAATATACGTTGCATTTCCCCATTTTTCCTTAACACCATTCTCCCTAATGTAATTGACAAGGAATACAAAATCATCATCTTGCTCAAAGTTTTTTCTTAGGCAATAATGATGTGGATTCTCCGGCATAGTCTTGGCAAAAATCCATTTCGCTTCTTCCAATAATTTTTTGACTCTCTCCATTTTTCTTTAATTGTTATTTTGTGAAACATTTCTCTGATTTATCAAGATAAAGATACGAAAAATTTTGATAAGTGTCAAATATTCAGCTAATTGACATTGTTTGTGTCGGAATAAAATGTCCCCTAATCCTTAATATTTGCTTTGTAATGAATTTTATTTAAAAAGTTGAGGGTTTGTGTTACTCAACATAAAAAATCGCTGGAAAACCAAAGCAATGGCTCAATAATTCCATTTCTCTCGTTTTAGTTTTTAGCTTCTTCAACAAACGACAAATAATTCCGTCAAACCTTTACGATTGAATAAGTCATCTTGTTTTCTTGAAGAAACCAACAAGCTATCAATCTCACCTTCCGGCTCATCCCACATATTGTGGTTGAACAATCTGCGTAAACATACTCTAATATTTTGTTTCTGTTCCTCTGTAATAGTTGAACGATAAAGCAACTTTGTTCTTTCATCTTCTGTTCGAGGTTGAATCGAGGAATATATGATACTTTTCAAATAAGCTCCCCATGTAAGAACGGAACCCTTATGCCAAATTCTTCTTGCCTTTAGCTGAATGTTTGTTAGGTTTTTACCCTTTACATTTTGAACCCAATCGGACAAGTAGCTTTCATCCACAATGATTTGTGCAAACTCCTTGAAATTATCAGCTTCGGAATTTCTATAATCTTCTTCTGATGTGAATTTTGCTGTTGACGGCTCAAGATAGAGCATTGACGGGAACAGTGTTCTGTTTAGAAGTTCTACCGTTATCGGATAGCTTGCATCTTTAGAAGCTATTGCTACATAATCTGACAATGTAGAATTTTCAAGAGAGGAATTTTTGATTGCACTACGCAACATTTCTTTTGCTTCTGCCTTTGAAATTTGTTTTTCTGTGACAAGAAAATGAATAAAATTGCTTTCGGTATGATTTTCAGCAGGTTTATTAGATATAAATTCATCAAGGAGCTCTTTGTAGATAGCAGATAAACGGTCAAGGAGGGTAGATGTATAGAATGGAACCTGCTTTAGCTTTGAATGCGCTTCGAGGTTTGTAATCATCAAGCTGTCAAAAAGTTTTTTAGACATTTCCGATTCGGACGGAGAAATATAAATCTTAACATCAACCTCTCTTAGATTGTTTAGAACCTGCCCCGCAAGTTTATGCTGTCCGTCAAATAATTTCAATTGAGTTCCAACCAATCGTCCAATGGAAGGAGCCAATTGTGGGTGGTCTTTTAAGTGGTCTCGAATATTAATCAATCTTTTATAATCAATTACTCTTGGTTGCAATCCTTCTCGGTCGTCATTTTCTAACCAATAAATCGGAATTTTACTATAAAAGTAATCTACATCTAAAATACTATCGTGAAAAAGTTGAAACTCTCTTGTTTCGTCTCCATCATCAATAGTAATTTTGTTTTCATTTCTGACAGTATGGGTATTTCTATGCTGAATACCCTTCAGTTCAAAAATATCTTGAAGTTTGATATTATTCTTCCTCTTTTCAAATAGTTTTTCAAGTTTTAAATTATCTCGGACATCATACAATGTTTGGTCTGACTTTCTTCTGTTGTACTTTTTTAGTACAATCCGAATGTTTTCCACATCCGTTTCTCCGTCTTTTGAAAATGGTTGAACATGGTCGTACTCAATATCGTCTCCGTCTAAAATTATTTCGCCTGAAATAAAACAGCGAAGTGAACCGTCTGCGGATAATTGCTGGCTCCTTATTGTTTGTTTTTCTGAATCGATTAGTTGTCTTCTCATTTTTTCTACTTTAATAAAATTAATGTTTCTGTCCGCATCTTACAACGATTGCGGAGCTTCGTAGATAACTGTATCTGAGGCAAAGCCTATTCGTAGGATTTTTGCAATGGCTGATTTTTCAATTTCAAAAAATGGTTTAGAAAAATCAGGTTTAAGAAGACTTGCAGCATTTTTTCTAAATGGTTTATGCAGAAGAATCAATCCCCATGTAAAACATAGAGCTACCGGAAGTAACAATGCGAACATACAACCTGCTCTGTGAGGGAAATGTGAGTTAATCACAGGCACTCCTGCTTTTAAAAATTTATCCATTTGCTTTTGTGCAACGCTACTCACAGCAAAAATTTCAAACTTCCATAAATCCCCATTTGCATAATCGATTGCATAATCAACCTGTACCTCTTTTCCGTTAGTCAGAAATACTCTGTACTGTGATGAAACTGTTCCTTGTCTTGCCATAATTCATAAATGTTTAATAGATTAATATTTCAGCCTAACAAAAAAAGAAGGGTGTGAATCCACGACATCCTTCTCTCAGGCTCTGACAAAGCCCATAAACGAAATGACGAAAGAAACACACCCATAGGGCGCATCTTCCACAATTCAATTTCGTCTATTTTCAAACTGTCAGATTCGAGAGAAGAAAAGAGTTGCTTAATGCAATATTTATGTATTATTTACACCTTAATTTTATTCTTATAAGCTTTTTGTTTTATAATTCGATTGTAAAAGTAGAAAAATAATATGATATAATGATAATTAGGGAAACTCAACATTGTGAAAAATACACTATATCCAATCAAACAGTATTCCTTCAGGAAACAGCAAATTTGAAATCTCATATTCACAGGACGACTTGCCCTCCGAATATGAGATTTTAAAATTTGCCCTGTTTTTTACTCCACAAATTTTTGGGTTGCCCCAAAACAAGCGTAATTATTATTTATTTACTTTTTTCAAAATTACCATCAGAACAATTCCCACAACTGCACAGCACGATGCAATAACGAACGCTGGAAACATCAAGCTAATATCATCCTTTGCAATATCCTTGTAGTAACCTGCAATTTGCGATGAAATAATCGCTCCCAAGCCAAAGCCGAGCAATACAATCCCATAGTTGATTGCCATGTGCTTTGCCCCGAAAAGGTCAGCCGTAAGTGATGGAAAAGTACTTAACAATCCACCATATGCAAATCCGATACAAGCAATCAACACATAAATCCAGTAACCACTTACCGAGTTGACTAACAATGAAAGTACAGCAGTAATCGAAAGTAAAATAATCAGTGTATTTATCTGTCCCAATTTATCCGACATTGCACCCCAAAACAAGCGACCAATGGAATTGAACATCGAAATTGCCAACACACCGATAGTAGCCGTTTCTGCTAATCCTTTGGCAACTGCAATCGGTTTTGCAAAGCCTATCATCATCAATCCGCCCATACAAGCAAAAAGGAAAGTGATAGTCAGCAAATAAAATTGCGGTGTTTTAAGCATTTCCGAAGTTGTAACGCTCTTTGCCGGCTTTTGCGCTGTGGCATTCGAAGAAACCATATTTGCCATATAGCCTTCGGGAGCATCTTTTATAAATAAACTTCCAACGCTGCACACAACTAAGAAAATGGCACTCAATACCATAAATGCATTGGTCTCGCCAACACCCGTTCCGCCAAAAGCTGAAACGACATATTCTACAATCGGTGTAAAAACAACTCCACCAAAGCCAAGAGCAGACACGATAATGCCCGTAACCAATCCTTTTTTATGCGGATACCATTTTTGCGCACAGGCAATCGTTGTAGAATAGGAAAAACCCATTCCAATTCCACCCATTGCACCGTACGTTACCCATAATAACCACGCATATTTAGCGGTAACAAACGAAGCAAGAAAAAAGCCTAAACTCAGAATGATTCCCCCTGCAAATACAACAGGTGCAGTAGAATAACGTGTTACGAGCTTGCCCCCAATAACACTCCCAACGCACATCAAAGCTATTAAAAGTGAAAAAGTAAGTCCTGCTGCGGCATTATTACCTCCAAAAATACTGTCTGCAATACCTGTTTGAAATACACTCCAAATATAAGCAACCCCTAGAGTAAGCTGAATAGCAACCGCCGCGAAAACGGAGTAAAGCCCTTGTTTTGTCATCGTTAGTTTGTTTTTATTTTATATTTAATATTAAATTTTGCAATAATGAAGCAAATATAAGGAATTTTCATGGAATTTTTGTGAAAATGTGTACCTTTGGCTTATAAAAAAGAATTATGGCAAAGAAAAAAACAGCACAGAAAGTACAGCTCCTATCTCCGGAAAATTACATCCGTCAACGTTCACGAAATCTTCCATTGCATGGTTGTTGGATAAATCATAATTGGTTGGAGGAGCAAGCGGCAACTATCATTGTCGCACGGAAACACGTCTCCGGTAATGTCACTTATGTAATTTATTTGGTTGATTTGCTATGTTTAGGCGTAAAACAAACTTTTTTTGGGTACAACGATTTAGAAAGTAAATTAGATGATTTCTTGGAACAAATCGGCGAAGATTTTGATATTGAAGAAATTGCCTATGATTTAGCACATAATATAATTTATGCAGCAATAGAATATGCCGAAGAATATGGTTTTGAACCTTGTCTCGAATTTCGCCAAACGACAAAATATCTCTTAGAGGAGGATACCGATGACATTCCTCTGATAGAGGTAAGCTGTGGAGATGAAAATGGAATGCCTTTATATATTCAAGGAGAAGATGATTCGCTCGTGCGCGCGAAACAGGTAATAGCACAATTGGAAAAAACAGCGGGAGAGGGAAATTTTCATTACATATTGAATGATGATGATAACGAATTTGTTGATGTTGATGTCGACAAGGAGTTGGCTGCAATTGAGCAGGATTTGGAACGTTTCAGCGAGGATGAATTGAAAGAGCGTTTTTTTGAACTTATGCCAAAGGATTCCCAATTTAAACCGGAGGACGAAGAAATCGCCAAACAGTTGCTTGTTATGAGCAATATTCTTGTCGGAAAACTCATTGATAAAGACATCCTTGATAATTGCTATGAGGATTTGGAGGATGAGCTGCTCGTTGAAATAGTGGAGGAAAATTACTTGCCTAATTCTCTTTTTCAAGGAATATTGGATGTTGAAGGAGATATTATATTAGATATGTTTCTTGGCGTACTTAGCAGTATTCAAGATAGAACCAATCCTAAGAAAAAACTGAAAGAAATGCGGGAACGGCTTGGTGATGTGCCGATAAACGACTATTTGGATTTATTTTCAGAATTAGATAAACATGATGGCGATATAAGTAAGTGTGGTGAAAAATTAATGGAGTGTCATCAAAAATATCCCGGTTACTTCTTGTTTGAACTCTATTGGAATGAATACTTATATTTGGTAAATGGGGATGAAGATGCGTTGAAACGAATAATGACATTGCCACGACGAATAATTTTGCCTCTTACAGGATATGAATATGTCATGTTTATGTCGAAATATGTGCTGTACTGTTCTGGTTTGCTGGACGATGAATTTAGTTTTGAAAAACTCGTTGCGATAGAGGATTTTATTCAGGAATATTTGCCGATGTATCAACCCAATGCAATTGGGTTATTGTCCACTCTTTCCATTATGAAAATGAATCAATTAACCTTGTATTTGGAAGAAGAGAGACAGTGATATAATTAATGAAAATAAATTTACCATGAATAACACACTAAAATTTTTAATAGTCATATTATTATGCGGATTTTCAATATCTTCCTTTTCTCAAGAAATAACTCAAGAAAATTTCGAAAAGGAAAGAAATGAAATTTGGAATGATAGTGAAAAAGAAATGCAGAAAATAGTCGAAATTTTCAATGAAAATCCGGAGGAAAAAGACATTCTGATTATTGAGGCTAAAAAGATTGAAAAACAAACCTATCAAAAGTGGCTTCAGGCATCCGTGAAATATCTATCACTTCCCAATACACTTAATTTTATCTATAACATTCGAAATGAAGTGCCTAAAGATTCGTTGCAATGTATTCTGAATTCATTATCCAACGAACAGCGAATCTCGGAATATGCTGTGCTTATCCAAAAACATATTGATACAGAGCAAATAAAAGAAGGCGATGATTTTTTTGATTTTGAAGCAACTAATTTGAATGGAGAAAAATTTGTATTGTCGTCCTTGAAAAGTAAAAATATCATGTTTTTTTATGGAGGTTTAGGATGTATGGGGGAAAATGGTCGGAATTATTTGAAAACGCTTTATGATTCTACTTCCAGAGAAAATTTTGAGGTTGTTATATATTGCACAGTTGAGAGTTTGGAAGAAATGAAAGAAGAAGCAGAAATGTTTTCTGCAGATTATATTCTTGTATCTGATTTTTTATTAGACCACAGTCCAATTAAAATAAAATACGGAACACAAGCAACTCCAACATGCTTTTTTATAAATGAGCCGAGAATTGTAGAGCTCATCTCAATAGGATTGTCGGCTGATTATTTAAACAAGCAGCAAGAATCAAAGTAATTCATTAACTTCTGCAAATGTTGAAGAAATTTTAACTCTCGTTGAATTTTTACCATTCTTGAAAATTTTGCTCTATATTTGTTGTAAATAACTAAGAGCAACATGAAGCCGGTATTAATCATTTATTTTTCCTTATTTTTCAGTATCGCTTTTGCGCAGGAACACTATGTCTTTTCCCCGATAGACATCAATGACGGCTTGTCGGGAAACAAAGTCCGCTGTATCTCGCAGTTGTCCGACGGGCGAATGGTAATTGTTACCGAAGGATTAATCAATCTGTATGACGGAACTTCTTTTCACTACTTGCATTACAATGATGAAACCGTTTTTCATCTAACAGCTTATTTTGGATATCATCATCCGTATGTAGATGATGAAAACCGATTGTGGATTAAAGATTATCAAAAATTGATGATGTTTGATTTGAAAAAAGAAAACTTTGTTCCGAATTTGGATAGTTTATTCCAAACTGAAGGAGTTCATTCCCCTGTCGCTGATTTTTTTATGGATTCTAATCGGAATTTATGGTATCTGACCAATGATGATGAGCTTCTTTACCGCAGTTCGGAGACAAAAACAGCCTCCGTTTTTATTTCTGATTTTTCTCACTTAACCAATCAAGACAAACTTTATGATTTAGCCGTATATGAAACTCGTGTCTTTCTTTTCTTTCAATCCGGAATGATGATTTGTTTTGATTTGAATACGAAAAAAGAATTATACCGGGAAAATCCTTTTACAATGGAAGGAAAAGGACTTTACGAAAGAACATCATTAGTTGTAGCCCACAAACAATTTTTATATCAGATTCGCAATGGAAGTTCTGGAATTTTACTTAGATACGATGTTGAAAATCGAAAATGGAAAACAATCTTAAAACAGGATTATACATTCAATACTTTATCCGTTGATTTAAAGGGAAATCTTTGGGTCAGCAGTTCTCACGGATTGTGGTATGTCAATAATGATTTGCAGGAAGAATATTATATTCCCGAATTGCATTTGGTGGATGGGCGGGTTTTTCGAACGGAAATCAGCACGCAATACAGCGATAATCAGGGCGGTTTTTGGATTGGAACATCTAATCGGGGAATCTTGTATTATCATCCGGAGAGATTCAAATTTCGGAATATTGGAAAAACGCTTTTTCAGACAGATAATGAACAGGAATTGAAAGTGACTTGTTTGGCTGAATATCAAAATAAAATACTGGTAGGAACTTCCAATGGACTGTTTCTTTTCGATAGGGAAAGAGAGAGGTTATTCCGACTTTCGGGACTTCCGCCGAATATTCAATGCTTTCAGTTGTTGAAAGACCGGCAACAACGTATTTGGTTGTGTGCCGGATACGATGGATTATATTGTCTTGATGGAATTCAAATACAACACTTTCCTTTTCCAAACAAACGAATCTTAAGTATTCATGAAAGTAAGCAGGGAGTTTTTTATCTTGGTAGCGAAAAGGGCTTCGGATTATTCGAACCTTTGACAGGAGCGTTTCAACAGACGGAACAAACCGCGCATCCTATGCTCAATCAAATATATCGATTGATTGATTATGGAGATGAATCATTAATGGGACTTTCTAATACTCGATTATTTACTTATGATTGCAAACAAGACTTGTTGTATATTCCCGATAAAGAAGAAAATAGAACGGAAATGTTCAAACAAAACAATCATCAAGTGAATGATTTGTTTATTGATAGTCGTAACTTGATTTGGTTTGCTACACAGGATGGGTTAAATGTCTGGAATCCAAATTTAAATCGAATGACTCCGTTTCGCACAGAAAACGGATTGGTCAATAATTCCGTTCAATCAGTAATTGAAGATGCCCAAAACAGAATTTGGGTTTCTACTGCTTGCGGAATTTCTTGTATTGATATTCATTCGGATGCAGATGAATATCAATATGTATTTACGAACTTCAATAGTTACGATGGTGTGATTGGAACTGAATTTGTGGGACGTTCGGTTGTCAACACAAGTAATTCTTCTATCTTATGGGGTGGAATGGATGGCTTTAATGAGATTGATTTAAATCGAATTGACAAAGGGAAACAATTGCTATCCAAGCCTTTATTTGTGCGCTTTTTCTTGTTTGGAACAGAAATTAAACAAGGAGAATCATACGATGGAAATTTGCTTTTGAATCAGTCAATTGCAGCAACGAATCAATTGAATCTTCTCTATAATCAGAATTTTTTCACATTGGAGTTTTCGGCATTAAATTATGTCAATCCAATGCAAACTTTTTATCGCTACAAATTGGAAGGAATTGATGACGATTGGCATGAAACGATGACAACTTAAAAAATAACTGTACCTTTGCAGTCGCAAATTGCGAAAGTAGCTCAGTTGGTAGAGCATAACCTTGCCAAGGTTAGGGTCGCGGGTTCGAGTCCCGTCTTTCGCTCTCTTTTTTTGATTATGGTCTATGGCCGCTCGGATGGTGGAATGGTAGACACGCAAGACTTAAAATCTTGTGACCATTAGGTTGTGCGGGTTCAAGTCCCGCTCCGAGTACTGTTCGAAACGCTAATTATCTGAATAGATTTTTAGCGTTTTTGCTTTATATAATTCATACAAGCGGGTTTGTACGGCTACAAAAAGACCACAAAAAAAAGAATTAAGTCTAATTGAATACAACAAAAAACACTACATTTGTGCTGTATTCAAAATCTACTTAGAAAAAAATGGCTAAAGTTACTTTTTCAGGAAAGTTTGACCACAAGGACAAAACAGTCAAAGTCAATCTTGG
>JGI996J12353_1000047_pt1 | contig 39201 bp, 37 predicted proteins | sample IntmicLarv5ML5BL_FD_12353 | JGI IMG/M metagenome (IMG submission 12353) | reverse complement strand
TACTAAGGTTTAAAAGGTGAGTCTCTCTCTCTCTCTCTCTAATAAAATACACCTAACATCCAAACTTTGAATGTTAAATTTATTAGAAATGTCATTATTTTTAGAGAAAATACCCATTAAGTTACAGTTGTTAATTTTTCAACAAAGAACAAAATCAAAAAACATGCCGAAAAAAAGAAAAATACACCAAAACATTGGCGCAAATTTAAAATTATAAACAGAGATTAAAGGCACGGATTGCAAATCCGCGCCAGAAAAGTTAAGATAAAAAAACGTGAAAAGTGTTATTGTTGTTTCAGCTCTATATTCAAATTTTCGTTTTCAATTAAATCAATTTCAACTGTTTGAGGTTGATAAGAGATAAAATCAACAGTTACTGAATATTTTCCCTTTTTCAAATTAGGAATTGAAAAACTACCTGAAAGGTCTGAATAATACTTTTTACCTTCAATTGTGATACTAACGCCCGGTAATGTTTCATCATATTTTGAATCGAAAATAGAACCTGTTAAGTTGACTGTTTCAACTGCAGACTCAACTTCTGCCTTTTCATTTTTCGGATTAGCATTCACACTCCAAGAAATAGCTAAAATAGCGATGATAAATAATACTGTTTTTTTCATTGTTTTTGAAATTAATTGTTGTTCTTTATTTGCTACAAATTTCCGGTTTCTTTATTACTTTACAATTTAGATAGTATTAAAAAATAATCACAATTTTCAATATTCTTTTTCCGAAATCAAATGACCATTATTATCCCACATACGCTAATTGCCAACCCGTTTTCCTTCAGAATAATACATTTCGTACAGTTTTACGCCATTCTCGTTCCAAATAAACCAAGTTCCGGCTTTTCGCCCTTCTACGTACTCTGCATGAGAAAGCATCACTCCCAATTCAGAATAAGTACGCCAAGTGCCATGTAATTCCCCTTCTTTATATGAACGAATTTCTTGTATTCTTTCGTTCGGAAAATAAACAACATACGTTCCTTCCGGACGTCCTTTCTTTATGAAAATTTCCATTTTAAGAGTACCTTCTTCATAGTATTCTTTGAAATCGCCATCGTATAGCTCCGTTTGTTCTTCGTTTGTAAAATAAAGACCGTCAGCCTTATATACTTTCGTATTGTTTTGTCCGAATGCAGCAAACGGCATGATTAAACAGACAATTGTTAAATAAATAGTTTTCATTATTCTTTAGTTTATTTGTTATTTTATTATTTCCCAACGAATTCCGATTTGTCCCCTGGCACCGTACCATTCCGACATGCTTAATCTTCGGCTATCGCCCATGTATTGCCTTAAAGGTTCGTCCGTAAGATTGTTTAATTCGACAAAAGCTTTCAATGCGTTTGAAATATTAACGGTTGCAGAAGCATCAATTGTGAAATTTTTATCTGTCCAAGTGTAAAAATCAGGACCTAATTGCTGATTAATACCACTAACCGATTCTCCTCTGTAATTTCCTGCTAATCGAACCATTACTCCTCCTCTTTCATAAAAAAAGATGATATTAGCCATATTTTTCGATTGGTCCGGAAGATTCGTTTTATCTGTGATAGCGCTGCCACTCACAATTCTTGGCACTTTCACTTCACTATTAATAAAAGTATAGTTTACCTCCATTCCGAAACCACTCCAAAATCCGGGAAGAAAATCGAAGCGTTTATTGATACCCGCTTCAAAACCATATAAATAAGCATTTTCTAAATTTTGAGATTGCGTTAACACATAATTATTTCCATTTTCGGTGTAATAACTTCTGTCGCTGAATATGACATCTTTGATGCCCTTGTAAAATAAACCTCCTGAAACAATTCCTATATTATCGAAAAAATATTCTCCCATTAAATCGAAATTATTGGCAAATGTTGGTTTTAAGTCTTGATTGCCTTTGGTTATAACAATCGGATTGCCTGTTGTATTAACGGATTCTCCGGGAGTTAAATCACTGAAATTAGGTCTTACGAAAGTTCGTGTATAAGCGGCTCTCAAATTTGATTTTTCACTTAGACTATATTTCAAATGAACCATTGGAAGTAAAGCTTTGTAATTGCTCTTTTTCTCGACAGGTGTAATGGTGGTAACAGCGGGAGTTCTGGCAACCATTGCCGCAGAACCGTTGAGAGTTGTGTAAGTATATTCATTTCTTACTCCCGCAACTAATCTCAAATCGTCTGTCAATTCATAATCAGCCATTACATAAGCGGCAAATACGTTTTCTGTTCCGTCATAAAAATTGGTTTGATTACTTTGAGAAGTCAAATCCATAAACCCGTTTGCTTGTAAAGATGCCGGCTCATATAAATCAAATAATTGCTGTTTAGTCAATGGATTCATGATAAATTGTTCGTAGTTATTTTTCATTTCAGTAAAATAACCATGACCTATCGGAAATTCTTCGCGTTGCATTTCACCAAGTGTCATTAGTGGCTGAGAATTGGGAATTCCTAATGCAGCTCCGGGCAAATAGACAAAATTAGAACCAAAAGAACTTTCTCTGTATTTTGTGCGAAATTTCCCTCCCATTTTCAGTTTGATTTTGGAATCCGGTTCAATTTTCAAATTTGCTTGAAACGTTTTGTCCTCTTCTTTTGTATCCAACTGAGCAATAACCAATTGCTGCAATGTTAATTTGTCAGGATTCATCACTTCCGAATTATCATTTATACCCGATTCAAAATCCAATGGATTTCCTCCAATGCCATCTGGCGAATCAAATCCCCAATATCTGCGTCCATCGCTTGACAAGTTATTGAATCCACTTGTGATTTTCTGTCTAAAAGTGGCGATTGGTAAACCTTTATTAGAAGAAGCAGGAGGTGTATTTAAGAAATACCGAGAAGAGTAATCGCTTGCTGACCAATCCAAGTTCAGTAAAGAAGATAGCTGATGTTCCCCTCCCAATTCGCCTCCTGCTAATTGAGTTTGATAATATGAATAGCGATAATTATATTGAAAACGACTGTTTGTATAATCTACGTATGATTCATGAACGGGACGTATATCATTGAATTTATTATATAATCCCCTGAAATATACTTTATTTCCTTCATTGATTTTATATTCTAAACCCAAATTCAGCCCGGATGTCTGACGTTTTCCCATATATCGTTTAAGCATAATGCTATTAATTGATTTTTGCTGTATGGGGTCAGCTAATCCTGTGTTGTAGCTAACATCGTAACTATCAGAGCCCCATTGTCTGTCCCAAATCGCTCCGGCTAATACCACTCCGAGTTTATTGTTGAAAAAACGGTCTCCATAAACGACAGAAGCATTGTAAGTTCCATTTTCCGAAAAGTCATTGTAACCTCCTGCGAAACTTGCACTTAATTTGCGTTTCAAAGGAGCTGTACGAGTAATGAAATTAACAGAACCTCCGATAGCGTCTCCTTCCCAATCGGGAGTCAAAGCTTTGGCAACTTGCACATATTGTATTAATTCTGAAGGAATTGCATCCAAAACAGATGAGCGATTTCCCATTACATTGGAACTGGGCAAACGGCTTCCGTTAAAAAGAGTGGATGTCCAAGCGAAAGGCGTTCCTCTTACTGTTGCTTGGTCTGCTTCTCCGTGATATCGAGCAACTGCAACACCTTGAATTCTTTGTACAGCCTCAGCCGCGTTTCGGTCGGGTAATTTTCCAACTGCATCAGCCGCAATAATGTCTACAATTGCAATTGAATTGCTTTTTAGACTGTATGCTTTCAATTGTGAGGGTGCCATTACTCCTGTTATGACAACTTCGCCTAATATTCCTAAATCTTCTGTTAATTCAATAATTCCTAAATCATTGATGCCGGACTCAATGTCTACATCAATCGTTTTTGTTGCATATCCGAGATATGATATAGCTAATTGATACTTTCCTTCAGTTCCTGTTTGAAAAGAAAATACTCCGTCTAAATCTGTGCTTGAACCTCTTTTCAGTGAATCAATTCGTACAGATGCTCCCGGCAATGTTCCTTCTTTTGAAGTGATAATTCCTTTTACTTGTTGAGCGTTCAAAAAATTGTACGAAACAACTATGCACAATAGTAATAATAAAATGCGTTTCATTTTTAATAAGTATATTTAGTCCTTAATATATTAAGTTCTCTTTCTCCAATTCCCATTTCAACTTCAAGGAAGTTTTCAATGCTTCCGTATTGATTGCTTATGGATGAGAAGAAATTTCTAATCAGCTCAGGACGAAGTAACATCATGCTTTCTAATTTTTCCGGACTCAATCCGGTTGCTTCCGCCATTGATGTATATATGTTCTGACTCCGATATTTGAGGTAAATATTAGAAGCCGTAAAATCAGCTTCAATTATATCCATTGGAACTTGCAATGTGTACAAAAGTAAAGCTGCAGCCATTCCTGTGCGGTCACGACCTGCGGCACAATGGAAAAGTAGACTTTCATTATCGGGAAGTGTTAATAGTTTTACAAATAGTGGTCGATAACGGTCTCCATAATATTTTACACTTTCGGCTCCATACATTTTCATTAAAAAATCTTCTTGCTTAAAAGCTTCAATCATTTGTTCTGTTGAAGGCAAATTATCACTTCCGGCAGGACAAAGAGTATAATCTGCTCCCGGCAATAAACGGTCGGGAGATGCTGCCGATTCTTTTGTTCCTCGAAAATCAATAATTGTTCGTATTTGTTTGTTTGCCATTATTCCCATATCGTTGTCTGTCAACTGGCTAATATCCGCAGACCGAAAAATCCTATCCTGTACAACCATTTTTCCGTTAGCCGTTTTATATCCTCCGGCATCACGAAAATTGACCGCTCCTTCTAGGTTAACCACTCGAGAAGTGCTGTCTGCCAATTGAGAAAAAGCAAAAAAAGGAAAACTCAATAGAGATAATAAAAGTAAATTCAATCGTTTCATTTCATTTGTTCTTTAATTTCGGTGCAAAAGAACAATTTATGTATTACGAAGAAGTTTCAATGAGATGAAAAAAAAATGAAGCCTCAACGAACTCATCACCTTTCCTTAATTCTTAATCAGGGATAACGCATTTAATTTTTGTCGATAAGACGAATTAGGTTTGCCTGCGCTGCAGGCAAGTGGACATAATGCATCTGTTTGTCATACAGCATCCTAAGGATACTGCTTAGTTAGGCACACTCTCTATCGAGAGCTTTTTCTTTGCAGAAATTAAATGCGAGTTTACCATGAATTCTTAATTCTTAATTCTTAATTCTTAATTCTTAATTCATATTGCTATCTTTGCGGTATGGAATTAGAGCATTCATATATATTAGATAAGTTATCAGGACCTATTTTTGAAATAATCACAGCATCTGCCGATGCACTTCAATTGGAATCTTATGTGATTGGCGGATTTGTTCGGGATTTGGTTCTACATCGACCTTCCAAAGATATTGATGTCGTTTGCGTTGGCAGCGGCATTGCATTGGCGCAAGAAGTTGCCAATCGATTAGGGAAAAAGGCAAAATTCGCTTTTTTCAAAAATTACGGAACGGCTCAAGTAAAATATAAAGACATTGAAATCGAATTTGTAGGTGCAAGAAAAGAATCGTACAATAGAGATTCGCGCAATCCGATTGTGGAGGACGGCACATTGCAAGATGATTTGAATCGCCGCGACTTTACGATTAATGCAATGGCGATATGTATCAATCAAGTGCGTTTCGGCGAATTGGTTGACCCGTTCAATGGGCTAATGGATATTGACCGATACACGATTCAAACGCCATTGAATCCGGATATTACTTTCAGTGATGACCCTTTGCGAATGCTTCGGGCAATTCGATTTGCGACTCAGTTGGGATTTTTTATTGATACTAAAACATTCGAAGCGATTGAACGAAATAAGGACCGAATTGCGATTATTTCTCAAGAGCGTATTATTGATGAGTTAAATAAAATCATTCTTTCGCCGCGCCCTTCGATTGGATTTGAGTTATTGGAATTAACAGGATTGCTGGAAATTATTTTCCCTGAGTTAATTGCATTGAAAGGAATTGAAACGAAAGAAGGAATCGGACACAAAGATAATTTCAGTCATACACTTATGGTTTTAGACAATTTGTCGAAAACGACCGACAAACTTTGGTTGAGGTGGGCGGCTCTTTTTCATGACATCGGAAAGCCTCGAACGAAACGGTTTGACAATAAATTGGGCTGGACTTTTCATGGACATGAATATAAGGGTATGAAAATGTTGAAAAGTATTTTTCAACGAATGAAATTACCTTTGAATGAAAGGCTTAAATACATTGAGAAATTAGTTTCGTTACACATGCGACCGATTGCGCTGGCGGACAATGAAGTGACCGATTCGGCGATTCGACGGTTATTGTTTGATGCGGGAGATGATATTGACGACTTAATGTTGCTTTGCGAAGCGGATATAACTTCTAAAAATCCGGATAAAGTCAAGCGATTTCTACATAATTTCAAACTGGTTCGCAGCAAACTGAAAGATATTGAAGAAAAAGACCGCGTGCGAAACTTTCAACCGCCTATTGACGGTTTGCAAATCATGGAAATGTTCAATCTTCCTGCGGGAAGAGTTGTTGGAGAATTGAAATCCGCCATTAAGGATGCAATCTTAGACGGCGAAATTCCAAATGAATATGAAGCTGCCCACGCCTATTTGATGAAATTGACGAAAGAAAAGGGAATCTGATTAGAGATGTTCGGCAAATAGGAAAAATAGCGTCTTGCTTTTTCGTCGAATGTTTCCGTTAGGAAACTACGCTTAGTAACCTGTGAGCTTGCTCACTGGAAAAAGAGTTATCCCTTACTGTGCTTCCATAGGAAACGAAAATATGCTTCACGATTACCCCTAAATCCCCTGAAGGGGACTTTTGCTTACGCCAGTTACCGCGCTTTGCGAAGTCCCCTTCAGGGGAAACAACGTTCGGCGGAGCCAATTAGGGGTAAAAAAAACTTTTGCCTCTTACTAAACCTAGTTTCCTAACAGAAACATTCGCCGGCAAAGTAAAATGCCACTTCGTTCCTTTTCGCTGAACATCCCTGATTATTGGTGTTCCGGTCTTAATAAATCATTGACTGTTTTGACCGGATTAAACGTTTCAACAGGAACTTCCACGAATGCTGTATTCCAATCAGCCATTGCACCGTTCCACAATCCGGGCAATTCTAAAGCTTTTAAATCTTTTCCGTTTTTGGATTTCAAAGAGATAAATCCGGTATTTTTATCTACATATTCCGGAAGATTAAATTTTTCTCCTTTGTAATTTTTCAATGCACAAACTAAATCAACCGGATTGAAATGTGTGCCTTGCTCAAATAAAGCTTTTTTCGCAGAATCTTTCAAATCAATTTGTGAACTTTCCAATATTTGAAGCGAAATTGTTTCGTCCGAATTAACCACTAAAAATGGACCTCCGCCCGGCTCTCCGGCATTGCGAACCATTCCGCAAACACGCAAAGGTCGGTCTAATTTGGATTTGATATATAATACTAATTCGACATCTTCCAGATTTTTTGTCTCCGGATTTTTCACACACAAACTATCTTGAAGGAAATAAAGCATTTCCAACAATTGTTCGTGTGTATATTTTCCACTGTCAATTAATTCCAAATAATTAAAAATCGTTTTCTGATAGTCCACCAAAACTCCGGCAAGCAGTTTTTTGTATAAAACGGTTATTGATTTGAATGAATCGGGAACAACATTATCTATATTTTTAATGAAAACAACATCGGCAACAATATCGTTCAGATTTTCAATTAAGGCTCCATGTCCTCCCGGACGAAAAACCAATTTGTCATTTTCGCGGAAAGGATTGTTTTCTGAATCCGCAGCCAATGTATCGGTTGACGATTTTTGTTCGCTAAAATTAATAGCATAATTGCAGCCAAATTTCTGTGCGTATTCAGGCAATTGTTTTTGTGTTAATGTTTCAAATAACGCTCTGTGTTCAGGCGATACCGTGAAATGAACTTTCACTTGCTTGGCTTTATTGCAAGCATACAAAGCACCTTCAACTAAATGCTCTTCCATTGCCGTTCGAGGAGCTTCCGGATAAGAATGAAATAAAATAAGCCCTTTAGGTAATGAGCCATAATTAAGTCCTTTTTCTTGAAGAAGGTTTTCAACAACCGGTTTATATTTGTCGGCTTCGATTAATGCATCAATCGACATTCCTTCATTTGAAAGGCAAAAGCAATTCAAGGATTCGTAAAATGCAAATTGATGAATACCCTTAAAAAAGGCTTGTTCAAATGCAGTGGTTGGAACCGAATATTCTGCGGACAAAAATTCAAATAAATCTTTGAACATACGACTTGCGGCTCCAGAAGCAGGAACAAATTTAACAATGTCGTTATCTTGTTCTAAATAATCATCCCAACTTTTCAAATAGGATACTTGCTCTTCTTCTGAAATGCATTTGATTCCTTTTTCTATCGAAGCAGAAGCAATGATAGAAAGAAAAGGAAAGCCTTTCTTGAAATAATTTAATTGTTCTTCAATTTGTTGGGAAGAAATCCCTTTTTCCTGTATTTGTTTAATGTCTGATGGTAATAGCATAATGGTATTTTTTAAAACTGTTTACCGCAAATTTATGTAAATTAAGAATAAAATCCTAATTTTGTTTTCGAAATATTCTTTGACGAATGAACAATTTATTAACTAAAGACGAGCGAACCGATTTTGCAAGAACTTATCGCTATTTGCTTCGAAATGTAAGAGATTCAATTTTACCGGGAGACAAAGACAAGGTAAAGAAATACATTATTGATGCTGTTGAAAAAGATGGTTATGGAAAGGATGTTTATGGATTAAATATTCTGCTTCAAAACATTCATACAGCGCTGATTGTAGCTGATGAAATCGGATTAAAACGTTCTTCCGTTTTAGCGGTTTTGCTTTCTCAATTGGTAATGAATAATCATTGCAAAATAGAAAGCATTGAAAAAGATTTTGGCAATGATGCTGCAAATATTATTCGAGGGCTAATTAAAACGCATGAATTGTACGAAAAAAATGCAGCGATTGACAATGAAAATTTCCGAACTTTGCTTTTATCGTTTGCGGAAGACGTTCGTGTTATTCTGATTTTAATTGCCGAACGGCTTTATCTAATGCGCAATGCCAAAACGATTGACTGTCCTGAATATCGATTGCAAATCGCGGTTGAAGCGTCTTATTTGTATGCTCCTCTTTCTCACAAATTGGGTTTGTATAAAATCAAATCCGAATTGGAAGACCTTTCTCTAAAATTTCAAGACAGAGAGAGATATGATTTCATTAAAATGAAATTGAATGCGACCAAACGTTCTCGAGATAAATATATATCCGAATTTATTGCTCCGATAATTGAGCCTCTAAAAGCATTAAATCTAAATTTCGATATTAAAGGACGAACAAAATCAATTCATTCGATTAACAATAAGTTATTGAAACAAAAGATTGAATTTGAAAAAATATATGATTTATTTGCTGTCCGAATTATTCTGGATACTCCGATAGAAAAAGAAAAGGCCGAATGTTGGCAAGCTTATTCTGTGATTACGGATATGTATCAACCCAATCCCAAACGAATGAAAGATTGGTTGTCCGTTCCGAAAAGTAATGGTTATGAATCGCTTCATACAACGGTTATGGGACCGGAAGGTCGTTGGGTTGAGGTTCAAATTCGCACCAAGCGAATGGATGAAATCGCAGAGAAAGGTTTGGCGGCGCATTGGAAATACAAAGGTGTCAAGGGCGAAAGCGGCTTGGATAACTGGTTAAACAATGTTCGGGAAGTCTTGGAACACAAAGATTCGTCTCCAACTGATTTAATTGATGATTTCAAATTGGATTTATATGACGTTGAAATTTTTGTTTTTACTCCCAAAGGCGACTTATTTAAGCTTCCTTACAATGCTACGGTGTTGGATTTTGCTTTCGCAATTCATACATCCGTTGGTTCAAAGTGTGTTTCGGCAAAAATAAATGGAAAAAATGTACCGATAAAACATCAATTGCAAAGCGGAGACCAAGTGGAAATCATTACTTCTCCGAATCAAACGCCAAAGCAAGATTGGTTGAATATCGCAATTACCAGTAAAGCTCGGGTTAAAATCAAGCAATCGTTGAAAGAGCTTTCAACTAAACAGGTTGAATTTGCAAAAGAATTGCTTCAACGGCGCTTCAAAAACCGGAAAATTGAAGAAGATGAAGCGAGATTAATGCGTCTAATCAAAAAAATGGGCTATAAAACCGTTACTGATTTTTACGTAGATATTGCAAAAGATAATTTGGATGTCAATACTGTTATTGACCATTTTTTGGAACAAGACAAAAAAGAGCAAGAACTGGAGCATACTGACCGGAGCGTTGAAAATTATTACTCTCCTTCTTCCTCCGAAAACATTCCTACAAAAGAAGATGTTTTGGTTATTGACCAAAATTTGACGGGAATAGATTACTCTTTAGGCAAATGTTGCAATCCTATTTACGGAGACGATATTTTTGGTTTTATTTCGTCTCAAGGCATAAAAATCCACCGGACGAATTGTCCCAATGCGCCAGCCATGTTCAAAAGATTTGGTTATCGGATTGTTAAATCTCGCTGGGCGGGAAAGTCAGGGGCTAATTATCCGGTTATCTTAAAAGTTGTCGGACATGATGATATCGGAATTGTAACGAATATTACTTCGATTATCGGAAAGGAAAATGGAATGATGTTGCGTTCTATCAATGTGGATTCAAAAGACGGATTGTTTCAGGGAACAATAACCGTGCTTTTAAGCGATACGTCTGCAATGGACGGCCTCATCAAAAAAATCAAAGCGATTAAAGGAATAAAACACGTCAGCAGATACTAAAGCTGTATCAAAAGTCGCCAATGGAACGCGGATAAAGCGGATTGAGCGGATTGCCGCAGATAATAAAAATTGAACGAATTAATTATCAGCAACTTACAAAATACAAATCCGCGTTTATCCGCCCAATCCGCATCATCCGCGTTCCATTGGCGACTTTTGAAACAGCTTCATTTTAATTCAGCCCGCAATTCCAGACTGACACTGTTAACCCAAGGCGGCGCTTCGCTTGCCATTGGGCTGAATTAAGACGGGCTTTCAGCCCTTAAACACAGTCGCTTATGCCTTAACTTAATGACATTGGCCAATTGGTTGGAAATTAGTTGGAAAGAATTAGGTTGTTTCATTTCTTTTTTTTCTAATAGTTTAGCTATATGATTAAATGCTTCAATTGTATGATTATTTGATTTAATCATAAGTTCTTGTATTTGTTTATCTCTCTCCATAATAGCTTCTAAACTTGTTTTAATTTGAATAAGTTCTTCTTTTGTAAATTTATTCATGACAATTTATTTTTTGTGTTAATTATTGATACTCAATTCGTTTTCAGTCATTATCTTATAAGATAATGATGATGCAAAAGTAAAAATAAAACTTTGTTATCACAAAAGATAACGCCTTGTTTTATGGAAAAGATTGAAAAAGACAAAATTCTCATTCAAATTGGGGAAAAAATTAGTGAAATAAGGATAAATAAAAATATGTCCTTGCAAGATGTATCTGATATTTGCAATTTTGAGAAGCCCAATTTAGTAAGAATAGAAAAAGGTAGAATCAATTTTACTATAGGTACTTTGGTAAAAATTGCGAATGCTTTAGATATTGAGTTGAAAGACCTTATTCATTAATCAAAATCATGGTTATTTCTTCTTCTTCAAAGCAGCAATCTGAAACTGCTGCCTAGTTAGGTACGCTCTCTGTCGAGAGCTTTTTTTCGACAGAAATTAAATGCATTGACCGTTTTAATTTACAATGTATTTGAAAGAATGATGAAATATTTTCATATATTTGTTGAATAAAGTGAATTGAAAGATGAAAACAGCAATACAAATAGATTTTACATTTGACCAAGTTTTGTCTTTGGTAAAACAATTGCCAAAACAACAAAAGCTCAAACTAACCAAGGAATTGGAAAAGGATATTGTTGGCTCAAAATTGTCTAGGCTTTTAAAAACATTAAAAACCAATGAGCTTGATTTGGATACTATCAATGAAGAAGTAGAAAGTGTCAGACAAGAAATCTATGAAAAACAAAAACGTTAAAGTAATTTTTGACACTAACGTTTGGATTAGTTTCTTGATAGGAAAACGTTTATCTAAAATTAAGACGCTGATTTCAGAGGGTAGAATTATTATTGTAACAACAAAACAACTTCTTGATGAAATAAAGTTAGTTTCAAGTCGAGATAAATTAAAAAAATACTTCCCAAAAGAAAGTGTAGCAGAATTGATTGAACTTCTGGAAACAATTAGTGAGAAAATAGAGATTATGCCAACACATTTTCTGAGTAGAGACCCCAAAGACAACTTTTTACTAGACCTCATTGATTTTTCCAAAGCTGACTATTTGGTAACTGGCGACAAAGATTTATTAGAGCATAATCCATTCAAAACTGCACAAATTTTGACTCCAACTGAGTTTGAACTGCAAATTGGGAAATAGCCCAAGCAGCCAACGGCCTCTGAATGCTTTTGCGTATTCTTCGCGGTTTAAACATAAAAGGAAATAAGCTACAATATTTTATTTTTAATTCAGGGAAAAGGCATATCTTTGTAATCAAATTGACACAAAGATATGCCTTTAAATATCCCTCATAATTTACCCGCAGTCGAACTCCTCAAGCAGGAGCGTATTTTTGTTATGGACGACCTTCGTGCTTCAACACAAGACATTCGTCCGTTGAAAGTTGCGTTACTAAATTTGATGCCGGTTAAAATTGTAACCGAAACGGATTTCGTTCGATTACTTTCCAATAGTCCATTACAAGTGGAAGTGGACTTTATCAAAATGAAAACGCACGAAAGTAAAAATACTCCGCAAGAACATTTAGTTACTTTTTATAAAAATTTTGAAGATATCCGAAAAAATAATTACGATGGAATGATTATTACCGGTGCGCCGGTCGAATTAATGGAATTTGAAGAAGTTAACTACTGGGAAGAATTAAAAGAAATTTTTGATTGGGCGGCAAAACACGTTACCTCAACAATGTACATTTGTTGGGCTGCTCAGGCTGGACTTTATCATTTTCATAATATACCCAAATATCCTTTGGAAAAGAAAATGTTTGGCGTATTCAAACACCACATTAATGACCGTTCAGCATCTTTGATTCGCGGTTTTGACGATGAATTTTATATTCCGCATAGCCGTCACACAGAAATTAGAAGAGAAGATATTCTAAATGTTCCCGAATTAAAATTAATTTCCGAATCAGATGTTTCCGGAGTTCACATTGTAATGTCCAGAGGCGGACGGGAAATATTTGTTACCGGACATTCTGAATATGCTCCAGATACGCTGCATCAAGAATACATGCGGGATTTAAATAAGGGTTTGCCAATTGAAATTCCGGCAAATTATTATATAGATAACGATGCTCAAAAAGGTATTTCGGTTAGGTGGCGCGCTCACGCTCATTTAATGTTTAAAAACTGGTTGAACTACTACGTTTATCAGGCAACTCCTTTCGACCCGAAAGAAATTGAAAATCTGGGCGAATTGCACGATTAAAAAAGAATGAAAACGGTTCGAAAAATAGAACTGCTTGCTCCGGCAAAAAATGCGGAAGCTGGAATAGAAGCCGTAAATCATGGCGCTGATGCGGTGTATATTGGAGCTCCTAAGTTTAGCGCTCGCTCGGCAGCGGGAAATTCATTAAATGATATTCAACAACTAATTGATTATGCACATGTTTTTCGTGCAAAAATATATATTGCGCTGAATACCATTCTGAAAGACTCTGAATTAGCTGAAACAGAACAATTAATCAGAAATCTCTATAATATCGGTGCAGATGCAATTATTATTCAGGATATGGGGATTCTGAATTTGAGTTTACCTCCGATTGCATTACATGCCAGTACACAAACGGATAACAGAAGCATTGAGAAAGTCCAGTTTTTGGAAGGAGCCGGATTTTCCCAAGTCGTATTAGCGAGAGAATTATCCCTTAAAACAATCAAAGAAATAGCATCTCACACCCATGTTCCCTTGGAAGTTTTTGTTCATGGAGCTTTGTGTACTTCCTACAGCGGACAATGTTATATTAGTCAAGCACTTTCCGGAAGAAGTGCGAATCGCGGAGAATGTGCTCAATATTGCCGCTTGCCCTACACTTTGCAGGATGCGGACGGAAAAACGATGTTATCGAACAAACATCTTTTATCTCTAAAAGACCTCAATCAGTCGGATTATTTAGAAGACTTATTAGATGCCGGAGTTCATTCGTTGAAAATTGAAGGCCGCTTGAAAGATGTTTCATACGTAAAAAATATTACTGCATATTATCGGAATAAGTTGGATGAAATTTTTGAACGAAGACCGGAATATCAAGCTGCATCTTCGGGAAAAAGCATTCCGTTTTTTGTGCCGAATCCGAATAAAAGTTTCAATCGCGGATTTACCAATTATTTTTTGCACAAAAGAAATAAATCAATGGCCTCTCTTGATACGCCAAAATCACTGGGGGAATCTGTCGGAAATGTGAAAGATTTGAGTGGGAATTATTTTACTTTTTCGGGACAAACAGGCATTCACAATGGAGACGGTTTGTGTTTCGTTAACGAAAAGAAAGAATTGGAAGGTTTTCGAATAAATAGAGTGGACGGAAAGAAAATTTTTCCGGCAAATATGCCTCGCCTGAATCCGGGGACGACTCTCTTTCGAAATTACGACCATGAGTTTGAAAAAATCTTGACGAAGAAATCTGCGGAAAGAAAAATAGGTGTTGAATTTCTCTTGGAAGAAAACAACTTTGGTTTTTCGCTCACTGCAATAGATGAAGATGCTTATTCTGCGAGCGTTACGATTGAATTGAAGAAAGAATTATCTCAAAAAAATCAGCAAGCGAATCTTCAGCAACAATTATCCAAGTTGGGAAATACTCCTTTTCAAATGAATCTTTTGACCAATAATTTGACGGATAATTGGTTTATTCCTTCTTCAATTTTAAGTGAATTGAGACGAAAAACAATTGAAACTTTATTGAGTGTAAGAAAAATTGCCATTTACAAACCCTTGAAACCTGTTTCTCCAACTTTTCATTCGTATCCGGAAACTTCGTTGAGTTATTTGGGGAATGTCTTCAATGATAAGGCTAAAGCTTTTTATGAGCAACACGGAGTCAAAAAAATAGAATCTGCATTTGAAACAACAACTCAAAAACACGTTCCTGTGATGTTTTCCAAATATTGCATCAAATATCAATTGGGATATTGTCCGAAATTGGAAACAGACAAGAACGTAAAAGAACCTCTATTTTTACTCGCCGGAGGAAACAAATTGTCTCTCAAATTTGATTGTTCTAAATGCGAAATGCAAATCGTTTCGGTTCCGATTTCGGTTCCAGTGAACAAGCTTACTGGCTACGAAACAAAATTTCCTAACGGAAAATAGAAAGCATATACAAATTGTTGCTAAAGTCCGAATATCGATTTGAAATCCGTTCCGTTAATGGGCTGATAGGTTTTGAAACCCAGTTGCTCGCCCATTTCCACATTGGCTAATCCGTCATCAACAAAAAGCGTTTCAGAAGGAATCATTCCGGAATCAGCAATCATTTGATGAAAAATTTCTGCATTCGGTTTTACACAACCCATTTGATAAGACAGATATAATTTATCAAAGAATTGTGAAAGGTTTTTTCCTTCTTTCGAAAAATCGGACGACATTGCCCATTGCATAATTATCGGATTTGTATTGCTCAAAAGATACAAGTTATAACCGGATGCTTTCAAATCTTCCAACATCTTCAGTTTATAAGCCGGACAATCAGCGATGAATCCCAGCCAGCCCCAATCAATATCTTCATCTGAAATGTATTTTCCTGCTTCGGCTCTTATCGCATCATAAAAATCCTTTTGCGATAATTTGCCTTCTTCTAGTTCCAAAAAAATTCCTTTTTGATGATAAGGGTCCAATAATTCTTCTGCTCTTTCTAAACCTACAGATTGGAAACGACGAACGGATTCGTTTCTGTCCAATGTAAGAATAACTCCTCCTAAATCAAATACAATATTTTTTATGCCTGTTAAATCCATGTTTCAAAAATTTTACACAAAGATAACAATAAGAATTATGAATTATAAATTATGAATTATAAATTAAGGTCGCGACGCATTCCTATTTATCGCTGCATTGCGCCAATTCATAATTCATAATTCATAATTTATAATTCTTTTCTTCATTATTTAATGTATTTTTGTATGACTTTATCCTTAAAATAAGCACGATTTATGTCTAAATTAAAAAATAAATGTACCAATATCATTGAAAATAAATGGTTTGAAATCGCCATTATAGTAGTAATTATCCTCAATTCGGTACTGATTGGTGTCGAAACTTACAAAATAACGCCAAGTATTTTATTGACGCAACACATAATTCTTGGCATTTTCACGTTCGAAATTATCATTCGTTTCATTGCCCGAAAAAGCATAAAATCCTTTTTCTCATCCGGTTGGAATATTTTTGATTCGTTTTTGGTTCTTATCAGTTATGTTCCGGAAAGTTTATTTGAAGGAAGTTCTACTATTATGATTATTCGTATTTTACGTATATTCAGAGTGCTTCGCTTGCTTCGAACATCAGAAGAAATAAAATTGATTATTAATGTTTTATTAAAATCGGTTAGCGCGTTAGTTTATAACGGATTATTCTTTTTCATTTTCTTGTATCTATTTTCAATCATTGGTGTTTCTCTATTCAAATTGCCGAATCCCAATGATTTAAATATTGAAATGCAAGAAAAATACACGGAAATGCTGACTATTGCTCCACATACTCCCGGAAATTCGCCGGACCCTTATGGAACTTTAGGAGAATCGATATTCACTTTGTTTAGAGCATTAACGGGAGATGATTGGGCTGATTTAAGGTACAATCTAATTACAGCTTATCAATATGATTTGATTCACACGCCACCAGCAATCATTACGACTTTTCATGTTATCTGGTTTATTTTGTCTGCATTTTTACTGCTGAATTTAGTAGTCGGTGCAATTATTAATAACTACCAAATTGTAATGGAACAAAGTCGAAAAGAGAAAGAATTAGCTCAGAATAAAGAAAAAACAGAATAAAAACGACAATTATGTTTACAAAAGAAACCTATGTTAAACGAAGAGAAGAATTAAAAAAATCAATTGATTCCGGTCTTATTTTATTGCTAGGAAATGGCGAAGCATCTCTAAATTACAAGGATAATACTTATTCTTTTCGGCAAGATAGCTCTTTTATTTACTATGTCGGTTTAGATGCGCCTAACTTAGCCTATGTATTGGATGTCGAAAACGATAAAGAGTATTTGCTTGGAAATGAGTTAACTATCGATGATATTATTTGGGTGGACAATCTTCCTTCTTTAAAAGAAAGGGCTGCACAAGTTGGAATAGAAACGGTTCTTCCATTTGCTCAATTATCCACTTTCATTCATTCCCGGAAAAATCAAAAAGTTCACTATTTGAAGCCTTACCGCTATCGTAATCAATTGATTTTAAGCGAACTTTTGAATGAAAAAGCAGATAAAATTTTAGATAATTATTCGATTGAATTAACCAAAGCGATTATCAAAATGCGTTTGATTAAATCCAACGAAGAATTAGACGAATTAAGAAATGCCGGAGAAATTGGTTACACAATGCATCTCGTTGCAATGAAAATGTGTCAACCGGGAACAACAGAGAGAGAAATTGCAGGAATAATCGAAGGATTAGCCGTTTCAAAAGGAAATAGAACTTCTTTCCCGACCATCCTTTCCATGAATGGGCAAACGCTTCACAATCACAACCATAACGGCATTTTAGCATCCGGTCGTTTGATGTTATGTGATGCCGGAGCTGAAAATATCAATTATTATGCTTCTGATTTTACTCGAACAACGGCTGTCGGCGGGGAATATTCGCAACAACAAAAAGAAATTCACAATATTGTGCTAAAAGCATTAAATGATTCAATTGCTTTGGCAAAACCCGGAATTACGTATAAAAGCATTCATCGAAATGCCTATAAAGTTATTTTTGAAGGTTTGCGTGACCTCGAATTAGTCAAAGGAGACACCGAAGAAGCTCTAAATGCGGGTGTTCCTGCGTTATTTATGCCTCACGGATTGGGACATGCTTTGGGACTAGATGTGCATGATATGGAAGATTTGGGAGAAACTCTTGTTGGATATGATGATGAAGTGCTTCGAGATACAATGTTCGGTTATCGGAGTCTTCGCTTTGGCAAACGCTTGGAAGTGGGACATGTTTTAACTGCTGAACCGGGTATTTATTTTATTCCTCAATTGATTGAAAAATGGGAAAAAGAGAAAATAAATACAGATTTTATCAACTTTGATAAAGTCAAAAAATATCTGAATTTTGGTGGTATTCGCTTGGAAGATGATATCGTTATTACTGAAAACGGATGCCGATTGGTTTATGAAAAACGTTTGCCGGTAAGTATCGAAGAAATAGAAAAAACGGTGAAAAATTAAAACGAACTGAAAGATTCCAAAAAACAAAATTCATCTGATTTTCAAAATATTACGACTGATTTACCTATTAAACTATCTCAATTTCAAAGTTATCGGCAAGCTGCGATGCTGTGTCAATCAAGAGAATTTTTGTTGACGACATTAGACAGCGTGTAAAAAAGTCAAAGCTGGTTTAATTTTTGTAAAAAGTAAGTCATGAAAAAAGAGAAGACAAGAAAACTATTCACGTTATGCATAATTTGCATGTTTATATTTGGATTTTTTCATTCTTGCGGAGTGTTAATGTTTCGGAAAATAAATTGTCGAAATTTTGAATTCCAAGAGGAGTTGAAATGGTATGCAGGAGACATTTTTGATGTTATGACTTTTTCAGACCAAGAAAATAATATAAAAAAGTTTGTTATAAATGATAAATATTTATTTCATACAACGAGATATTATTCAGATACAGGTTGTGATTGTTATAATTTGTGGGGAATTTTGTTAGTAAGTGGTAGTGATACATTAAGTATGTACAGCGAGTCTAGTTATATTGAAAAAAGAACTGCCAAAAGGCGTGATTCTTTTTATGCTAAGTATAACAATATTGCCTCAGGTAGTAGAGACAGGTCAATAGAAACAAATTACGCTATTGAAAATAAAACCTTTGCTCAAGTTTTGATTTATGACTATTCACATACAGAAAGCAGCCAATTAAAAAAAATTGTGATTGCACCTGAGATAGGAATTATTGAACTATTTGAAGTTAATGGAACTATTTGGCGAAATATGGATTTAGAAACAAAATTAAATATTGATATAAGTTCATTTGACTATCGTGAAAGAGCATGTGAATAAACGCCAGCCGATAACAAGCGGTTGTGTGAAAGCGGCGAAAGTGGTGCATTTTGCAGGCGAGAAAAGAATCTAATTGAATGATATAAAATAGGTGTGCTATCAAACATCTATTTTTTGCATAGCGGTTTTGAAATCAGAAATTTATGAGGGGAAAAAGTTACCTTTGCAGGCAAAAATTACGACATGAACATAATAGAAGATAACGACAATATCTACATTGAAAATTATATCATTCCCAAAGGAATGGAAAAAAATGATTTAAAGGCGAGGGAAAAAATTATCAATGAAATTTACCGCAAATGGACTGATAACAATCCAGACAAATGCACCTACAATGTTAATTTAGAGGATTTTATACATATTCGCTTCGAGAGCATAAATGAAACTGTAAACAAAGCCGCCCGAGCCTATCAATCAACGATTGCGATGTTTCACCTGACTGATATTTTACAAAAAGCGAAAATTACAGGCTACGAAAAAGCGAAACAGAACAAAAATCAGTCGAAATATACGCAAATGATTGTTATGCAGTGGGAAAATGCAAAACTGATTGTAGGGGTGCGGAAAGACAAAAAGAAAATTCAATATTGCATTACAGCAATCACATAAAAAAAACAGGTCTTATTCCGAGAAACGCCCGTGAAGCCTGTTTTTTGATTTCAAATGAAATCTATTGCAAAGGTACGACTATTTTTTTATTGACAATGAAAATGACATAATTTTTCAAAAATAAATTTGAAGTAAAAAACCAAGAATAAAAAAAGCAGGAACAATGCCAGCGCCCAGCAAACGGCTGTGGCGTCATGCGGGGGGTATACTCGTGGAAAGTTTTGCGGGAATTTGAAATCAAAAATTTATAAGGGGAAAAATCTTTTTTGCCTTGCACACTCAAAGGTACAAAAAGCGGCGGATATTTCTTTGATTTTTAGTATGTTTACAGTCGAGTTGTGCAACAAGCACAAACGGTTTGGCACAATTTAGGAGACAGCATTAAAAAAACATCATTCAGAATGAAAAAAATACAGAGAGAAGACATTCAAATAATTGGCAGACACAGCAATCTGACAGAAAAAGGAGTTGCCAAAGCCTTGAAAGAGAATGTGTATAATGACAAACAAGCGTGGCAAAAATTCTTTCAATTACTTTTTATTAGTCTCGGCGTTGGATTTACAGTATCGGGTATTGTTTTTTTCTTTGCCTACAATTGGGCTGACTTGCACAAGTTTGTAAAAATCGGAATAGCGGAAGGATTGGTTGTTGTTGCCACAGTGCTTGTATTACTTCCAAAAATGAATAACAATATCCGCAACATCATTCTTGCGGGAGCATCGGTTTTGGTCGGCGCTTTGTTTGCCGTATATGGACAAATTTATCAAACAGGTGCCAACGCGTATGACTTTTTTCTTGCTTGGACAATTTTCGTAACACTTTGGGTTGCAGTTTCAAACTTTTCCCCTTTGCACTTGCTTTATCTGGTTTTAATTAATACGACTTTTATTTTGTATTCACAGCAAGTTGCAAAATGGGCGGGATTCCCTGTTCTTACTTCGCTTTTTATTTTTAATTCTATTGTGCTAATCTCCGCTATCGTACTTTCTAAATACAAAAAAACGGTAAACATTCCCAATTGGCTTTTAAACATCGTGGCTTTATCCTGCATAGTATCCGCGACAATTGGAATTATTATCGGAATTTTTGACCAATTTGGCCAATATGAAACTTCCTTTATTGTGTTGATATTAACCACAATTCCAACATTTGCATTAGGTATTTGGCACGGAGTGAAAACAAAAAACGGTTTTTATCTTTCCGCCATACCATTTAGTTTGATTGTTATTGTGTCAGCTTTGCTATTTAAAGTATCATTCGACTTAGGAATGCTCTTATTCGTCAGTATATTTGTCGTTGTCAGTGTTACGTTAATTATTAGAACGCTAATTAAGTTTCAAAAAGAGTGGAAAAATGAACAATAAAGAAAATATTCAGGAAATATTGGACTATCTTCAAACAACAGAAGAAGAGGTGTTGAATTTTGATAATGAGGCTATTGTCGCGGCATATCAAAAAAATAACGGAATGCAATCTTTGGCGATAAAAATTTTATCCGTTTTCGGAGGAATATTGGCAAGTCTTGCGTTTTTGGGATTTCTTCTCATTGCAGGACTATACGATTCTAAAGTTGGATTATTAATTGTCGGAATAATCTTTATTTTGGGTGCGATTTATACAAGCAAAATGCACGATAAAAAAATCATTCTCGACACCATAATTGTTTCTTTCTTTATTTTAGGTTTTCTGTTGCTTGGTCTTGCTTTTGTGAGTATGGATATGACCGGGAATATTATATGTGTTTTATTTATTGTCATTGCTTCTTTATCCATTGTTACTGCTCAAAACTACATTCTGTCTTTTATTTCCACGCAAATAATAAGCGGAAGTATTTTGAGTCTAATCTTGTTGAATGAGAGTTATGATTTGATTCATATTTACACAGCGGTATTTGTCGCGATTATTACCTGTTTTTTCTTGAAAGAAGCAAAAATAATTACAACAAACAGCATGTTGTCAAGACTTTACAATTCAATTAGAGTTGGTTTGGTGTTTTCTTTTTTGGCAGGATTGGCATTTGTTGGCAAGAGAGGATTATTTCCTGTGTCAACCGACTACATTTGGCTTTCTTCCATTATTACAATCTCTGCTGTTATTTATCTGTTATACCTTTTATTTAATATTTTAGGTATAAATAAAACACAGCATAAAATCGGGATTTGCATTTTTGCCGTTTTTACCTTGTTGCCTACGGCATTTTCGCCCGCCATATCAGGAACTATTTTGCTCATTTTGTTGAGTTTTTACGTCAATTACAAAACAGGATTAGTTTTGGGCGTAATTGCTTTTATCTATTCTATTTCTCAATATTACTACGACTTAAATTTAACACTTTTGACAAAATCCATTCTTTTGTTTTCGTCGGGAGTTATTTTTATTGTACTTTATTTGTTTACCAATAAAAAATCGACAACAAATGAAAAAATATAAATGGCTAATCATAGCGTTGAATCTCATTCTCTTATTATTTTATTTCAACTATTCCGTAATAAAAAAAGAAGAATTATTAAAAAATGGGCAGTTGGTTTTATTGAAACTTGACCCTGTTGACCCTCGCTCGTTAATGCAGGGCGATTATATGGCTCTTCGGTACGAAATTTCGAATATTTCTTACAGCGACGATTTATACAAACGAGGCTATTGTGTTGTTTTGATTGATTCTTGCGGCGTAGCAGAAAGAGTGAGATTTCAGAAAGACATTGAGCTCCAGAATAAGGGCGAGGTACTTATAAAATACAACGCGTCTGACGGGAGGAATGTATATATTGGTGCAGAATCTTTCTTTTTTCAAGAAGGAGATGCCGAAAAATACGAGCAGGCAAAATACGGCGGCATAAAGATAGACAAAAACGGAAATAGTTTGTTAATTGGACTTTATGATGAACAAAGGAAAAAAATTGAGTAAAAACACTGAAATTACTGTTACCCAACTAAACAGATATGCTAAAAGCGAAAGACTTATTGAACTTAATAAAGTTGCTATTACTCAAATGAAATCTTTATTTGAAAGTAATTCAATGAAGAAACTAAAATAGTTGAAGAATACAACGAACCGCCAACCGTCAGACTGCCTAAAAACCTTTTTATTCGTTATCAAGAATCGAATATTTGAAAACAATCTCAGATAGAAGGTCGAATAAAGCAGCATGATAACAACTATGGAATACGAAAAGTAAATGAATGGAAATAAGTTTCAAAAATAAAATCGGAATGAGAAAAACAGTAATCATTTTGAGTATTCTTGCAGTAATTACAAGTGCTTGCAGAGAAAACAATGTAAAAAAACAATCGGCAACGATAAACGACACGCAGTTCATTCAGGATACAGTTGTAGTCAAACAAAGAAATGCTTTGAACAATCCGGCATGGGGTATTCTCTATTCAAAATCGTACTCTTATTATTGGCTTGCAGAGAAAGACACCTTGGACTTTTCACTCTATATTACCGAATATGAAAAGGACAACACTTTTAGTTTGAGAGTTTTCCATAAAGAACCCATGCTTTTTACGGCTGTATTAGAAAAAATTGAAGAATGTTTCCCCTTAATCGAAGAAGATTTTGATTTGTCAAAACCTATTTCATTTAACTTTATGGCAACTATTTACTATTCAGATTTAGCAAAAAAACTGTCGAACGAATACGAGCAGGAATTTGGGCGAAAAAACATAGATTATGCCAAATTGAACAATTTTTTATTAACGTCAAGTTTGACTTCACAACTCAATCATTTTCTTAGTCCGCTAAATAAGAAAGTAAAAAGCTACGGACTTGAAAAATTTTTCTTAATGGAAAAGACACACTACGCACATTATTTGCCAAATGTTGATTTTACAGAATACCCGGAATTTACTTTTAATGCTCATACAGGAATATTTGTGAGTTTAGAAAACAAATAACAATTTGAAATTTTTAAAAATGTACAATGAAAAAATCGAATAAAGCAGCTTTAAAAATGCTTTTTAGACAGACTGCCGTTGGCAGTAATTTTGCAGAGGCAGTCCACAACAAAAGAAAAATACAAAAATGACAATCATACTATTCTTATCCGTAATTCTTATTTTATTTTTTTACCTTTTCTACAAACTAATTGTTTGGATAAGCAAAAAAAAGATAAGAATCAATTGGGCACTATTCATAATAGGAGTATTCGTTTTAATAAAAATTATTGACTCTGTTTTTTTTACGAAAATGAAGTTTATTCAATCAAAAGTATATCCAAATTTGTATCTTGTCAAAAATCCAATTAGCGACAACGATTCATTAAATGCAATAATCAAAGAAATGGTTACTCAGAAAATGAATTACGAGTTCGTTAACAATGAAAACAAATACAAATCTACATACCAATTTACTTCAGACTCGCCTTCAAGAACATATTTTAATTATTCTTTGAGATTTTATAAGTATTACAAAGGTTGGGGAACAAATCCATTTGGAGAAGCAGGAACAGCACATTTTATTGAACACGAAGAAGACCCGGGCGGGTTTAGCAGTGAACTTCTTGAATATTATGAACAATATAGAATTGCTAAATTAGACATTCGTTTTTGTGAAAATGATACTATTAATTATTTTGGTGTCTTGACATTTTTTCTAAATGGAGAAGAAACAAAAACAGACACAATTCTTAATCAATGTAAAAGTAAATGAGCATAACATAATCAAACAAAAAATACCGCCAACAATTAAGGGCTTAAACGCCATTGCGCATAACGGAAGTGTGTCATCGAAGAAGCTCTTGTGCTAACCGTAATGGCATTTTGCTGGAAAAGCAATGCGTAGAATAAACCTTATATTCTACGCAAAATCTACGTAAAATAAATTGATATTCTACGCAAAAATTTGCAAGTGTTCACAAGACACAGCCATTCGTGACATTAAAAATTTAATTAAAAAAGGTATTTTACAACAAGAAGAGGGCGGAGGACGTAATACAAATTATATATTAAATTATTCCCAAAATGATTAAAAAGACTAAAAAACAAGAGCTTGATGTCGACTTTATCGGAGAACAGAATCGACCGTTGACTAAAGAAGAACAGCTTGAAATTAGTGCTTTCATTCAAAAATTAAAAGCAAATAGAAAGCAAGTCAATGAAGGTAGAATCCATAAAGGAGAAAAAGAAATTGTCTGAAAATATGCACTACGGTACACAAACAGCTTGGCTTCAGTCAGTGAGTGTATTCGCGGAAAGGAACAAAGGATTATTTTTCAAAAATTCGTCCTTTCTCTTTTTACCTTTCGCCAAAAAATGTTTGTGCGCATCCGAATCCGGATTAAACGGTTTATGATTAAATATTTGCAGAATACTCTCCCACTCCTTAATTAAATCATTCGTTTGTTTACTAAAATAACTCCCGCTGAATTTTTCCCAAATATAATTAATCGCCAAATCATTCGGATGAATCATATCTTCGGCATAAAAACGATAATCCCGCAAATCATCCAACATAATTTCATAAGAAGGAAAATAAGAGCAATTTTTATTTGCATTCACTAATTCATTAATAGCCAGCAACAACGTTGATTTATTCAATTGATTTTCATTGGCTCCATTTTTCCAATGCCGAATAGGACTTACTGTAAAAAGGATTTTCAAATTCGGATTGAGTTTTTTCAAATCTTGAATCAGTTGATTCCATTGTTCTATGATAAAGCGAATTGTTAAACGTTCTTCCCGAAATAATTTTGCAGGTAATTTATGACAATTAGAAACAACTTTCCCCGACGAAATCAAACGATATACATTCGCCGTACCAAAAGTAATTATAAGAAAATTAGCTTGTTGAAGAAATTTAGATGCCTGAAAAATCGTTTGATTAATAGCATTCAATACCGATTCCATATCTGTTCCCGAAAAACGACTATGATGTGAAAAACTATGATAAACATCTTGAGATAAAAAAAGTTCTTCTTTGGCGTACATTTTGCTTTGCATCAAATCATATAACCCATTTGCAATGGAAATCGGATTATATACAATTCCAAAAGGATTTACATTTATGGAGAAACTAGCTGATAGCATTTTAGAAGAAATACTTTCTACAAAACAGGACCCCAGCATCATAATCTTGTCCGAATGAGAGATTTGATATTTTGCAGCAGGAACTATAATTTCAGTTCTAAACTTCATAAAGAAATCGTATTAATATAAACTTTTGAGCAAAGTTACATTAATATACTGTTAAATTACGTAACTTTGCCACTCAATTTTTCGCTATGGCTGAAACTACAGAATTCAAATTATTATCAAAAATAGATTCTCCTGCAGATTTACGAAAGTTAAGTCAGAAAGAGCTTGAACTTTTAAGTCTGGAATTAAGACAATATATTATTGAAGTATTGGCTGAAAATCCCGGTCATTTTGGCTCCAGTTTGGGAAGTATAGAGCTAACGATTGCTTTACATTACGTATTCAACACCCCTTACGACAAAATTGTTTGGGATGTTGGACATCAAGCATACGGACATAAAATACTAACCGGTCGCCGAGATGCTTTTAATACGCTTCGCAAATTAGACGGAATTAGTGGATTTCCCAATCCTCAAGAAAGTGAATACGATGCTTTTATTGCCGGGCATGCCTCAAATTCAATATCTGCAGCCCTCGGAATGGCTGTTGCATCTCAAATAAAACAAGAAAAACGTAAAGTCGTTGCTGTTATTGGAGACGGCTCCATGACTGGTGGCTTGGCATACGAAGGCTTAAACAATGTATCTTCAGACCCAAATGATTTATTAATCATCTTAAATGATAACAATATGGCCATTGACCGCCCCGTTGGAGGAATGAGTCAATACCTTGTTGATATTACAACATCTCAAACGTATAATAATATCCGTTATAATTTATATAATTTTTTCAAAAAACACGGTATTATCAAAGAGCAAGGCAAAGGATTAATTCTTCGCTTTAACAATAGCCTAAAAGCTTTTTTGACGAAACAACACAATGTTTTTGAAGGTTTCAATATCCGCTATTTCGGTCCAATTGACGGACACGATATCAAAGGCTTAATTAAAGTCCTTAATGATATTAAAGAAATGAAAGGCCCTAAATTATTGCATATTCGGACAAAAAAAGGAAAAGGATTTAAACCCGCTGAAAATGACGCTACAGCTTGGCATGCTCCGGGTAAATTCAATAAAGAAACAGGTGAACGAATTATTGTAAAATCGAAAGATGAACCGCAATTATATCAAGATATATTCGGACATACATTGGTTGAATTGGCGAAACAAAATGATAAAATCGTAGGAATTACTCCTGCTATGCCGACCGGTTGTTCCATGACCTATTTAATGAAAGAAATGCCGGATAGAAGCTTTGATGTTGGAATTGCGGAAGGACACGCAGTCACTTTTTCAGCCGGTTTAGCAAAAGAAGGAATGCTCCCTTTTTGTAATATTTATTCTTCTTTCATGCAAAGAGCCTATGATAATCTTATTCATGATGCGGCTTTACAAAATCTGAATGTAGTGCTTTGTTTGGACCGTGGCGGATTAGTCGGAGAAGACGGAGCAACTCATCATGGCGCATTAGATTTAGCTTACTTACGTTGTATTCCCAATGTAACTATAGCTTCTCCTTTTAATGAAATTGATTTGCGAAATTTAATGTACACTGCGAGTCAATCGGATATGGGTGTTTTTGCAATTCGTTATCCCAGAGGAAAAGGCGAATTGAAAGATTGGCAACGTCCATTTGAAACCTTACCGGTTGGTAAAGGACGAAAATTAAAAGACGGAAAAGAAATTGCAATTATAAGTATTGGCCCGATTGGTAATATTGCCAAAAAAGCAATTGAAAAAGTACAAGCAGTTGGAATTGATGTAGCTCATTTTGATATGATTTATCTTAAACCAATAGATGAAGAATTATTGCATGAAGTTGGTCAAAATTATAAACGTATCATTACTCTCGAAAATGGAACAATCCAAGGAGGATTAGGCTCTGCGGTAATGGAATTTATGTCTGAAAAGGGGTATTCGCCCCAAATAAAACGGATTGGAATTCCTGATAAATTCATTCCACACGGAACGATTTCGGAACTTTACCAAATGTGCGGAATGGATGCTGAAAGTATTGCAAAAGTTTTGAGCGAATAAAATATGAAAATCATTATTGGGGGCGCTGGAGAAGTCGGCACTCACTTATCGAAATTGCTTTCGCAAGAAGACCAAGACATCGTTCTAATGGATATGAACGATGAGAAACTCGATTTTCCCAACAATTTTGAAATCATGACTGTGTTGGGAAGTCCAACTTCAATTCACGATTTAAAATCGGCAGGAATAAAAGACGCAGACATGTTCATTGCTGTAACTCCGGAAGAATCAACGAATATGACTGCTTGTATGCTCGCTCACAATCTAGGAGCGAAAAAAACAATTGCCCGTATTGATAATGACGAATATCTTCTTCCTCGCAATATGGATTTCTTCGCCAAATTGGGTGTGGATTCGCTCATTTGTCCGGAAACACTTGCTGCTGAAGAAATTGCAAGTGCATTAAAACAGCCTTGGACGCGTCAATGGTGGGATATTACTCACGGGAAACTCATTCTTTTAGGAGTAAGAGTGCGCAAAAATGCTCCCATTGTCAATAAATACCTGTACGAATTAGCAAGTGAAAACCGCATTTTTCATATCGTTGCAATTAAGAGAAATCATCAAACAATAATTCCTCGCGGTGCAGACCAAATCCTTGCCGGCGACCTTGTGTATTTTACAACAACAAAAGAGCACATTGATGATGTAAAAACGATTGCAGGTAAAGAAGATATAAATATTCGGAAAGTAACAATTATGGGTGGTAGTCGCATTGCTCTTCGAGTTTGTGAACGAATTCCTCATAATGTTCGAATTAAAATCATCGAATTAGACAAAAGAAAAAGTTATAAACTGGCTGAAAAAGTAGACAATAATGTTTTGATTATCAATGGAGATGCTCGAAATACAGACCTTTTGATACAAGAAAATATTAAAAATTGTGATGCTTTTATTGCTTTGACGGATAATTCCGAAACAAATATACTAGCTTGTGTTGCAGCTAAAAATTTCGGAGTTCCCAAAACGATAGCAGAAGTTGAAAACTTAGATTACATACAAATGGCGGATAAGTTGGATATTGGTTCTATTATCAATAAAAAATTAATTGCATCCAGTCATATTTATCGTTTTCTCTTGCAAGCCGATGTTTCAACCGTTAAATGTTTGGCTTTTGCCAATGCTGACGTGGCGGAATTGGTTGCTCGGCAAGGTTCAAAAATCACTAAAAAACAAGTGAAAGATTTGCGCTTACCGAAAGGGATGACTTTGGGAGGAAAAATCAGAAATGGACTTGCTGAAATCGTAAGTGGGGAAACGCTCATTCAGCCTGGCGACCACGTTCTTGTGTTCTGTCTGGATACTGCTATGCGTAAAATCGAAGAGTATTTCAAATAAAAAATATGTACGGATTGGGTATTAATTGGAAATTCGTGGTCAAAGTCATTGGCTATGTCCTTGTTTTGGAATCACTCTTTATGCTTCTTGCAGCCGGCATAGCAGCCTATTTTCACGGGACGGACATTCAAGCAATTATATACTCTGCCATTATTACTCTCGTTTTCGGATTGGGAATCGCATTACCAATGGGATTCAAAAGGAAAATCAAATTCATTGGAAAAAGAGAAAGTTATTTGAGCGTTGCACTTAGTTGGACTTTATTTGCTTTATTTGGAGCGCTTCCTTTTTACATAAGCGGTGCCATCCCCTCTTTTTCAGACGCATTTTTTGAATCCATGTCGGGAATTACAACAACCGGTTCAAGCGTGCTAACCAATATTGATGCTTTTCCTAAAGGATTATTGTTTTGGCGAAGCATCCTTCAATGGTTGGGAGGAATGGGAATTATTGTGTTTTCCTTGGCTCTATTGCCTCTTTTGGGAGGAGAAGCGGCTCAATTGTTTGACGCAGAATCATCCGGATTGACGCACGACAAATTCAGGCCGCGAGTTACACAAATGGCGAAAAGACTTTGGGGTGTTTATTTGTTATTTACATTTTTAGTGATTATTCTTCTCTGGTGCGGCCCAATGGGATTGTATGACGCTGTTTGTCACGGATTTTCAACAATCTCTACAGGTGGATTTTCCACCAAACAAGCAAGCATATCTTATTGGAACTCGGTTTATATCGAATCTGTAATCATTGTATTTATGATTATAGGGGCGATTAATTTCCCTTTGCTCTATTTTTTATTGAAAGGAAAAATAAGAAAACTTTTCAAAGACGAAGAATTGCGTTGGTTTTTTATCATAATCTTTGTTGCAAGTATCATTGTTGGGCTAAAACTCTTTCACGCTCAAAGCTATGATTTATTTACTTCATTCAGAAAATCCTTTTTTCAAGTAATATCAATTATTACTACTTCCGGATATTCTACGGGAGATTTTTCTGTTTGGGGTTCATTCTTATTGATTATTTTCATGTTCTTAATGGTTGTTTGCGGATGCGCAGGTTCAACAAGTGGAGGATTAAAAACAGTGCGAGCTGTTGTTTTAGCAAAAAATACAGTCAGCGAATTTGAACGATTAATTCATCCCCGAGCAATTATTCCTGTTCGTCTAAATGGAAATGCGCTGTCTTTTGGTGTCGTTCAACGATTATTGGCTTTCGTATTTCTTTATATCTGTATTATTTTCGCCAGTTGGGGGATTTTAACTTTAGTTGGGATGCCTTTTCTTGAAGCGCTTGGCGCATCTATTTCGGCAATAGGAAATGTTGGACCGGGATTCGGAAATATAGGACCTTCTGGTTCTTATGCGGAAATTCCTCTTTTTGCCAAATGGTATTTGTCTTTTTTAATGGTAATTGGACGCTTGGAAATATTTACAATCTTGATTTTATTTACTCCCAGTTTCTGGAAAAGATAAAGGGTGTTTTTTTCCTGTGAGCTTGCTCACTCTTATGCAACAAATATCAAAACAATTGAAAATCAACAATTTAATATGAACTATAAGAATGTGGTGGTGTCTACAAAAGTCCGATATAGGACTTTTGTATCGAATTCACGTTAATTTACTTTTGTTACTTTTAAGGGGATGCAATCGAGAATGCTCTGGGACTGGTTACTAAACAAAATTTCCTAACGGAAATAAAATCACACTATTTAATTACAAATTTCCGGACAACTCCTTCTAATTTGAAAATATAAATAGCTTTGGGGAGATTCAATTCGTATGTTCCTTCGCTTGATTTCATTTCTATTTTACGAACTTTACTGCCTACAATGGTAATTATTTCTAGTGTTTTTCCAACCGGAGCGTTTTTTACATACAAAACATTATTCACCACATTAAGTTCCGGAAGAAGAACCTCTTCTGCAACAATTACCTTTTCTTTTTTATCCTGAGCTAAAAGAGGATATTGTATCGAAAAGAGTAATAATAATGTAATTATGAGTGAAAATATTTTCATTTTATACAATTACCCGATTTTAGTGCAAATATAGTACTTTTGTTTGAATTACGTATAATTTTCGGAGCAAACGATTTAAATATCTAAGATTTCAGCTAATGGAACGCGGATGATGTGGATTGAGCAGATAAGCGCGGATTTTATTTATTATCTGCGTTCATCCGCTTTATCCGCGTTCCATTGGCTAAGTTTTTAAAGCAGCCTCAATTAATTATTCATTGTATTTTCTTTTTCAAACATGATATAAACCTCTTTAAATCCTAAGGATTCAAAAAACGGCACAAAAAAATCAAAGGCATTGTCCTTTGTCTTTTGCAATATTCCCGAATTAAGAACCGTTTTTTCCAAATATTTTTCGGCTTCCTTGTAAGCGCCATCAATTAATTCTGCCCCTGAAAAAAAATTATTTTGAGTGTTAAATACTTTCGAATTACTATGGTCTATTTTGCAGTAACACAACTCAGGAGCCGGAAGAAGTAATTTTATTGTGTCTTTGGCAATATTCAGATTTTCCTTTTTTATTTTAGTCAAATCAATGCAACCGACCGCTTCTCCTTTTATTATCAATATCGCTTTTGCATTGGGAAGCCATTGTCGAACTAATTCATGCTCAACAATGTCTTGCACATGCATTCGAACTAATTCAAGTCTACCGATTGATTCTATTTTTTCTACTATTTCCGAATGTCTTGAAATGGTTTGTTGCTCTCTTTCTGCCGAATTGAAAAACAGGAAAAAAATCCGAACAATAGCGAAAGTCACTAATACTCCTATCAAGATATTTAATATTGTTTTTTTCATTTTCTCTCAAAAAAAAGATTTCCGGTAAAGTTAATGATTATTTTATAATTTCGAGTTATCAATACCGTAGAGACACAATGCTTGCGTCTCGTTTGGAACAATTTGGAAACAATTAGAGAACGAGACACAAATAACGCAAATAGACGCAAGCAATTTGGAAACGAGACGCAAGCATTGCGTCTCTACATTATAAATGATTATCGCCGGTATCAATATATAAAAGAAACGAGACAATATTTTCATAGCCTCGTTTCCTCTTCGGTTCGGTTTTGGAAAATTAGGGTTAGCAAGAACCTCTTTTTTGTTATACAAAGAAATAACTTATCATTTAAACTCTAAGTTATTTGCGCGTTATTTCTTTGTTAACTTTTCGTTATTTTTCCTTTACCGAATCGAAGAAGAAAAAGGACATTGAATGCTTTTTTTATTTTATTAGAAACTGTTTAAGTTTTTCAAGAAAAGATTTTAAGAAATGAAAATAGACATTTCGCAGACAAATTTTTAATCAGTTTCTAGAATTGAAAATAAATAAACGTTTGCAAATCAGCCGTTATAAATTGATAAATAATAAATACCGAAACAACAACAACAATAGCCATGACTGCTAAGGGTAATTGAGCGAAAATCAACCGATAACGTCTTTTGAAATTTTCCGGAAGCCAATGAATAATCATACCAACAACAATCAAGGCAAAGACATTGCGATATTCATAAATCATATTCCCGATTTGAGATAAATCCCAATTACCTCCAATTTGAATTACCATATTTTTAGCCGTATTCCACGCCGCTTGATTGGCTTCTGCTGGGTCTAAGTTTGAACCGGAACGAAAGAACAATCGAGTAAATGAAATAAAAACAAATGTTTGGAATACTGCCCAAGCAATTTCCATGTATTTAAAAGAATATTTGGCTCCGGTATAAGTATAAAGTAATCGAATCGCCGTACCAAGCAAAAGAATGCCAAGCCAAACTACAGCGATATTAACTACCGGTGAAGGCAATACAAAGGAAAATAAGACGCAAAGGAACGTTATTGAAAGAAGTACAATCGTTCGAAGAGAAAGACTCCAATCTTTCCAGAATTTATAAATAAGCATTCCTAAACCATTCAAACCGCCCCAAATCATAAAATTCCAACTCGCTCCATGCCAAATACCGCCGATGAGCATTGTATTCATAAGGTTCAAATTTGTATCGATTTTCTTCCTTTTCTCCGGATATTTACGAGCGATATAGCAAAGACTAACAATTATTGCAAATAGTACAAGCCCCACCCAAATACTTCCGGAAAGGATAAGTGCAATAAGAGAAATAGTTATGATTAAAAAATAAGTCGCAAAAGTCGCATTTCGATTTCCTCCAATTGGGATATATAAGTAGTCTTGCAACCATTTTGATAGAGAAATATGCCACCTTTTCCAAAAATTTCCGGGATTGGTTGCTTTGTAAGGAGAATTAAAATTCTTTGGAAGATAAAATCCCATTAACATCGCCACGCCAATTGCAATATCAGTGTAACCCGAAAAATCGGCATAAACTTGCAAGGAATAACCAAACAATGCTATCAAATTTTCAAATCCTGAAAACATAGTCGGATTTTCAAAAACCCTATCAACGAAATTAACAGCAATATAGTCACTTAAAATGATTTTTTTCGCTAATCCATTTACAATCCAAAAGATAGCCAATCCAAATTGTTTCCGACCTAAATGATATTTTTTATAGATTTGCGGAACAAATTCATTTGCACGAACAATGGGTCCGGCTACTAATTGAGGGAAAAAGCTAACATAAAATCCAAAATTCAAAATTTCTTTTACCGGTTCGATTCTCTTTCTGAATACATCCATTAAATAACTAATATTCTGAAATGTATAAAACGAAATCCCAACAGGTAGTAAAATACTGGAAACATCAAATCGCTCGCTTCCACTAATTATATTTCCAAACCAAGCAAATGCATCAAAGATGCGAAATTCGGTTCCGAAAATATTATTTATAACATCTGTAAAGAAATAGGCATACTTAAAATAACAGAGGAAAAACAAATTCCCAATCAATCCGACAGCAATATTGATTCGTTTTTTTCTTTCTGTGTCAGACTTGTGTATCTGTTTCGCTTGATAAAAATTAAAGATTGTGGTGAAAATTAAAATCAACACAAACAAGCCACTTGTTTTGTAATAAAAGAAAAGACTGACAAAACAAAGAAATGTATTGCGCAATAATATTTTGTTTTGCAGTAATGCAAATCCGGCGAAAACAAAAGCGAAAAATGCCCAAAAATAAAATTGAGTAAATAACAGAGGTGAATTTGCATCAAACGCAAATATATTTTTCAAGAAATCAAATAACATGGAAATTATTCAGAATCAATTTGTTTATAATAATCAATGAATGCATTGTAAAACATATCTCCAATCAAGAGATAACCGGCTCTGGTAAAATGCACTTTATCCGGCTGTGCCAAACGTTCTGTTTGCCATTTTCTCATAGAAGTTAAACCTCCCATTAAAGAGAATAAATCCCACACACCTCCTTGATGTTTTTCAGCTAATTTATAAAAAGCATTTTTGGCTATAACTCCATTGTGATTTACCTGATACGATTTCTTTGAAACCCGTTTAAATGAATCATTATTTGTTACGAAAATGTAGGCACAATCGGGAGATACTCGTTCAATGACATCAATCAAATCATCGTAATTTTGACGAAACCACTCATCTGTAAAATCTTTTGATGTCGCATCATTTATCCCAATCCCAAAAATTACCAAATCCGGATTTAACAAATGAAGTTCGTCTTCAAAATATTCACTGCCTAAATAAGAAGGAACAGAAGCTCCATTCACGCCAATAGCATGATATACAATACCGGGAGTTTCCTTTTCCGGAATAAAACCATTCAAAATAAAAGTACGAGGAACTGCATCTTTTTGAATAAATCCAATGCTAAAAGAATAATTCGGCTCCGGAAGATTAAATAAATAAGTATTGCTAATTAAATCCAAATGCCCTTCGATTGTATCGTTATTATAATAAAGAACCGGCGTTACCATATCACTGCCATCCTCCACATAGCCCAATAAACGAAGTTGGTCAAAATCCCAACGCAAAATATCATCCGGATTAAGAGAAACATTAATTTTCGCTTTGGGGTCACTCGTATAAACTGCAATTCCACCAACGCCAACCGGAATTTGTCTGTTTTTTTGCACATTTCGAGCAGCACTCCATTCTCCGGAATAAGTTACTTTATAGTTTGTCGGATTATTTGTTTTTGCAACCGTAAAAGGAAAAATGAAACCTCTTGGCGTTTGAAATTCTTCGTTAATCGCATCTAAATTTTGACGAACTTGATGAGAAAACATATCAGCCTGAACATGAGAGCCGCCGATATGTAAAATATTAATCCTTCCACTTTTTTGATTCACTAAAGCATCTACTTTTTGAAAGAAATTATTCAAACGAGTCGAATCCTGTCCCGGAATTTGGATGCTTTTGTATTTAGAATCCATAAAATTATACCCCGGAATAAATACTTCAGAAATATCTGATTTTGCCTTTTGTGCCGATAATTGTTGTTGAACTCCAATAAAAAAGAGTACGAATAAAATGGTTAAATACTTCTTTAGTTGTTTTTTTGCTCCAATCATTGTTCTTTATTTTTTGACGATTTATCAAAATTATAATAATCATAATAAATCATTAGTGATTCATAAAACATATCTGCTATCCTTTCTGCACCTCTCACAGTAAAATGAATATAGTCCGATGCAGCCAAAGACGGCGAATTTTTAACCCAATCAATCATGGAATTTCGACCTCCCATAACCTCATACATATTCCAGAAAGCAGCTCCATTTTCCAAGGCAGCTTCCTTTAGCGCATTGGCAGTCTCTTCCAAATATGGATAAGTTTGTAGTCTGCCATTTACTTTGGTTGACATATCTGCCGGGCCAATCATAATAATCTTAATATCAGGACATAATGCTCTGAAATAAGCTATTTGATTAGACATTTTCTCTTTATAATTCGCTACAACTTTATCGCTTTTAACGACAGGCATCATATTTCCACCAAATTCCAAAATAATTAATTTCGCATTCAATTCCTCAAGCATAGCTTTCATCAGAGTCGAATCAATAGAACTAAAAAATGTTCCGGAACTTCCTCTAAAAGGAATATTACTCATTGAGATACCATATTGACCATCAACTGCAATTCCATAGATTTCACCTGAACCAAACATTTTTAATGTGAATTTTTTAATAGGAGAATCCAAATCCCAAGTCAAAGTTTCCAGTGAAGAATTATTATTTGTCACTGCTCTATTTTGAACATCTTTGTTTGATACAATTAAGTTAGCATTAAAACGCTCACTTGGACGACCAACAAACAATCGAATTTTTTGAAATTCTTTTACTTCATCAAACGTTTCTTTCCAATTTCTCGAACTAACAAAGACCGAACTTTCTCCCGCCATCATTCCAACTTGTCCTAAAGCGCCATAACGATTATGAGAAATTCTATTTTGATGACTTCCGGAAATGATATAACGTTCCATATTTCCAGAAGCAGACTGTCCCACAGCGGAAGACGGAATCGGCTGAATAGCAGGCAATAATCCCGGTCCATTTCCACCAAATTTTGCTTGCAACTTGTGGCGAACATATCCCGTAATTCTATCTCCTTCTATCTGTGAATCTCCATAATGCAAAATATGAATAATTTCGTTTTGTTCTTTACAATTATCAAAATCTTCAAATAATTCATCAAAATAATTCCAATTATCATCAGGAAGATGTATTCTAGAAGGGTGTTCTTCAAAAAATGTAGTATAAAAAGAAAGCGAATCCTGATAAGCTAGAAAATCAAGATGAGCAATAGAATCATTATAATGCTTTATGCGAAGACTTTCTTCCATCTCTTTCATCCGCTGAGATGCTGTAGTCGAATGACCCGATTCTTTTGTAAGAATATCTTCAATTGTTGGAAAATAAAGTTGTTTATCGCCAAAAGATATACCTTCTTTTGGGAAAAGAGAACTTATTATTCCTAATACAAACAAAACAATTACAATAAATAGAAGAGTTTTATAGGCTTTCACTGTATAAAATTATTTTTTCGAAAATTCCTGTAAAAGTACAAATTTTAATAATGAATAAAGAATTTTTCGAGAAATCAAAATAAAAAAAGTCCTCGAAATGAGGACTTTTTTTATTTGTTTTTCTCTTTCTATTCAATATAAAGAATCACACATCTATCCCATTCCGGCACATTAAACGGAGGTTGAGATTGACCTTCCCACTGAATAATTACTCTATTAGGGTCAATTTTATAAGTATTTAAAAGCAGGTCAGATACATTTTTCGCTCTTTCTCTAGAAAGTCTGTTATTTATCTCAACTGTTCCAGTTGCTTTATCAGTGTAACCAACAACACGAACTTTTTTCTCTGGATTTTCTTTCAAATATTTAGCAACATTATAGATATTCACTTCTTGATGTTTTTCAATATTTGTTCTGCTTATTGCGAATAAAACAACATTGTTTACAGGCTCTTGACCTTTATTCACAATTACTTCTTTTATTACTTCTACCACTTCTCTCTCTGTTTCAACAGGGCGATTCAATAAATTTTGAATTTCAGCTTGTTGATTATTAATTTTGCGATTCAATGCCTCGATTTCATCTTGGTTCATCAATTCAGCTTGAGCAAAAGTTGCTTTTCCTATATTAATCACAAGACTAGCAGAAGCTGTTGCGATGCCATTATAACCCTTTCTACTTACTGTTTGGTCAAACTCACCTCTAACCACTTTTCCAGAAAGCTCCACATCAAGAGCGATTCTATTTGTTAATCTGAATCTATTGATAAGCCCTGCATCAACAGTCAATGAGTTTACATGTTTTCCAGATGTAATTTGTTCATAATCCCAACCATACGCATATCCTAATCCAAGATAAGGAATAAAACTGTAAAGTCTTTCAGAATTGTAATTAGACAAATAATTAGACAAATTGTACATAAAATTCAATTCTCCAGCAACATACTTACTTTGAGTCTTCTGTATCTGTGTTCCTACCCGATCAAAAGCATTAAGAGCTCCACCTGAAGCTTTCAAACGAACTCCGTAATATGGATTAAACCAACTTCCGAATTGCACATTAGGAGCAACAGTAATATGGTCTGAAAAATCCGGATCTGAAAAATTTCCACCTACATAAACGTTAGCTCCAGCTCCAGCTCCAACGAACCAGTTGTCCCAAAATCCATTCTTTACAAATGTGGAATTACGTCCATAATCAGTACTAAATCCCTCATTTTCTTGAGCAGAAACGATTCCTACTCCTAAAAACATAATTAATAAAAAAGTAATTTTTTTCATTTTTTTTATTTTAATTGATAATTATTGAAATTAATCACACCCCCATAAATGCCAAATAGTGTGCCAAATTAAAAATATCTGTTTAACATAAACAGATAATTCTTTTTTTTGCAAAGTTACAAAAAAAATAAACAAAACATTTCAAAAATAGACAATCTATTACTATCCATCAACCCAAAAGTTGTATGCAAATATGTGTAACAAATAAATCATTTACCTACCTGAAAATATAATAGATCTGTTTCAAATAACTTTTGCATTATTCTCTTGATCTAAGACATTCATTGTAGATAAAACTTCGACACAAAAATAAAATTGAATTTCATTCAAAAATTGCATTAACTTTTATATGTCATAAACAGCATAGAAAGGCAATGACTTTGATAAAATCGATATATTTCACTCTTTCTCAATTACTTCGTCTCACCAATCGCTTCGCTTCATTGGGAAGTTGACAGATTCTGCCGCGTGGACAGCGTGCAGCACATCCAAATAAAATTTAGCCTAAATCGAAAAAATAATGATGTAATTGTTCCAAGTCGGAGATTCGGGGGGAAACAAAAAAAAGAGAGAGCATCTATAATCAG
>JGI996J12353_1000046_pt1 | contig 39480 bp, 37 predicted proteins | sample IntmicLarv5ML5BL_FD_12353 | JGI IMG/M metagenome (IMG submission 12353) | reverse complement strand
AATGATTATATTTCGCGCATATACGCGCGCACGGTTTAAATGAATTTAAAAGGTGAGTCTCTCTCTCTCTCTCTCTAATAAATTAAACTTAACATCCAAACTTTGGACGTTAAATTTATTAGAAATATCATTATTTTTCGAGAAAATACCCATTAAGTTACAGTTGTTAATTTTTCAGCTAAGAACAAATTCAAAAAACATGCCGAAAAAGATAAAATTGGAGCTGAATTTCCGGAAATTTACACTTCAAAGATTCATTATTTTGCCTTCTTCATCAATCAAGAAAATCAATAATTTTCCTTGTGGAAATAAAGGATTGCAAACTTTGTGGCACTTCTGAATAAGAAGAGAAAAAAATCGAGTATCAGGAATAATTTCCCATAATTGCCTTGCTAAGGTTATTTGTTGAATTTTTTCGCAAATATCTTCGGAATAATTCGCTTCCCGAGCCATTTTTATGAGAAAATCCTTATTCATAATTGTTTTTTTACTGTGCGTATCCAAATGACCTTCAGCCAATTTCACAGCCTTTCCCAACATAATACCCAAAGTTAATTCCTCAAATTCAAGTTCCGCAGCTAATTTTATTGTTTCTCCGATGAAATTTCCATAATGAATAAAAGCTTGAGAAAGGAAAGCGGGATAAACTGCCTTGATGTAACGTTCGCTTTTAGCACCCGAATTAACAACCAAATGCTTGCAATCGAGCGCTTTCGCAACATTCATTTCCCTGTGAATAGACTCAATAAATGCTTCGAAAGAAAAAGGTTTCACGATTCCGGAAGTTCCGATAATCGAAATGCCACCGGTAATTCCTAATTTGGGATTGAAGGTTTTTAATGCCAGTTTTTCTCCGTCAGGAACAGAAATCGTTACATTTACGCCTGTGTGAGAAGTTGGTAATTGCTTTTGATGCGCGATTAACAGTTGTTGAATTTCTTGCTCTATCATTTTTCGGGGAGTTGCATTGATTGCGGGTTCTCCTATTGGAATGCCTAAGCCGGGAAGTGTGACAATTCCAACGCCTTTTCCGTGTAAAAAATGAACGCCTGTTTCTGTTAAATTCAACTGAACCGTAGAAATAATTTCTTGACCGTTAGTAATATCAGGGTCGTCTCCGGCATCTTTTACAACACCGCAACTGACGGCATTTTCTTCTATGCGAGTCCAAGCAATAGCTAATTGGATTTGTTCGCCATTCGGCAATGTGATATTTACATTTTCTCGTTTTTCTTTTGTCAGCAAAGTGAATAAAGCAGCTTTTGTTGCCGCCGTAGCGCAAGTTCCGGTTGTGTATCCCGTTTTTAATGGAAAAAAATCAGGAAATTTTTTTTCGATTTCTTTTCTTAAACCGTATTCTCCGTTTACCAAAATAAAAGCGGAGTCTAAAATCGGTTTTTTAATGACCAATATCGGAATTCCCAGTTTTTTTGCCGCAAGAATTTTCTCATTGAATCCTCCGGAATTTCCACTTTCTTTTGTGAGAATGGCTTGTGGTTTGAGTTGTGCAAAAAGAGTTTCTTCTTTTTCAACAGATTCATAAAAGATTAAATTTTGCATTGGAAAACCTTCTTTTTTCGCAATGGAAAGAGATTCTTCTCGTTCTAAAATGCGAAAGATACAATTGTGTTGCGACCAATAAGGTTTCAATTTGGCAATTGTATTTACTCCGGTCAATGCAAGCAATGAATTAAACGGATTTTTTGTCAAAAAATGAAGAATTGCTTCGTAAGAGTCAAACCAATGCAAATCAGCATCTCGTTGGGGATATTGACGTTCATACCGAATAACCGGAATGTTTAATTTTTGAGAAACAATTGAAATGTTTTGATGTAATGTTTCTGCAAATGGGTGGGCTCCGTTGATAATCAGTTGAATGTTTTTTTCTTCGCAAAAGGATTCAAGAGAATCGCTGTCTAAATTTCCTGTTCGGATAATTCCGTGAGCGGATTCGATTTTTTGATAGTTTTCTTTTGTCGAGTAATAATAAGACTTTCCGGCTTCGTCGCAAACCGCAGCAATCTTTTTTCCTTCCGTTGTTCCTCCAAATATTAAAAGCATTTTAAACCTCGTTTTCTTTTATAATATTATCAACGACAAAAATATCTCCACTCTTGTTTTTTAGCACATTTCTTGGGTGAAGGTCAGAAACAATATACCAATCATTGGAAAAAGTGTGAAGATTGATTTGATTAAATTTGAGAGATTGCATATAACCTGCAATTTCCTGTCTTGTAGCTTGTTCTGCATTAGGAATGTAATCTTGGCATAAGATTACTTCAATGTAAGGAGCATGATTAGCTCCATTGTCAAACCCGGTAAAACCGATTAATTCGTACTTTGTATTTTGGAACAATTGATTGTGATACCGTATGGCATTAAGAAGGAAAGATACGCTGTTCTGTGAGTTAAAAAGGTTGTTTGATTTGTAAATAGTGTTGTTTTTCGCATCATAGGCCAAAGTATTTTCATTTCCACCACCCAAAAGCGGAATCCCTAAAGAGTACAAATCATCAATCCAAAGACCGTTCTCTTTGGCATAGTCAAAAGCAGCTCGCTTCTCTACATCTTCTTGTTCGTGTCTGGATAATAATCCTTGCTGTTCCTCTCTTGTTGTTTCAATGCATCTTCTAATGAAAACGGATACTTCTTCGATTCGGCTATGTACCTCATCGCTCTCTCCGTGCTCTCCTTGTGGAACTCGTTCAGATATTTTGTTTCGTTGTTCATTTTCATTATTTTTCACAAAGTTATCATTATTTTCTGAAATAGCATTATTTATTTTTCCGGTTTCGTCTATTTGCATAAAATCGCTGATTTTTCTACTAATTCTTCAATCTTCACAACTGATACAGCCGATTGAGAAACCATTTGAATAATAATTTCATCCTGTTTCACTTCAATGTAAGATTCAGATTCAATTTCTCGGGAAGCCATGATTCCATTTCTCAAAAGGGCTTTTTGTACCATAGAATATCTTTGTCCGTGCCCCAGCAGTTTTATTTCCTGCTGATATTCATTCTGAATACGAAACAGACCAATATTTTGGTCGAAACAGATTCCTTTTCGAGCGAAAAAATTACTCAAATTGCCGTCTAACGATAAATCTTCCGGTGCGCCAATCTGAATGCCGTTTTGTTTATCCATTAGCCAGATTTTATCTGCAATTTGCAAAGCTAATTCCAAATCATGCGTGGAAAGAAAAATAGTCTTATTCGTTTTGCGCGATAATTGATGCAACAACTGCATGATTTCTACTTTGCTGGGAAAATCCAAAAAAGCGGTTGGTTCATCTAACAAAACAATGGGCGTTTCTTGCGCTAAAGCTTTTGCAATCATTACTTTCTGACGTTCTCCGTCACTTAAAGTATCCACCATTCGTTCCGAAAGATTTTCAATATGAACCAATTCAATTGACTTGTCAACAATTGCTTTGTCTGCTTTAGATAAAGTTCCCCAAAATCCGGTATACGGACTTCGTCCTAATCCAATCAATTCGGTTACAGACATATTTTTTATATCCGGTTTTTCGGTCAAAACAACGCTGACGAGTTTTGCTAATTTTTTTTCGGAATAGTTTTTTATTTCTTCTCCGTTAATGTAAATATTTCCGGATAACTTGGGCTGAAAAGCGGTAAGAGTTCTGAGTAAAGTTGATTTTCCAACACCATTCGCGCCCAATAAACAGGTTAATTCGCCACTGTAAATAGTTGCAGAAATAGAGTCGGCAATTATCTTTTTCTTTCTTTTCGATTGATAGCCAATACTTAAGCCTTTTAGTTCGATTGAATTTTGCTTTTTGTTATCCATTGAATTCATTTTTACGTTTACTGAATAAAACAGAAATTACAATTGGAGCTCCAATTAATGCTGTTACCGAATTAATCGGCAAAGCACCTTCAAAACCGGGCATACGAGCAATTAAATTACATAAAAGAGCCAAAGAAGCACCTACTAAAGTAACGGCAGGCATCAAAATGCGGTGGTCGGAAGTTGAAAAAAGAGTTCGACACAAATGCGGAACGGCTAATCCCAAGAATACAATTGGTCCGCAATAGGCTGTTACTATTGCAGTTATAACGCATGAACAAGCGATGACAAAAAGTCGAGAACGTTTGATATTCAGACCTAAATTGCGAGCATATCCTTCGCCGAGTAACATTAGATTGAGTGTTTTGATAAGGAAAAAAGAAAGCGGAATTAACACTGCCATAATAGCGACAAATGTGTAAATTTGGTTGCCGGAAACTTTGGAAAAACTCCCCAATCCCCAAATAACGTAGGCTCTGACATCTTCTTCGTTACTGAAAAATTTAAGAACTCCGATGATAGCGGTGGCAATATAACCAATCATTACTCCGATGATTAGCAAAATAACATTTCCTTTGATGCGTTGAGAAATAGCAATGATAATAAGCATGACAGCGGCAGCACCGGTTATGGCAGCCAGCGTAACTGCAATTTCTCCGACAAATCCCATTTTACTCAATGCCGCTCCGCCAATGCTTCCGGATAGCAATATAATGGAAGCGACTCCCAAGCTGGCTCCTGAACTGATTCCTAATTCGGAAGGACCAGCCAAGGGATTTTGAAAAACCGTTTGCATTTGCAGTCCACTAATCGATAATCCCGCTCCGGCAAATAAAGCCACGAGTGTTTGCGGGAAACGTGTTTTCCAAATGATATTTTGCCAGATAATCGGTTCTTCTTTGGAGTTCGTCAAAATATTCCAGATAGATTCTACGGGAATAGAAATCGTTCCCAGTAAAAGATTTAATAGGAAAAATCCGATAATGGATAGGAATATGAAAGTGAATAATAGGGAGTTTTTTTTCATCTCATTATTTCAGAAGTTCATAATACACCGGAACATGATTCGGTAATAAATCGGGATGAAATATCTTGATTAAGTCAGCCAATACAACTTCCGGTTCGACTGGTGTATTTTCATAAAACGGCTTTTCCCGAAGATTGCAATAAATGACTTTTTTATCTTGAAATGCCTTGAAATCCGCATAACGTGCATCTGTTTTGTCTAAAACTTCGTATGAAAAAGTGCCGTTGTGACTATTCACAATTCGCCAAAAATCAGCATTTGCTCCTTGAGAATAAACACTTTCGAAATCGACATAAAATCCACCGGATTCGTTATCGTTTTGCATGAAATAATTTCCGCCTGCGTCTTCAAATAAATGCGCTAAATAGCTTTTTCCGCCAACAACATACCAATTGCCGGAATGTAATTCTCCACTCAAAACCGTTGGTTTTTCTTTTTTCGATTCGGTTAATGCTTTTAATTCATTGTATTTTTGCTCTATTTCTTGAAATTCTTTTTCTGCTTTTTCTTCCATTCCTAAAAGCAAACCGACAAATTTAATCCATTCAGCTTGTCCCAAAGGAGATGTTTCTTTGTAGCCTAAAAAATTAACCAAAGGAATGTCTAAGTTGCGAATGGCATCGTACCCTCCTCTTTTGAACGGAGAAACCAAGATGATATCCGGCTGAAGTGCCATGACTAATTCGGCATCAAATTCACCTTCGCTACCAATCCGTTGAGTGTGTCCGGCAGCCAATTGTTCTTTCATTTGAGGGTTGAAAAGAAATCGGGTACTCGAAATGCCTACTATTTTATCTAATGCTTTCAGTTTGATAAAGCTTGACAATTGCAAAGTTGTCAGACAAATTGCACTTTTTATTGGAACTTCTATGATTTCGTATTCGGAAGGAATACTCGCTTTGCTTTTTCCTCTTTGCAATAAAGCGTAATGATATTGCAAATCGCTTTCGCCCGAAGGGTCTTGTATGTCAACCAATTGATAGTCTTCGAAATGAGAGACGGAAAAACCTTGCGCATATTTTATATTGGATTCGCCAGAATCGGATAAAATCGGCAAAACCCTGCTTGAATCATCTGATTTGCAGGCAGATAAGATAAGTAATTGAATGATAAAAAGAATAATTTTGTTTTTCATAGAACTAACGCATTATAATTAATGAAAAATAAGGAAATTGCCGGCTGATAATATCTTCTTTTTGAGAGGAATAAAATTCTTTTCCTTCTATTCCTACATTTTCGAAATAATGACATTCGCAATCAGGATTTTCCTTGAGAAATTGCTTGATGACGGATTCGCATTGGGAAACTTTCATCAAAACAATGGTTTTTTGCTTTTGGATTTTTTCCTTTAAATCGAATAATTCGATAACGCCGGGAATAACTTCTAATGCTTCTTCTTGTTCGACTATTTGCAGATTGGCTAAAGCACCACAAGCGATAAATGCTGGAATGCCGGCTATTTTTTGAGTAGGAATATCTTGTTTCAATAAATTTTCCCGAATAGAATGAATGGAAGAATAAAATCCGGCATCGCCTTCTGCGGTAACGACTATTTTATGTCCTTTTTGATAAAGTTCGGCAATTTGTTCGGCAACTTTTTGATAGGCTTCTAAAGCTTTTGTCCGGTCTTTATTCATCGGAACTTCAAATAAATGAATTTTTCCGGAATCAATTTCCAATTTGAGCAGGATGTCGTTGGCAAAAGAAGAGACTTTCTTTTTGCCCGTAAATGGCGCAAAGATATAATCTGCTGTTTGCAATGTTTTTAATCCTTTTAATGTAATGAGTTCAGGGTCTCCGGGACCTAAAGAAACAAATATTACCGAATGATTCATTTAGTGAGAATGTTTTTGTGTGACAAAGGTAAAGAAGGCATATCAAAAGTCAAAATCTTTGATAGAGATTTACCCCTAAATCCCCTGAAGGGGACTTTTGCTGACGCCAGATAACTTTGAAATCGTGCGTACGCCAAGTCCCCTTCAGGGGATTTAGGGGTTTTTCTTACTCTTCAATTGCTTCGCGAAGATGTCTTACCCATACATTTACAATCGCAGGATAATCGCCAAGACCTTTCATAGAGCAGTTTTCATCTTCAACTTTATATCCTTCGTTCTTTAGAATAACTTTCCAACTTTGGTCTTCATCCGCTTCTTCCGGGTCGTAATCTCCAGCCATATCATTATTGGCATGGTCGCCGGCAATAGACATTAATGGAGCTAAGTTAACTACCGTTCCTGTTGCAAGATTTGCTTCTTTCATGTCATCTAAGACGAAATCAATTAACATATCCTCGCAATCAACCGTTCCGACAAATATTTTCGGGTCGCGTTCTTGAAGGTAAGTCAAAATATTTCGATAACTTTGATTCGCGTGACTGTAACTAACTTCCGGATTACCGTGTCCAATAAGAGCAAGTGCTTCGCCGCGGTCTAATTTTGCTTTGAAAGCATTATATAAAACATTACCAACTTCTTCTGTGTCTTCATCCGAAACTAATAAAGGTTCTCCCAAAACAGTTGGAATATGTGGATATGCTTTGTTGAAGTTTTTCACGTAATAATCTCTTAAAATAGCATATTCTTCACCCGGAATTATATGAAGCGATTGAATCAGCACGTTTTTGTATCCGGCTTTTCCGATAGCTTCTAACCAAAGGTCAGGAGTTGCATAATATTCGCCCGTTTTGGCGCCCCAGCGAGTGATACAAGTTGTCGATGTGAAAGACAAATAAATGTCTGTGTTAGGAAATTCTTGCTTAAAAATTTCTTCCATTGCCTTGTAAGTTTCATGCGGGTCTTCCCAAGTACTTCCGAAAGTAGCCAATAACAAAGCGGTTTCTTTTGTTTTGTTGATAGGAGTAACGGTTTCATTATCGTCGTTGTCGTCCGAAGAACAGGCAGAGAATAACACAACTGCCACTAAAAGCATTGAAAAAAAATGAATGAACGTTTTCATACAGATTGTTTTTAATTATTAATATTTATTATTTACACCCCTAAATCCCCTAAAGGGGACTTTTGCTGACGCCAGACACCCTTGAAATAGTGCGTACGCCAAGTCCCCTTTAGGGGATTTAGGGGTAATTTATTTTTTAGCAAATTGAAATAAAACGGAAGCATAATAAGTTCTTCCCGGAGAATTTGTACTGTAATTATATCCGTAGGGTTTTGTTTCATGATAATCCAAAATATTATCAATACCCACGTTAAATTCCAACTTGTATTTTTTTAACCCTTTCACTTTGTGATTTGTATTTAATCGCCAAGTAGAATAAGCGTCAGTATCGCCGTAATATCGGTAAAATCGTTTGGATTGAATTCTTCCGAAAAGTCCAATGCCTAAATTGTATTTTTTCCAATCCCGATTCCATACACCACGAAAATTGGCACGATGCAAAGCCGTACCGTCCAACATGATATGCTCAATAATTCCGTCTTCGTTCAATTTATTCGTTCGGGCATACACATAACTGTAACCGCCTCCGATAACCAAATTTTTGTTGGGATTTACATTGAAAAGAAAGTCAATTCCTTTTATTTTGGCATCTTCGATGTTTTGATATTGCATTGTTCTCTCTACGTCACGGACTTTATCATAGAAAGCAGTCTCTATTTCTACCAATTCTATCATATCTATTATTCGGTTGTAATATCCGGTTACGCTGGATGTAAACTTTTTAGTATTGTATTCAATTCCTGTCGAAAAATAATTAGACCGTTGAGGTTGCAAATCCGTATTTCCTAAATACAATCGTAATCGAGACATCATTGTTCGTTCATAACGATAATAAAGCTCTTTCAATGTCGGCGTTTTAAACCCATTCGAATAAGTTGCTCGCAAGCCAAAATCCTGAATTTTGTACAAAGCAGATATTTTAGGAGTCAATTTTGTTCCGAATTCCTTGTGATTAACTAATCGTAAGCCAGCAGTAATATTGAAATTATCGGACAATGACCATTCTTCTTGTGCATACGCAGAAAGTGTATAAGCTGATTCTTTATCCGATAAAATTCGATAAGGAGATTTCAGAACATCAAATATGTGTTCTATTCCCAAACTAATCCGATGTTGAGTGCCCAGATTAAAAACGCCTTTCAAATGAGAGAAAAAACGTTCTTGGGAACTTTGGAGCGATGTGTCTCCCGAATAAAATACCGGATGAAAAATAGCTCCTTCTTTGTCAATGAATTCTTCTACAGTTGGATGCGTATAGCGATGATAATAATTATTTTTATCATAACTTGTCTCAAAGAACAAATTATTTTTGTTTCCTAAATCATATTTCGCATCCAAATCGTAAGACTGTCTCCGATAAAACATACCAAAAGTTCGGTATTGCGGTTCGCCACAAGGACGAAAAATATCTTTTCCATAATACGAACCTTGCAAATTGAACAATAATCGTTCATTCGCTTTATAGGAAATCTTTTCAGAAATTTTATAATCCGTAAACCGGTTAGCCGTTTTGGTTACGCTATTTTGATAAATCGTATTTCGGTACCATTCCTCTGTTGTATTTCTCCAACCGTCCGAATGTTTTAGTGCGAATTTAGATGTACTTGTCCACTTTCCCTTGGAAAATGCAATTGTATTGTGTTGTTGCAAATCGCCATAAGAACCTGTTCTTGTTGAATTTTCAAGGTTAACCAGATTAAAATGTTTTTTGGTGATGATATTGATTACACCGGCAATCGCATCTGAGCCATATAAAGACGATGAAGCACCTTTTACGATTTCAATTCGTTCAATATCAGCCGGATTGATAAAATTCAAATCATTTTGTCCACCGACATCTCCATTCAATCGTTTTCCGTCGATTAATATCAGAATATAACTATTTCCCAAGCCATTGAGTTGAATATTGGAACCCATATCATTTGGATTAAAATCGAAAGAAGCACTTAGACCGCCCAATAAATCTTCGAGACTACGTCCGGAATAGGCAGATAGTGTTTGTTTTGAAATAACTTCCGTTTGAACAGGTGCATCTTTTAAATAATATTCCGTTCCGGTTCCTGTAACAACCACTTCATTGAGTTCAATTGTTTGATGATTTTCTTCAGAAGCCGATTTTTGGGCGTAAAGATTTCCCAAAGCCAAACAATAGCAGAGTAAAAAGAGATAAATTTTCATCTTGTTTTATTTAATTTAATCAAAATAAAACACCCAATTTCCGACAATTGCGAGAAACAATAATGAAATACTGTATTTATAAGTATGACACCACCTTCTATTCCTGGAAGTTTTGTGTTTTATAATTACTTAGCAGGTCTTCTGGCTCTCCTCCAATCAGAAGCCTTCCCGTTTTTAACAGTGGCGTAGAAACTGATTGTTTTAGCGAGGATTTACAGCTGCAGGTACAGCCCCGGATTCACACCGGGTTCCCTTACATCGAAATTGTTAAATTTCAATTACTAAGTGGGGACAAATGTATAACATTAATTTGGATTAAGCAAAGAATAGTAGGCAATCTCTAAAAACTTCAGCTAATAGAACTCGCTGTCGCGGATTTGTAATCAGTGCCAAACATTATAAAAAGCGCAGATTTGTAATCCGTGCTAGCGAGGTTGTCTTTCCATAATAATTCCACAAAGTGAGTAAAATTCAATTTTGACAGCAAAATTTTAGAAGATAAATACATAAAAACATTTCAATTGCAGAAAGATTCCCACCTTCCGAAAATATTTAAAAAATTCAATAAATATGTTTATTAAACGAAAAATATCTACATTTGCAAAATATATCCTTAATAATTATTAAGATAAGAGATATGAAAAATAAAAAATCATTCCTTTTCGTTTTATTATGTGTGTTTTTAAGTGCTTGTTCATTTGAAAAAAAAGACGCACCCAGAAGTCTAGACTCTCCTGTTGATTATGTAAATCCGTTAATGGGAACATTATCTAAAGCTCAACTTTCGGCAGGAAATACATATCCTGTTATTGCAATGCCTTGGGGGATGAATTTTTGGACACCTCAAACCGGAGCAATGGATAATGGAGGTATCTACATTTATACAGATGATAAAATCAGAGGATTCAAACAAACACATCAACCGAGTCCCTGGATAAACGATTATGGACAGTTTTCGATTATGCCGGTAGTTGGAGAAGGTAAGATTACTCAAAATGAGCGGGCTAGTTGGTTTTCCCATAAAGCAGAAACGGCAACTCCTTATTATTATAGTGTGTATTTGGCTGACCATGATGTAACAGTGGAATTAACTCCAACCGAAAGAGCGGCAATGTTTCGTATGACTTTTCCTGAAAGTGATAATGCTTTTGTTGTAGTGGATGCTTTTGATGACCATTCTTTCATTCAATTGCTTCCTGAAAAAAATATGATTACGGGTTATTCGACTCAAAATAATGGAGGTGTTCCGGATAATTTCAAAAATTATTTTGTGATTGTTTTTGATAGACCTTTTAAATCTGCAAGCGTGTGGAGCGGAGATGAAATATTTTTGGATGAGTCTGAAATAGAAGATTATCATGTTGGAGCGGTTATTGGCTTCGATACAAAAAAAGGAGATGTTATTCATGCGAAAGTAGCTTCTTCTTTTATTAGCGAAGAACAGGCTCTTTTGAATTTGCAGGAAATTGGAAAAAATGATTTCGAAATTGTAAAGGAAAATGGGAAAGCTAAATGGAATGAGATGTTAGGAAAAGTGGAAGTTGCAGGAGGTTCAGAGGAACAATATCGCACTTTTTATTCATGTTTATATCGTTCTCTATTATTCCCCAGAAAATTTTACGAAATAGATGATACCGGAAAAATTCATCATTATAGTCCATATAATGGTGAAATTTGCGAAGGATATATGTACACGGATACTGGTTTTTGGGATACATTTCGTGCTCTTTTCCCTTTCCTAAATTTAATGTACCCTTCAATTGCCAAAGAAATTCAGGAAGGATTGGTGAATGCCTATAAGCAAAGTGATTTTCTTCCGGAATGGGCTAGTCCCGGTCATCGAGACTGCATGATAGGAAATAATTCCGCATCAGTTGTTACCGACGCTTATTTGAAAGGAATCAAAGTAGATGAAATCACGTTGTTATATGAAGCAATGTTGAGTGGTGCAAATAGCGTGCATCCGGATATTTCGTCAACCGGACGTTTAGGCTATGAGTATTATAATAAATTAGGCTACATTCCTTACAATGTTAACATTGAAGAAAATGTTGCTCGCACATTGGAGTACGCTTATAGTGATTGGTGTATAATGAAATTAGCAGAAGCCTTGGGTCGCCCTCAAGAAGTGATTGATTTATATGCTCAAAGGTCGCAGAATTACAGAAATGTATTTGACAAAGAAACGAATCTAATGCGCGGAAAAAATGAGGACGGAACTTTTCAAACTCCGTTTAATCCATATAAATGGGGCGATGCTTTCACTGAAGGAAACAGTTGGCATTACACATGGAGTGTTTTCCATGATATAGAAGGACTTGCTCAATTAATGGGCGGACGAGATAATTTTGCAAAAATGTTGGATTCTGTTTTCGTTCTTCCTCCGATTTATGATGATAGTTATTATGGCTATCGGATTCATGAAATCATAGAAATGCAGGTGATGAATATGGGAAATTATGCTCATGGAAATCAACCGATTCAGCACATGACTTATTTATATAATTATGCCGGACAGCCTTGGAAAACTCAGCATTGGGTGCGAGAAATAATGGAACGGTTGTATAGTTCGGCTCCGGACGGGTATTGTGGAGATGAAGACAATGGACAGCTATCTGCTTGGTATGTTTTTTCTGCATTAGGATTTTATCCGGTTTGTCCGGGAAGTGGAGAATATGTTTTAGGTGCTCCGTTATTTCAAAAAGCAGTATTGCATTTGGAAAATGGAAGAAGGGTGGTTATTTCTGCTCCGGAAAATAATTCGGAAAATAGATATATGGAATCCGTTCGAATGAATGGAGAAGAATATACGGCTAATTATTTGACTCACGAAAATTTATTGAAGGGCACAAGAATTGATATAACTATGAGTTCTCAACCGAATTTCGACCGAGGTATAAGAGAAAGTGATTTGCCTTATTCATATAGTTCTTTCTATAAAGCAAATTAAGGGTTGAAAAATCAGACCAAAGGTTTATTTGCATTAGCGTAGGGCGAAATGGGGATATTCAGTAAATAGGCAAGAAGTAGCGTTTCCCTTTGAGTCGAGTGTTTTCCGTTAGGAAACTACGCTTAGTAGGCAAATTCGCTAAATTCTAACTTGTATAATAATCAGTCAGTTACCCCTTGTTTTCCCATTGAAACTACCCCGTTTTTGAAAGAAGTTCTTTAATTATGGGGTAATTTAGTTTTTGCAATATGGAGAACAATCTTTAGTTTCAAAAATATCACTGATGTGTAGATGTTCTCAGTAAAAAAAGATAGAAAAACACAAAAAATCCGTACTTTATCATAGAAATAAGAACAGTCATCAAATTTTGTCTCATTTAGCGAATTTGCCTACAGAGTTGTGGAGAGAGAAGAGAGCGTTCTTTTACCCCGAGCTACACTCGTACCTCGCTTGCACGGGGTTATTCAGATTGAAGTCCTCGGACTTTTGTAGACAACACCACATTCTTACAACTCATGTTAAATTATTGATTTTCAATCGCTTTGACATTATCCAATGTAAGTTTCCATTATCACAGCTTTTACTGATTCGATTTCACTTGTTGTCAACTTATCTAACTTTTTTGGCAATCTTATTCCTTTTGAGTTTCCGATATTAATCACAGATACTTCCATCTGTTTTTATTTTGATTGGGCATACAACGTAATTACAATTCATTCGAATTTCCAAATTTTGTAGATTTTTTTTCAAAACATACAATCGGTGCTGTTTCTCCCCAATCAAGCATTCCATTTTCGAATAATTGTTTATACAATTTTGGACAATAGAACTCGTAGCTTTGTTCTATTTTCTGAATATTCCTAAAAATAAAAGAGGGAATTCTCACGAATTCCCTAATTCAATCTTTGTTAACCTTAAATCTAATACTATTATGAAAAAACTACATTACAAAGGTAAGGGCAAAGACAAATAATATCAAATATTTTTGCGTAAAAGTTGTTAAAGAGAGTGTTAACTATTTAAAATAACGTTAAGGAAGTTTAATATTGTCCATAATATCAAATAGTTCACTAGTCGTGTTAGCTTTTAGCATTGCAATTTTAGTCGGTTTGAAGTCGGGAATCCCTTTGAAGATAGGACTCACTGCAATGTGACGACGACTATGTAAAACACCTCTTCGTTCATCTAATCTGTCAACACTTTGTAAAATTTGTCTTTTCAAAATAGATAAATAATAATCAAATGATTCTTTTTGAATTTCACTTCCGTGAGTCAAGTAATATTTTATGTCTTTGAAAATCCAAGGAGCGCCAATGCTTGCTCTTCCAATCATTACAGCATCGACTCCGTATTGGTCAAATGCTTGTTTGCAAGATTCAGGAGAAGTTATATCTCCATTTCCAATGATAGGAATATGCATTCTCGGATTGTTTTTCACTTCGCCAATTAAAGTCCAATCCGCTTCGCCAGTGTACATTTGAGCGCGAGTACGCCCGTGAATTGTCAAGGCAGCAATTCCGCAATCTTGTAGTTTTTCGGCCAAATCGACAATTATTTTACTATCATTATCCCAGCCCAAGCGCGTTTTTACTGTTACCGGAAGATTCACGGCTTTAACGACATTGGCGGTTATTTCAAGCATTTTTTCGGGAGTTCGCAACATTCCGGAACCGGCACCTTTTCCGGCAACTTTTTTTACCGGACAACCAAAATTTAAGTCGATTATATCCGGCTTACTTTCTTCACAAATTTTGGCAGCTTCAACCATAGCATCCACTTCTTTTCCGTAAATTTGCATTACAACAGGTCGTTCTTCTTCCGAAACTTCCAATTTGGCTTTTGTTTTATTTACATGACGAATTAAAGCGTCACTTGAAATAAATTCGGTGTACACCATATCTGCTCCGAATTCTTTGCACAATAATCGGAAAGAAATATCCGTAACATCTTCCATTGGAGCGAGAAAGACCGGAAAAGAATCAAAAGTAATATTACCAATCTGCATAAGTGCTGCAAAAATACGTTTATTTTTTGTATTTTTGNGAGCCATTATAATAATATTATTGCTTGAAAAAGAGAGAACAATATGAAATTATGGCTCCTGTGGGTTCTTTTGAATCTTTGGCAGCAGCCATTCAAGGCGGGGCGGATTCAGTCTATTTTGGAATAGAAGGATTGAATATGCGTTCTCGTTCTGCAAATAATTTTACGACCGAAGATTTGCATGAAATTGCAAGCATTTGCAAAAAACATCAAATAAAAACGTATTTGACTGTTAATACAATCATTTACGACACAGACCTTTCGCGTATGCGTGAGATTATTGATACGGCTAAAAAAGCTCAATTGTCAGCGATTATTGCTGCTGATGTTGCTGCAATGCATTACGCGAATCAAATTGGAGTGGAAGTTCATCTTTCTACCCAATTGAATATTACTAATATTGAATCACTTAAATTCTATGCTCAATTTGCGGATGTTGTTGTTTTAGCAAGAGAATTGAATTTAGAACAAGTGAAAAACATTCATGAACAAATCATTGAACAAGAAATAAAAGGACCGAAAGGGCAATTGATTCGAATCGAGATGTTTGCTCATGGAGCCTTGTGTATGGCGGTTTCCGGAAAATGTTATTTGAGTTTGCATGAAATGAGTTCTTCGGCTAATCGCGGAGCTTGTAATCAAATTTGTAGACGCGGATATATTGTTAAGGATAAAGAAAGTGATATTGAATTGGAAATAGACAATCAATACATTATGTCTCCCAAAGACTTGAAAACCATTCATTTTATGAATAAAATGTTGGATGCCGGAGTGCAAGTTTTTAAGTTGGAAGGACGCGCTCGAGGTCCCGAATATGTGCGAATTGTATCCGAATGTTACAAAGAAGCGATTGTTGCTTATTGTGAAAATCAGTTTACTGAGGAAAAAATTAGCAATTGGGAAGAACGACTGAAAACTGTTTTTAATCGTGGCTTTTGGGATGGCTATTATCTCGGACAACGTCTCGGCGAATGGAGCAGCAAATACGGAAATGAAGCGACCGAAAAGAAAATGTATATCGGTAAAGTCATAAAGTATTTCTCAAAATTAGGTGTTGCGGAGTTTTTAATTGAAACGCAAAATTTACAATTGGGAGATAAAGTATTAATAACCGGACCTACTACCGGAGCTTTATTTTCGGAAGCAGATGAAATAAGAGTTGATTTGAAACCTGTAAACGAAGCAGTTCGCGGAGAAAGATTTTCGATGAAAGTATCGGAAAAAGTGCGCCCTTCGGATAAACTGTTCAAATTAATACAAACAGAAAAGAAATAATTCAAGATATGGAAAAGAGAGTTTTTGAAATAGAAATGAAAGTGCGTGATTATGAATGTGATGCGCAAGGAATTGTAAATAATGCGAATTACTTACATTATTTTGAAAATACGCGCCATGAATTTATGAACAGTCTTGGTTGTTCGTTCAAGGAATCCCACAATTTGGGCGTTGACCCGGTTGTTGCCAGAGCAGATGTTCGTTATAAATCTTCGCTAACGGGAGACGATATTTTTATTTCCAGTTTGACCGTTGAACGAAAAGGGATTAAAATAGTTTTTCATCAACAAATACACCGAAAAGCGGATAGCGTTTTATGTTGCAAAGGAGATATTGAGGCTGTTGTTTTAGTAGAAGGAAATTTATCAAGAGGAGATTATTATGACGAATTTATGAAAGATTATTTGTAACTTTACATCCGAATTAAAACCTATTTAGACTTAACTTAAAATGCAAAACCAAGACTTGATTTATCAAATCGGGATTACTCTCGTGAAAGGAATCGGCAATATTACAGCCAAACAAATCATTGATACATTGGGAGATGTTTCTCTTTTGTTCAAAGAAAAAAAGCACCTTTTGGAACGAATTCCGGGTATTTCCCGAAGAATAATTTCAGAAATTTATAATCTGGAAGTCCTTCGTAGGGCAGAAAAAGAGATTTTATTTATCGAAAAGAATAAAATCGCTCCTTTATTTATTACAGATAAAGATTATCCGGAAAGGATAAAAGACTGTGTCGATGCTCCTGTTCTTCTTTATTTTCGCGGAAATGTAAATTTCAATCAAGAAAAAGTGATTAGCATTGTCGGCACAAGAAACGCCAGCGTTTATGGCAGAGAAGTTACCGAAAAAATAATAGCTGAACTTGCTGATTTGTGTCCTGAAATTTTGATTATCAGCGGATTGGCATACGGAATTGATATTTATTCACATAAAGCGTCTCTTAAAAATAATCTTTCAACTGTCGGAGTTTTGGCGCATGGATTAGACCGGATTTATCCTCATGTTCATCGAAATATTGCTATCGAAATGTTGGAAAATGGCGGACTGTTGACTGATTTCATGAGCGAAACAACTCCTGATAGACAGAATTTTGTGAAGCGAAATCGAATTGTTGCGGGAATTTCGGATTGTACGATTGTTATTGAATCGGCAAAAAAAGGTGGAGCATTAATTACGGCAAATATTGCAGATTCATATAGTAAGGATGTTTTTGCTGTTCCGGGAAAAGTAACTGACTCTTATTCTTTGGGATGTAATGATTTAATCAAACAGAAAAAAGCTGCTTTAATTACGAATGCAGAAGATATTTTCAGAGAAATGTGCTGGAATAATGAAAAAACGGATTCCAAAAAATCCGTTCAGCGTTCTCTTTTTGTGGATTTAACGGCAGAAGAACAAATGGTTGTGGATTTACTTGCTCAATCTGAAAGCATGCAATTAAATAATATGGCAGTTGAACTGAATATCTCAGTCAGCAAATTAGCTTTTTTATTATTCGAATTAGAAATGAAAGGAGTTATTCGCTGCATGCCGGGAGGTATTTATCGCTTGATTTAATCATTTTCTTCGATACCTCGCATGAGTTTATCAGCCATTAAAACGGTTGCATTTAATAACTCATATTCTTTCTCGAAATGAGTCGAAAAAAGACCTGTACCCATATTATCTTCAATTTGTTTACTGGTCCACCATTTCCCATTTTCTAAATTAAGTTCACTTACTCTCTTTTCATCTTTCAAATTACAAGCATAAAAATAGATTAACCGATTAGATTCTAAACCTTTATAAATGAAATGCGCTGGCAAATCTATTGGCGCGCCATTGGTAATAAAAGTTTCATTTAATCCGTCTTCCAGTTTTTCTTTATATCGAAGATATCTCTCGAAAGGATAATCTAATTGAAACACATTGGTATCAAAAAAAGATGCTTTTTCTTTTAAAAACAACATTCCTTTGTGAATCAAAGCAATTCGAATTACCGGATGTAAGTATTTATTTCCGGAAGCCAGACTTTCACTTAATGCCACTTTGCCATATACCAATCCTTTGTTATTTATAACCGGAAGCCATTCTTCTGTGACAAATTGCTTTTTTAGAAAATGGCAATGAACAAATTCGTACATATAATGGAATGCAATAAGTGTAAGTATAATCAGATGATAAATGATTAAATCTAAAGTTGGTGTATGATAATTGGGAGGAAGCACTTGGTATATCGAAATTGCCAACAAATTAAAAACTTGTGTATAAATAACCAGTTTGGATATATATATATCTTTTTCGAACCGTAGCATTCGAAATTCTCGGTTCATATCCTCTTTTAACAAAATTTTAGCTCTAAAAAATCCTTGAATTCGCGTAAAGATAAAAAATGATACAATAATGAACACGCTTAAAACGACCGAAGCTTGTTTTTCGTAAAGAATCTGAAACGGTTCTACCGCAGAAAGTCCAATTAAAAAAACAAAAGGAAAAACAGATACAATCAATGTATAAGGAGGAGTTGTTTTTAACAGAACTACCCCTATAATCAAATAAAAAATAAAACTAATTAATGCGGCTATAAGTGCAAATTGATAGGGAAGAATACAATCAAAGAGGAAAAATACCACAATCGGTATCATTCCTATGATTGAATTTAATAAAGGTGCTATTGCTTTTTGGGGATTCATATTCTTCTTATCAATTTTTACTCAATGCACACACTATACAAAACTAGAACAATTCAAATAGAGAAATGTTTTTTCTTTTTTTAAGTTAGCTTAAATAGTCGATTGAATGGTAAGAAGAACGAACTAACGGACCACTTTCCACGTGTTTGAATTTCAAAGATAGTGCTATTTTCCGATATTCTTCAAAAGCATCCGGATGTATATAATCAACAACCGGAATATTTTTTTTAGATGGTTGCAAATATTGTCCAATCGAAAGATATTGACACCCGACATTCAATAAATCTTTCATTGTTTGCAAAACTTCTTCTTTTTCTTCTCCTAAACCGAGCATTAATCCTGATTTTGCAGCAATTCCCGATTCTGCAATTTGCTTTAAGACACGTAGGCTAATTTCATAATTCGCCACACTTCTCACAATTGGAGTTAGTCTTTTAACGGTTTCTATATTATGGGAAATAATGTTTGGTTTCGTTTGTATTACAATGTCCAAAAGTTCATTATTTCCTCGAAAATCCGGAATCAGGACTTCAATTGTCGTATTGGGATTTAGGTTCTTTATTTGTCGAATCGTTTCAGCCCAGTGAGCCGCGCCAAAATCCGGCAAATCGTCTCTATCAACAGAAGTTACGACAGCGTGTTTTAATGCTAATAATTGAATTGATTCTGCAACCTTCACCGGTTCATTTGTATCCAAAGGAAGCGGTTTCCCTGATTTTGTATTGCAAAATTTGCAGGAGCGAGTACAAATATCTCCGGCAATCATAAATGTTGCCGTTTTGCGATTCCAACATTCGCCTAAGTTAGGACATTTGCCACTCTCACAAATCGTATGCAAGCGATTATCTTTGATAATTTTGCCGGTTGTAGCAAAATTAGTATTGTTTCCTAAATTAACGCGTAGCCAATCGGGTTTACGAATCCTCTCGTTTGGAGATTTCATAGAGAAAAAATTACAAATTTTTATTTAAAAAATCAATGATACGAGTATAAAGATGATTTCGTGTCTTTTCGCCAAGTAAACTGTGATTTTTATTGGAGTAGATTTGCATATCAAAATTTTTGCCGGCTTCAACTAAGGCCTCTGCATAATATAATGTATTTTGATAATGAACGTTGTCATCTGCAGTTCCATGAACAAGCAACAAATTGCCTTGTAATTTATTCGCTAATTGAATCGGCGAACATAAATCGTAATTAGTGGCATTTTCTTTCGGTGTGCGCATAAATCGCTCAGTATAAACGGTGTCGTAAAAACGCCAATCGGTAACGGGAGCTATTGAAATTCCGGCTTTAAATATTCCGTTTCCACGACTCATGCTCATTAATGTCGCAAATCCACCGTAACTCCATCCCCAAATTGCAATTCTGTTTTTATCAATATAATTCTGTTTTCCCAAATATTTTGCGGTTGCAATTTGGTCATCCGATTCATATATTCCCAATTTGAGATAAGTGCATTTTCTAAACTCCTCTCCTCTCGCGCCGGTTCCTCGACCATCTACCGAAGCAATGACATATCCTTGTTCTGCCAAATAATAATACCAATCGATTTTATATTTATCTAAAACTTCTTGAGAATTAGGTCCACTGTATTGAACCATTACAACCGGATATTTTTTATTCGAATCAAAATTAGATGGTTTAATCATCCAACCATTCAAATTGTCTCCATTCTCTGTCGTAAAATTAAAAAATTCTTTTTGAGAAAAACGGGTATTTTTCAAACGAGCTTGAACTTCAGCATTGTCTTTTAAGACAAAAAGCTCTTTTCCTTTTTCATCCAAAACTGAAATATAAGTCGGAGTGCTTGTATTTGAAAAATGATTTATGAAATATTGAAAATTACTACTGAAATTAGCATCATTATTTCCTGTTTTAGACGATAATTTTGTTTTATTTCCTCTTGCATCCACTTTATAAACCGAACGATGCAACGGACTTTCTTCAGCCGATTGAAAATAAACTGTTTTTGTTTTCGAATCAAAACCATACAGTTTGGTCACATCCCAATTTCCCGAAGTTATTTGGCTATCTAATACGCCGGTCATTGAATATAAATAGATGTGAGCAAATCCATCTTTTTCACTTACATAAGCAAAATGTTCAGACGAAAAGGCAATAGACGAAATCCATTGCTCATCAATATAATATTTATTTTCATCGTGAAGAATCAATTTAGAAAGAGTAGAGCGAGGATTCACAAAATACAAATTAAAGTTATTTTGATTCCGATTAAGAGTCATAACCGCCAATTGGTCTGGGTTTTCAGTAAAATGAATGCCGGGAATATAACCATCTTCATCCAAAGGAATATCCATTTTTTTCGTGTCTCTTGTTTCTACATTAAAAACATAACATCCAACTTTTGAATTGTTTTCTCCCGATTTGGGATATTTATAAGAATAAACTTCCGGATATAAACTTCCATCAAAAACTTGAAATGAAAAAGTAGGAACATTTGTTTCATCCGATTTCAAGAATGCCAAAAATTGGCTATCTGCCGACCAAGACATTAAATTCGTTTGGCGAAATTCTTCTTCGTAAACCCAATCGGAAATTCCATTCAAGATTTTGCCAAATTCGCCATCCTTTGTAACTTGCGATTCGGTATCATAATCAAATTTTTTGAGCCAAATATTATTATCTCTTACAAAAGCAGCCATTCGACCATCCGGCGAAAATGTCGGAACCATTATTTTTTCTGTATTTTCAGAAAGCGGTTTGAGGAAATTCCGTCTGGTGTCGTAGTCGTAAACATTTGCTTTCCAAGAACGTCGATAAATAGATTCTTTTTCATTCCAAACCAAAATTCGATGCCCTGTACTATTAATTAAATAACCGTCTATTGATTTTAATTTTATTTCTCTGGCTTTGTCCACATGAAAAAGAGTATCCACTAATTTTCCGGTTTTGTATGCGTATTTAAGAATTGCTTTTTTATCAGGACTCAAAATCGTATAATGCTCTCCATCGGGCATGGATTGAATTTCTGCAATATTTTCCGACTCATATTTTTTTTCAACAATATCTTTCAACAAGAGCGCATTATTCCCATTTTGGGCATGTAATACAAAACAAGAAGCAAAACAAAATAAAAATAAATAGATTTTTTTCATATAACGAACGTTCAATAATGAATTTTAGCTAACAAATTTAATCTTTTTAAGTGAAATTCCCAAAAGAAAATTGTGTGTATTAAAGGAATAGTTTTATCTTTGCAAGGTAATTAACTATAAAATCTTAACAAACATGAACGAATTAGAATTTGTCCAAAGTCGAGTTTTTGAAATTAGAGGCCAACGAGTAATGATTGACTTTCATTTGGCAGAAATGTATGAAATTGAAACCAGAATTTTGAAGCAAGCCGTTCGGCGAAACAGCGACCGTTTTCCACCTGATTTTATGTTCCAATTAACAAAAGAAGAGGCTAACCAATTGATACTCATGGGGGCATCACAATTTGTGATACCCCATAATTATAATTTTGGGGTGTCATTTCCGTTTGTTTTTACCGAACAAGGAGTTGCTATGCTTTCGAGTGTGTTAAAGAGTGCTAAAGCTGTTCAAATTAACATTTCGATTATGCGTGCGTTTGTAGAATTGCGCAAATATGCTTTAGGATACGAAGAATTAAAGCGCCGGTTAGACGTGTTAGAAGTGGATATGAATGCGAAAATAAGTGATATTTATAGCGCTATTATCGAATTGGGTGATGAAGAAAAACCTCGCCCTGTGATTGGATATATAAAACCAGAACAAAAAAAATGAAATCATGGAAACCTTACTTCATTATGTATGGAAGCATAAGCTCTGTACTTTTGACTCTTTCAAAACAACAGAGGGTCGTATTTTAGAAATTATTGACCCGGGAATTTATAATTTTCATGCAGGACCAGACTTTTTTAATGCAAAAATTAAGATGGATGATAAAATCTGGGTTGGAAATATTGAAATTCATACATTTTCTTCCGAATGGTACAAACATAAACATCATTTGGATAAAGCTTATAACTCTGTGATATTGCATGTTGTAGAGTTTGTGGATGAAATAAATATTTGTGATGAATCAAGCAGATTAATACCTCAATGGATAATAAAAATTCCAAATCATATTAAGCAAAATTATCTCTATCTTTTGAATAAAGATTCTTTCATTCCTTGTATAGAGAGAATCCATGAAGTTTCCGATATTTATTTAACGGATTGGAAAGAAACATTATTAATCGAACGATTGGAAAGAAAAGCAAAAAATATTCTTCAACTCTTAGATGATAATCTCAACGATTGGAATGAAGTTTTTTACATTGTTTTAGCTCGTAATTTCGGCTTTGGAATTAATAATGATGCTTTTGAAAGACTTGCCAAAACTCTTCCACTAAAATACATTCTTAAACACAGCGATTCTCCAGCACAAGTTGAAGCTTTGTTTTTAGGGCAAGCCGGATTGCTGGAACAGGAAAACATAAAAGATGATTATTGCCTTTTTCTACAAAAAGAATATGATTTTTTGAGTAAAAAATACCAGTTGCAAAAATTAGAAGCACATATTTTCAAAAGTTTACGGATTAGACCCAATAATTTCCCGCACATAAAAATCGTTCAATTAGCCGGATTTATTGGTCGAAAACAGGGTTTGCTTTCTCAACTTTTGGAAACAGAAAAACTATCCGATTTTCAATCTTTATTTGCAGCATCCATTGGAGAGTATTGGAAAACACATTATCATTTTGAAAAAGCATCAAAGGAAAAAGACAAAAGATTAGGATTATCTGCAATAAATATAATATTAATCAATACAGTAGTTCCCATTTTATTTGTTTATGGCAAGAAAAAAAATCAGAAACAGCACATAGAGAAAGCTTTTCAATTATTGGAAGCGATTAAGCCGGAAAATAATTATATCGTTAATTCTTTTGTCAGAACGGGAATAAAAGTCTCACACGCAGGAGATAGTCAAGCGTTAATTCAATTAAAAAAAGAATATTGTGAGCAAAAAAAATGTATTTTTTGTAGAATCGGACATAAACTTCTGAACAAAACCCATTCAGAATTTAAACTGTTATAATTTTTTATATTACTTAGTCCGAAAAACTTTGTAAATTTGCATCCTAAATCAATTAACAAAATTGAACGGATGCAATTTTTTCTGCGGATAAAAAAAGGACTTTTCATAATTATATATACTTTGCTTTTAGCTTGTGGTTTTTATGCCTGCGCGAGTATCGGAAATCCGTCCGGTGGCGATTACGATGAAGAACCACCAAAGTTTATTGGCAGCAATCCGGCTCCCAACACAACTCAGTATGATAAAAATAAAATCACATTGCTGTTTGATGAGTATATTTCTCTTGAAAAACCAACTGAAACGGTAATTATTACTCCGCCTCAAAAAAAGGCACCAATAATTAAAGCGATTGGGAAAAAAGCCACAGTTGAGTTGAACGACACACTACTTCCGAACACCACTTACACTTTCGATTTCACGAATGGAATTGTAGATTATAATGAACGAAATGCGTTAGACGGGTTTGTTTTCGCTTTTTCTACGGGAGATGTAATTGATTCTTTAATAATATCCGGTTTGTTATTAAATGCTGAAAACCTTGAACCAATGCCGAATATTATGGTTGGGATTCATTCCGACCTTTCGGACACCGCTTTTACTTCCACGCCATTTCTTCGGACATCGCAAACCAACCAATTGGGACGATTTTGGATTCGAAATGTAGCGCCGGGAACTTATCGCGTTTTTGCATTGAACGATTTGAATAGAGACTTCAAATTTGACCAGCCGGGAGAAGCGATTGCATTTGATGAAACATTGATTGTTCCCTCCTTTGAGCCTGCTGTTCGAACAGATACTATTTGGAAAGACAGTTTGACGGTGGATACCATAATGGAAATAAATTATACCCGTTTTACTCCGGACGATATTTTCCTTCGTCTTTTCAAGGAAGATTTCAGTCCTCAATATTTATCCAAAACAGAGCGAACACAGCCTTATCAGTTTGTGATGAGTTTTAACTCTGAAGTTGACCCTCTTCCGAATATTTGTTTGATAAATCAAGAAGAGAGCGAACAAGAATGGTATATCTTAGAGCGGTCGCCGGATAAAAAGATTTTGACTTATTGGATTCCGGATTCGCTTCTTTTTATGAGTGATACTTTGACAATCAAAGCTGATTATCAGGCACATGACACTTTAAACAATTTGGTATCTGTAACTGATACCATTAATTTATTTCAGCGGAGAAGAGAGGCTTCCAAAGAAGATGAAATTGAACGGTTGAATGTAGATATTGCTCCAATTGGAACGATTGATATTTATGATACACTTCGAATTACATTCTCGGAACCCGTCTTACCTTTTGATGCGAATCTGATAAATTTTCAGCAGAAAGTCGATACTTTATGGGAAAAACGAGAATTGGCGCTTTTGCAAGACTCTTTAAATCCACGTGTTTTTCTGGTTGATTATAAATGGGCTTATGGTCAAGAATTTCAAATGAGCATCGATTCCGTATCTATTTCGAGTATTTATGATAAATGGAATGATTCGATAGATGTTAAATTTAAGATAAGGGTTGAAGACGAATATGGACATTTATATGTAAAGATTGTAGGAAATGAAGGGCCCGGAATCGGTCAATTATTGGATGCCAGTGAAAGGATTGTGAAAGAATCATTATTATATGAAGACGAACTGATTTTTGAGAATATCAAACCCGGAAAGTATTTCTTGCGCTATATAGATGACAAAAACGGAAATGGGAAGTGGGATTCTGGAAATTATAAGGAAAACAGACAACCGGAAGTAGTTTATTACTATTCTACTTCCTTTGACATAAAAAGATACATGGAATGGGAGCAAACATGGAACATTATGGAGCTTCCGATTGAAAAACAAAAACCGTTGGAAATTACAAAAAATAAACCTGCGGTTAAACAACCCAGAAGAGATGATAGAAGAAATGAAAATCAAAGAAATTCAAATACAAGAATGCCGGGTTTATCCGGATTTTAGAATTTTCTTGCGGATATTCTTAATTGCGTTTGCTATTATTGGGAGTCTGCCGACTGCTTTGTCTGCACAAGAATTATTTTTTCAAAGTGGAGAAGAATTGCAGTATGACATTCGCTATAAATATGGTTTGGTAGTCATGAAAGGTGGTACAGCGAAATATACGCTGAATACAACTACTTATAACCAAAAACAAGCCGCAAAATCTTCTTTAGATTTTAAAACATCCTCTTTTTTTGATAAAATATACAAAATAAGAGACACTTTATATTCTTATGCAGAGATTCCGAATTTGCGACCTTTGTATCACAAACGAATCGTAAATGAAGGCGGAACTCATTATTCCGAAGAATTAGTTATGAAGAAACATGGAAATTCGCATTCTGAAGTGAACGTAAAAAGAATAAGAAGAGAAGAAGTCAGAATAGATACGACCATGACTATAAATAGTTTAGTGTATGATATGTTGAACATTTTCCTTTTTGTGCGAAACTTAGATTATTCCACTATTGCTTTGGACGATTCGTATAATATGGCTACTTTCTTCGGAAAAGACAGAGTCAATATTACCATTCGGTATGCAGGAGAATCTACGATTAAAAAAAGTGACAAATTGAAATATAACGCTCTTCGATTCACTGTCGATATTACTGATGATGCTTTTACAGAAGCAAAAAGCGCAATGGAAGTCTGGATTAGTAACGATAAAAATCGATTGCCTCTTAAACTGAAAGCTAAATTGAAAATCGGAGCAGCGGAAGCAGACCTGTCTTCTTATAAAAATCTGAAATATCCTTTTTCTTCCAAAATAGAATCAGGTTCGGGAAAAAATTAATCTGGGTGCATGAAAGTAATATATATTGATTCTTCTCCATTCATTGAATTTGAAACGGTAGCAACAATTGGATTTTTTGACGGAGTTCATCAAGGTCATCGCTATCTCATTAATCAGTTGAAAAATCACACGCAAGAAAAAGGATTAAAAACGGCTGTAATTACTTTTCCGGTGCATCCTCGAAAGGTTTTACAGGATAATTACCAGCCGCATTTATTAAATACTTTTGAAGAAAGGATAGAACAACTTTCTACTTTGGGAATTGATTATTGCTATGTTATTGATTTCACACCGAAATTCGCAGAAACAACAGCAAAAAATTTCATGCAAACTATTCTCTTAGAGCAATTACGCGTAAAAGAACTTTTAATTGGTTATGACCACCGATTCGGAAAAGGAAGATTAAACGAGTACAAACACTATCAAGAATACGGCAAAATCTGCGGAATAAAAGTGCATCAAGCCGAAGAATTGCAATGTAACGAAAAACATGTGAGTTCGACTGCTATTCGCCATTTATTATCGGAAGGAAAAGTAGAAGAAGCTGCAGATTATTTATCTTACAATTACTCGCTGCAAGGAAAAGTAATAGAAGGAGATAAACTTGGTCGAACAATTGGATTTCCAACTGCAAATATCGAATTAAATGACAAAAATAAAATAGTTCCTAAAAATGGAGTGTACGCTGTTTGGACGGAAATAGAAGGAAAGCAATGTTCCGGAATGGCTTATATTGGAAAGCGTCCAACGATTTTATCCGAAGGAGAAAAACGAATTGAAGTTCACATTTTCAATTTCTCCCAAGATATTTACGGCAAAGATATTCGAATTGAATTTATGAAATTTATTCGACAAGACATTCGCTTTTCAGAACAGGAAAAATTACAAATTCAATTAGGAAAAGATAAAATAGAATCAATTAATTATTTTCAGCATAAAATAAAATCATGAATAAATTTAACACATTTGTCTTTTTATTTACACTCTTATTCTTCTCTTGCTCAAAAACAACGCAACAAGAAGATATTATTACTGTTACGATTGAGCCTCAACGCTATTTTGCAGAACAACTTGTCGATTCGTTATTCAAGATTGTAACAATGGTGCCGCCCGGAAGCAGTCCGGAAGATTACGACCCGACACCTCAACAAATGATTCAGTTAGCAAAAAGTAAAGCATATTTTTGTATTGGACACATCGGATTTGAAAATGTATGGTTGGATAAACTGAAACAAAATAATCCGGATGTTCTGTTTTTCGATAATAGCGAAGGTATCGATTTCGCGTTTTCAGAGCATTGTCATGGTTCTCATGAACATCATGACCATGTTTTTGATTCGGGAATCGACCCACACACGTGGACTTCGCCAAAAGAAGTTTCAATCATTGTTCAAAATATGTGCAATGCATTAATCGAAATCGATTCGAAAAATGCAGAAATATATAAACGAAATTTGGAGAAACTATTGGACGAGATTAAAGAAACGAATCAAATTGTTGAGAATTATTTAAATCAATCTTCTCAAAAATCGTTTCTAATTTATCATCCGGCATTAGCTTATTTTGCGCGTGACTATGGTTTCGACCAATACTCCATTGAAATGGAGGGAAAAGAACCAACTCCGGCACAATTGAAAAACATAATTGATATTGCAAAAAGAGAAAAGACTAAAGTTGTTTTCATTCAGCAGGAGTTTGACAAAAAAAATGCAGAAATAATTGCAAATGAAACCGGTTGTCAATTAGTCGTTATAAATCCGCTGTCCTACAATTGGAGCGAAGAAATAATCCGAATTGCCCGAGTATTAGCAAATGAGTGATTTATTGCTAAACATAGAACAGTTAAATGCAGGATACAACGGAAAAATTGTACTGAAAGATATATCTTTAAAAATCTATCAGCAGGATTTTTTAGGCATAATTGGTCCGAATGGTGGAGGAAAGACTACATTAATCAAAGTAATTTTAGATTTAATAAAACCCATTTCGGGTACTGTTAATTTTCTAAATAAAGAAACAAAAAACAGGATAGGCTATATGCCGCAAACGAATTACATTGATAAAAAATTTCCTATTCTTGTTTCAGAAGTGATTGAATCGGGACTTATTTCTAAAAAAGAAATGAAAAAATCCGAAAAAAAAGAAAAAGGATGCGAAATGATTCAACAAATGGGTTTGGAAGGAATTGCGAACAAACCGATTGGAGAATTATCCGGCGGACAGCTTCAACGGACATTGTTAGCGAGAGCTGTTATCAATGCTCCCGAATTATTAATTTTAGATGAGCCCAACTCTTATATCGACAAGCGATTCGAATCGCATTTTTATGAACTATTAGAAGAGATTAATAAAAAAACAGCCATTGTTTTGATTTCTCATGATATTGGAACGATAATCGCAAATGTAAAAAATATCGCTTGTGTGAATGAAACATTGCATTATCATGCGGGTTCAGATATCGACAATCATTGGCTAGAAGAACATTTCGAGTGCCCTTTTGAAATTATTGGACATGGAGATATTCCTCACAGAATTTTGAAAAAGCACTAAGTTTATGGAAAATTTTTTATTCTCGTTAAATGTTGTTGCCCCTCTTTTTGTTTTAATGGCAGCAGGATATTTTGCGAGACAAATCCGATTTGTAACGGAGGATTTTCTTTCCCAATTAAATAAATTTGTATTTAAGTTTTGTTTGCCGATAATGCTCTTTCAGGACATTCGTCTTTCTTATGAGGGTGATTTTTCCAATACAAAACTTATTTTTTCTTCGCTTATCGGAATTTCAGTTGTCATTTTACTTTCTTTTTTGATTGTTCCGCTTTTTATAAAAGGAAAAGCTCAACGAGGAAGTATGATTCAAGGGATTTACCGCAGTAATTTCTTGATTTACGGACTTCCTTTGGCAACCGGAATGTACGGACATGAAGCGATTGCAAGCATTTCAATGTTAATGGGAATTATGATTCCTTTTTACAATGTTGCAGCGGTAATTATTCTTTCCATACATTCAGAAACAGGAACGCACAAGGTAACATTTAAGAGAGTAATGTACGATATTATTACTAATCCGTTGATTTTGGGTTGCTTTTTCGGTTTATTGGGAGGAATTACAAATATTCAATTTCCGCAATTTATTGATAAACCCTTAGCACAATTTGCTGCAATCGCGGCACCATTAGCCCTGTTTGTTATGGGAGGCGAATTTAAGTTTAGAAGTCTTAAAAACAACTTGTTTAAAGTTATTTGTGTGGCTACAGCTCGTTTAATAATTGTGCCAGTTACAGCTATGGCGATATTTGTTTATATGGGATTTCGAGATGTGGATTTAGCTGTGCTTCTTAGTATTTTTGCTACTCCAACAGCAATGGCGAGTTATATTATGGCAAAAAACATGGGAAATGACGGTGTTCTTTCTGCTCAAATAGTTGTATTAACAACCGCTTGTTCAAGCATTTCAATCTTTTTTCTTATCTTTTTTCTTCGAAGTTGGGGATATTTGTAAAGTCGCCAATGGAACGCGGATTGAGCGGATAAACGCGGATTTTATTTATTATCTGCGCTCCGCTGGCGCGAGTTTGTAACTCGTGCCTTTATATATGTTTGGCACGGATTACAAATCCGCGCCAGCGAATCCGTGTAAGCCAGCCGCAAATCCGCGTTTATCCGCTCAATCCGTGTCATCCGCGTTCTATTGGCAATGAGTTTTTATCGCTTGCTTTACCAACGTGCAGTAAAATATAAGGCGCGAAAATAAACCCTAATTTTCCGCTGTGTTTAATAAAGAAATTAAGTAATTGAGACAAAAACGATTTGCAAAATCCAGCTCTTTTGTCGTTATAAAAACCAGCTCTGAACTTAATTTGAAATCCTTCTTTCGCAGCTATTTGTTGATATTCTTTTAAAGATAAAATTCGTTCCTCCCAATTGCCCGTTTCCGGCGCGCAAGTATTATAAATATCGCTTGACGGTTGAGGATAAATATTGGTTTCCTTAAATAAAACAACAGCTTTTTGAATATCAGAATAAGTTTTTCCTCTCGTCAAATAAGCCAATTGCTGTATCTGAATTTCGTTTAAGTCCGAATGATTATTTTCAATATATTCTTTTCTTTGAATGAGATATGTTTTTTCTTCTTTTTGCATTTCCTTTCGAAGAACAGAACACTTATAAAAATTCAACGGATTAGAACCCGTTGTAAAAACCATTTCAAAGGATGAATTGATTTGTTTGAGTTCGTTGAAAAAAACAGATAAATCATACACATGCTCAATCAAATCTGTCGCAATTAAACGACTGGGGATGAGTTGATTCTGTCTGCAAAATTCGTTCAATTCATCAGAACTGCCTTCAATAATATAATCAGGTCCAAATCCTAATTTTTCTTTCAATAACGTAATTGTAGAAACAGACAACGGATTGTGGTCGCAATAAATAACGCTATATCCCAAGGATTTAAGAAATAAACTCAGAAAACCATGGCCTCCTCCGAAATCGACAATTAATTGCCCTTTTTGCATTTCCGAAGAAAAAGAAGAAAGAGCATTGATATAGGTTTGGAAATAATATTCCAGATGAGGTAAAAGTCGATGAATGTATTGGCGATTATATTCACTAATTTCCAACTGATTAAAGTCAATTTCTTTAATCTGTTGAATACAATCTCCCGCAATTTTTTGCATATTTTTATTAATCTTTTAGCAACATTCCTCTTGCAACTTCATCCGCTTTTGCTTGTCCTTGCAATTCTGCTACGATTGCCAAACCGAAATCAAACGTAAGTCCGGGACCTTTTCCGGTAATAATATTGCTATCTTGAACCACTTTGTCATTAACATAAGATGCTCCCAGCAAAGTGTCTTCAAATCCGGGATATGCAGTTGCTTTTTTCCCTTGCAGTAAATTCAAACCGCCGAAAACCAAAGGCGCAGCACAAATCGCGGCAATCTTTTTATTTTCGGAAACATATTGCTTGATTAAAGATTTTAATCCCTCATGCTCATTTAAGTTCTTTGCGCCGGGCATTCCTCCGGGTAAAACAAGCATTTGCCCCGATTCAAAATTTGCTTCTTCAAATAGTTGGTCTGCTACAACAGAAATGTTATGAGCGCCATTAACTGCATTTTTTCCGGTAATTGACACTGTTGTTACATCTAAATCTCCTCGACGTAAAATATCAATAGTCGCAACTGCTTCTATTTCTTCAAATCCTTCAGCTAAAAAAACAAATACTTTCATAAAAATTACATCTAAATATTTATACTTAAAATGACTTGACAAAAAACAACCTTATTCTATGTCAGGTATCATTTTTTTATGCTCTATTGCAACAAGCTTACTTTCTTTTATCCCTTTAACAATTTGTTTATAATGACTCAAATCTATCTCTGATTTAAATTCAACACCTCCATTGTCATAATATTCAGAAAATTGTTCTATCGTCATTGTGTATATCTGATTACAATTAATAAAGGTATCTTTTGTGAAATTATAATTTCCTCCTTTTATGTAAACTATTGTAGAAGAAGATAAACCTTGCTTTTTAATCAGTTTGTTCATCGTATCTTCTTGACTTGTGCAGCAAGCGAAAATAACAAAATCATCATCCGTTTTAGCAACACAAATATGATAATGGTTTGGAATCCTGGATGGAGGATTCGCTGAAAACCAATAAACTTTTTTACAGATTAGTGACTCTAAAAATAATTTACCCGGAAACCTTCATTATTAACTAATTAATTTCCATTGAAAAGCTCTTTTGTAAGAATAAGCAGCTCATTATCATCTTCAAATAAGCCACTTTCTTCTTTTATATTTTCAAAGAAATCATTAGTTGAAATTTTATAACTAGATACCAAATTTTTATCATTCAATTTTTCCTCAAATCTTTTCCATTCCGGAAATTCATGAGAATATTTAGATAAAAAATTAGCATTTTTATTGCCAAATATAGAATAAATCAAATGCAAAACTTCTATATCTGTTTCTGAAAAAACATCCATATTTGGACTTGACTTAGAGACAAATTCATATTCTCCTCTAAGTTTTATATAATCACTAAAATAATCAGATTCAATCTTTTTATCTAATAAGTCTTTGGTATGAGATGGAACTGTTCCTTTTGGTAAAGCATAATATATATCATTTGTAATCGTTCTTCCGTATTGTCTTACATGATACCTATCTGCAAGCCACAACAACTTATAAGCTTTCATCTTGTTCAGTCTTTTGCTTGCGTCACTACAAACAAAAAAATTTAAGGCTTGAACTATTTTTCTGATATTAATATTATCCTGATTCATCTCAATTACTTTATACATTATAGTGTCATTGTTTTGATTTCGAAACAAAGATATTAGATAATGTATTAATATACAAGAGTTATAAAAATTTATTTTAATGTATATCTGTATGTGATTGTTCCAATTTGATTTTGAGTTCCATTAATAGAATTGAACCTCGTCTTTTTTGCGGCCTCAATTGCAGACCGGCGCATACTTGGATTTTCGATATTAGTACCTCTTAATCTAACTTCTGCGTTAATAACATTTCCGTTGGGGTCTACCGTAATTTCAATAACAATCGTTCCTTCCTCTTGAATCGCGTATGCAGGTCTTTGTAAACCTCCACCGCTCAGAGAACGGCCACTTAAATCGAAATTCCCGGAACCTCCCACTCCTGAATAAGAACCGGTTGCGGCATTTCCTTGATTACTTCCTTGATTTCCACCGCCTGAACTAGCAGTTCCTTCGCTTCCTTCGGGTGTTTCTCCGGCACCAAATGCGCCCGACATTTGCTGATTTATCGCATCTCTTTGTCGTTGCTGCTCTTCCGCTCTTTTTCGTTGTTCTTCCGCGAGTCGGCGATTCTCGGCATCTCGCCGTTCTTGCTCGATTCGTTTTTCTTGTTCTTTTACGCTCTCAATCGCAACCGTTTGTTCCGTTTCTTGAGTAATAAGTGGCGGTGTTTCAGACAATTGTACCGATTGTATTTCCGGACTGACATCTTCTGTCGGAACTTCGCGATTTTCCCCTTTCGATTTAGGCTCAAAATTTCCGGAAGCCCAATCCACTGTTCCAAAATTGACTAAAATGCCTTCTTCTCTCGCATTTACTTCTGTAAGTAAAAAAGTAAAATAGAGAAAAAGGGCAATCAACAAACAGATAATTGCAGAGCCTCCAAAACCTATTATTTGTTCAGAGGTCATTTTCATATCGGACGAGTTACCAAAATCATTTTGAAATTATTTTGATTCGCTATATCTAGTATTTTTACGACTTCTGCATAAGGAATTGTTTCATCGGCATAAAGAGCGACATACATTTCCGGGTCTTGATGAGCGCATTCTTGCAAAAAGGGAACAATTTCGTCAAAGCTGACAGATTTTTCTTTTTGACTTCCAAATGCAACATAATAATTTAGATTTGCATCAATCGTTACTCTTGTAATAGGCTTTGCCGAAGTTTGTTGTGCGCTTTGAGGTAAAACTACTTTAATGGCATTGGGAATCACAATTGTGGATGTAATCATGAAAAATATGAGCAACAAGAAAATCATATCCGTCATGGAAGCCATGTTAAATTCGGCCGTTATTTTTTTTCTCCTTTTGATTGCCATACCTATTTATTTAGTAGGTTCATTCAATAAATCCATAAAATCCATTGTCCGAGTTTCCATTTTGGTAATTACATTATTTACTCTTGCAACTAAGTAGTTATAGGCAAATAAAGCAATAAGTCCAACAATAAGTCCCGCGATTGTAGTAACCAGAGCTTCATAAATACCCGAAGATAACAACGAAATATCTACATTACTTCCGGCATTTGCCATATCGAAGAAAGCGCGAACCATTCCCGTTACTGTTCCTAAAAATCCAAGCATGGGAGCCGTTGCTGCCGTTGTTGCAATCCAAGCGAAACCTTTTTCTAATTTTGCGACTTCAATATTACCCACGTTTTCTATTGCGACTAAAATATCGTTCATCGGTCGTCCCAATCGTTGAATACCTTTCTCTATCATGCGAGCATAAGGCGTATTCGCTGTTTGACAAAGTTTTTCTGCCGATTTGATATTTCCTTCATGAATATAATCTTTGATGCGGTCCATGAAAGTGTTATCTTCTTTTGCTGATTTATTAATAACCAAAATTCGTTCTATTAAAATCCCAATTGCTATAAAAAGCAAAACAGCAATAGGAATCATCAGCCAGCCCCCTTTGAGAGCTAAATCTAATATGTTTATTTTAACTTCATTTGTAGTAGGTGACAAAAGTTCAACAGATGTTGTACTGGCTACTTCGGTAAGATTTTCCTGAATGAAAAGTAATAGGTTCATTTCAAAATAAATAATTAAATTTGTATTTTAATTGATAAAACAATACAAAAGTAATTCATTTTACGTAATATAAAGAAAATGTTTAGCAAAGAATTCTTAACAAATGAAATTCCCGTGTTAAATTTGAAAGATACGGGTGATTTTGCCCTCTCTCAAATGGAAGATTGCAAATTAAAACATCTTCCGGTTGTAAGTGACGGGAAGTATATTTTTTTGATTTCCGAAAAAGATATTTTCAGAATGGAAAATTCTGAAGATTCAATTGAAAATAGCCGTTTTTATGCGCCTTGTGTTGGGTCTGATGCTTGTCTTTTGGATTTATTGCAAATAGTCAATAAAAATCGTTTGACCGTGTTGCCGGTTGTTGGTTCTGAAGGAGAATATTTAGGGGCGATTGCGTTGAACGATTTACTTGAAAAATTAGGAGAAGTATGTAATACGGCTCAAAATGGGGCTTTGATTGCATTGGAATTAAATCCTCAAGATTACTCTTTATCTCAAATTATTCATTTGGTGGAACAAAACGATGCAAAGGTTTTGAATGTTTTTTCTTACATGGAAGAGAGTTTGGCAAAACAAATTGTATTGTTGAAAATTAATTTGGAAGATGCTTCAAATGTTTTGAGAAGCTTGGAGCGTTTTAATTACTCGGTCAAATATTATGCGCAAAAGCACATTTTGTCAGATGAAACAATGCGTAGTCGATTAGATGAATTAATGTATTATTTAGAATTATGAAAATAGGAATCTTTGGCAGTGATTATCAGTCGGGAAAGCAAGATGCTATTAAAAGCCTTTTTGATTATTTGGCTAAACTAAATATTGAGGTTTGGGTGGAAAAGTATTTTTATAATTTTCTTTCCAAAAAATGTGCATTTACACCTCCCGTTGCCGGATTTATCAAACAAGATAATTTTCATTTAGATATGGTTTTTAGCTTGGGTGGCGATGGAACTTTTTTGCGCACAGCGGCTTGGGTTGGCAATCAGGGTATTCCTATTTTGGGAATCAATACCGGGAGATTGGGTTTTTTAGCGGATATTGCAACATCTGAAATTACGGATACTTTAAACGAAATTGTGAATAATGAATATCGTTTGGAAGAGCGCACGCTTTTCGAATTAAATTCTTCCACGTCTTTCTGTGGACAGAATAATTACGCGCTAAACGAGATTGCAATTTTGAAACGGGATACTTCTTCGATGATTAGTATTCAAACCTATCTAAATGACGAATTTCTTACGGAATATTTGGCAGATGGTTTGCTTTTTTCCACTCCAACCGGCTCAACGGCTTACAACTTAAGTATAAACGGACCTATTATTTTGCCGCAATCCAAGAATTTTGTTTTAAGTCCGGTCGCGCCTCATTCATTGAATGTGCGTCCGCTTGTTATTCCGGAAGACTACAAGATACGTCTGAAAGTTGAATCTCGGAGTCAAAATTTTCTGGTTGCTTTGGATGGTCGTTCTGAAGTTTTTCTTTCAGGAAGTGAATTTCAAATTCAAAAGGCGAATTTTACCATAAAAATAGTTAAGCGAAAAAATCAAAATTTTTATGAGACTCTTCGTAAAAAATTACTCTGGGGAAAAGACGTAAGAAATAATTAAGAATTAAAAATTAAGAGTTAAGAATTAATTTAATACCGGCACACTGTCCGCAGGACAGTGTGCTCTCAGACTTATTTTACTTCGCTTCCCGGTTTTACCTCTTTTTCCGGTTGGATAATTGCCAAACTGCCGTCTGCATTTTCTGCCGATAAAATCATTCCTTGCGATTCAATTCCTTTGATTTTGCGAGGAGCCAGATTTGCGATAAAACAAACATTTTTGCCCACCAATTCTTCCGGTTTGTAATGTTGAGCAATTCCGGAAAGAATGGTTCGACCTTCTAATCCGTCATCAATTTTGAATTGAAGAAGCTTATCGGCTTTCGGAACTTTCGTACATTCCAATACTTTTCCAACGCGAATATCCAATTTTGTGAAATCATCAAAAGCAATGTTCGGTCTTATTGGAGCAGCTTTGTGTTCCTTTAATTCATTCGCCTTTTTGGTATCTTGCAATTTCTGAATTTGTTTTTCGATTTCTTCGTCTTCAATTTTGTCGAACAACAATTCCGGTTTATTGATTGTGTGATTTGCATTTAACAAATCAATATTTCCTAATTCAGACCATTTCAAGTCCTCTTTATTAATCATTTTTTTGATTTTCTCTGAAGTAAAAGGCAAAAATGGTTCGAAAGCAATCGCTAGATTAGCCGTGATTTGCAAACTGATATTCAGAATTGTAGCCGTGCGATTCATATCCGTTTTTGCCACTTTCCAAGGTTCGGTGTCTGCTAAATATTTGTTGCCGATACGAGCCAGATTCATCGCTTCTTTCAACGCATCTCGAAAACGATAATGGTTCAAATAATTTTCCAAGTCTTTCTTGACATTTGAAAACTCATCTAAAGTTTGTTTGTCGTAGTCATTCAATTCGCCAAGTGCAGGAACTTTCTCGTCGAAATATTTTTGCGTAAGAACCAATGCTCGATTGACGAAATTGCCAAATACGGCTACCAATTCGTTATTGTTTCGCGCCTGAAAATCCTTCCAAGTAAAATCGTTGTCTTTTGTTTCCGGAGCATTAGCCGTTAAAACATAACGAAGTACATCTTGTTTTCCCGGAAATTCTTCTAAATATTCGTGCAACCAAACTGCCCAATTTCGGGAAGTTGAAATTTTATCTCCTTCCAAGTTCAGAAATTCATTTGCCGGAACATTTTCTGGTAAAATGTAACTTCCGTCCGCTTTTAGCATACTCGGAAAAACAATGCAATGGAAAACGATATTATCTTTTCCTATGAAATGAACTAATTTCGTATCTTCGTCTTTCCACCATTTTTCCCAATCATTTGGCAAAAGTTCAATCGTATTGGAAATATAACCGATAGGCGCATCAAACCAAACATAGAGCACTTTGCTTTCTTCGCCTTCCACAGGAACAGGAACGCCCCAATCTAAATCTCGACTGACGGCACGAGGTTGTAATCCCATATCTAACCAAGATTTACATTGTCCATAAACATTCGATTTCCATTCTTTGTGATTTTCAAGAATCCATTCTTTCAACCAAGGTTCGTGCTTATCTAAAGGCAAATACCAGTGTTTCGTTTCTTTTAATACAGGAACGCTTCCGGAAATAGCTGATTTTGCATCAATTAAATCCAATGGACTTAAACTTGTTCCACAAGCTTCGCATTGGTCTCCGTATGCTCTTTCGTTTGCGCAATGAGGACATTTTCCGGTAATATAACGGTCTGCCAAAAATTGTTTAGCTTCTTCGTCATAATATTGCTCTGATGTTTTTTCAACAAATTCTCCTTTGTCATAAAGTTTACGAAAAAAATCGGAAGCCGTTTGGTGATGTATTTTGGACGAAGTGCGGGAATAAATATCGAAAGTAATTCCCAAGTCTTCAAAAGATTTTTTAATGATTGTGTGATAGCGGTCTACTACTTCTTGTGGAGTAATTCCTTCCGCTTTTGCTTTCAAAGCAATAGGAACTCCATGTTCGTCCGAACCGCCAATTAATAAAACATCTTCTCCTTTCAGGCGAAGGTATCTTGCATAAATATCGGCAGGGATATATACACCGGCTAAATGTCCGATATGTACGGGACCATTAGCATAAGGTAACGCGGAAGTAATCAGAGTTCTTTTAAATTCTTTGCTCATCTTTTTCTGTAACTTTATTTTGGGGTACAAATGTACATGATAAACATTGGATTTACAAGCGCTGGAACGGATTTTCTCACTGGTTTTCGCTGGCGCGGATTTGTAATTCGTGTCTTTTTAGCAACCAGTGATTAAAATCCCTGGTTATTAAGGCATTGTTTCTACGAAACAATTCAGAAACAAATTCTGTGCTTTTGCTGGCGCGGATTTGTAATTCGTGCCTTTTTAGCAACCAGTGATTAAAATCCCTGGTTATTAAGGCATTGTTTCTACGAAACAATTCAGAAACAAATTCTGTGCTTTCGCTGGCGCGGATTTGTAATTCGTGCCTTTTATAATTTCAAATTTGCGCCAATGTTTTGGTGCATTTTTCTTTTTTTTCGGCATGTTTTTTGATTTTGTTCTTTAGTTGAAAAATTAACAACTGTAACTTAATGGGTATTTTCTCGAAAAATAATGACATTTCTAATAAATTTAACGTTCAAAGTTTGGATGTTAAGTTTAATTTATTAGAGAGAGAGAGAGAGAGACTCACCTTTTAAATTCATTTAAATCCCGCGCGCGTATATGCGCGAAATATAATCATTTACATTTAATATTCAAAGAGAAGCTATCTTATTTTAAGGTGGCTTTTGTTGTTTATTTTCTACGGT
>JGI996J12353_1000045_pt1 | contig 39630 bp, 36 predicted proteins | sample IntmicLarv5ML5BL_FD_12353 | JGI IMG/M metagenome (IMG submission 12353) | reverse complement strand
GGAAAAAGATTCCCATCACTATGGGAAAAGAAGACAATAAAGATTCACCATTGTGTAGAAGTGAATGTCTTTTCGTCCTACAGGGACGATTGATACTAGCCCAACAGCTTTAGCCTTGGGTCTCATCATGCAATAAACGAATGCGTGCTGTAAGTACGCCGGATACAGGTTTACGGCGTACTTACAGCACGCAAAATATATGCGAGATACATTAAAACCCAAGGCTAAAGCCGTTGGGCTAGGTTCACGGGTCCATACAGGACCAAAAATAGAGTCACTTCTTGTGTAATAGTGAGTCAAAAGCAACATCTCGCGTCATTGCGTGTTGTGAATTTGTAATACGTAATTTCTTTTTCCTAAAGATATTTAGCTCCCTGCCTTATAGCGGGTCTACATCATAGTGGGCTATGATTTGTCGGAAGGATGGATATGATTGCATTTCTGCGGAAACGGCATCAAGTAGTTCGCGCATTGAGGCTATTGATGCAGAGATTTCTATTTTAAGAACGATATGTCGGACATAAAAAGTTTGCACGCGAGTGACCGCCGGAGTGACCGGACCTAACACACGCTCGCCAAGGCGCGACTTTAGCTTATCGGCATACAGAGCAGAGGCTTCCCGCAACGAAGTCTCATTACGACTACGAAGGACAAGCGTTATGATACGATAATATGGTGGATAGCGAAACATACTCCGCTCGCTAAGTTGCAGGCTGACCATTTCTTTGTAGGCAGAACTTTTCACCATACTGATAATAGGATGCTCCGGTTGTGCTGTTTGGAGGATTACTGTTCCGGCTGTCTCCCCTCTCCCAGCCCTGCCGCTAACTTGCACCATCAGCTGGAAAGCACGTTCGTGCGACCTGAAATCGGGAAAGCTCATAAGACTATCCGCATTGAGAATACCGACAACACTAACTCGTCCGAAATCCAAACCTTTAGACAACATCTGAGTTCCGATAAGTATTTGCGTGCGACCTTTATCGAAGTCTCCAATTATACGTTCGTATGCCGTGCGAGTGCGGGCAGAGTCAAAATCCAGCCGCTCAACCTTGGCTGTCGGAAACAAAGCGGAGACCTCCTCCTCTACTTGCTCAGTACCAAATCCTGCCTTCTGCAATTCATCGCATCCACAAGCAGGGCATGATGTAAACAACGGAATTGAGTAGCCGCAATAATGACACACTAAGCGATTCTGGAATTTATGGTAAGTAAGACTGACATCGCAATTCACACAATGAGGCACATAACCGCAATCCTTGCAAGTCACCATCGGAGCAAACCCTCTACGGTTCTGAAACAGGATAATCTGTTCTTTACAAGCAAGCGCAGCCTCTATTTTCTCTATCAATAATGGGGAGAATAGCGAATCGCGCTTCATAATCTTTTTGCGCTTCAACTCCTTTGTATCTACAGGGATAATCTCCGGAATACTTCCCGAGCCATAACGGGCGGTTAATTCCACAAGTCCGTATTTGCCGGCACTGGCATTGAAATAAGTATCAATAGAAGGAGTCGCCGAAGCCAGCAACGTCTTCGCTCCATGCATATTGGCAAGCACGATTGCAGCATTCCGTGCATTATATCGCGGTGCAGGGTCTTGCTGCTTGTAGGTAGTTTCATGTTCCTCATCCACGATGATAAGTCCCAAGTCATTAAAAGGCAAAAACAGCGAAGAGCGCACACCGAGCACAAGCATCGGCTCATTAGACTGCAACAACTTATTCCAAACCTCTACACGTTCATTATCCGAAAAGCGAGAATGATACACAAGCAATCGATCGCCAAAGTGGTATGCAAGTCGCTCGGTAATCTGTGTCGTCAATGCTATTTCAGGCAACAGATAAAGCACTTGCCGCCCTAACTTTAGGATTTCTTCTATCAGATGAATATATATCTCGGTTTTCCCACTTGATGTAACACCATGCAGCAAACAAACTTCCTTGCTCTCAAAATTCTCACAGACCTTATTATACGCTTCGTTTTGTTCAGGCGTAAGTGGCTTTAACGGTTGCAGACGACAGACTGGCACTTGCAAACGTCCGACTTCTTTTTCATAGATTTCCAGGACGCCGTTTTTCAGAAGACCATCCAATACCGCCGGCGAGCAACCGCTTCGCTCCAACAATTCCTTTTTGGATAACTCCTGTCTTAGTTCCGGGTTCAGAGCATGACTTAAATCGAGAAACGAAATCAATAACGCTTCCTGCTTCTTTGCTCGTTTCAAACGATCAAAGGCAGCCTGCAAACTCCCTTCGACAAGGTATGGTTCTGACAAACGTACGAACGCCTGCATCTTGGGTTGATAACCCTTTCGCAGCTCTTCGCGAATCATAACTGCTCCCTTATTTATCAATGAAGTGATAGCAGGCAGCACATTACGCAGCCCTGTTTTCTTCTCCAATTCAGAGACAGTCAATTTGTCATCCCGTCCAAAAGCATCCAACACAGCCTGCTCACTTGGTTTCAAAGGAGCGTCAGCCTCAAAGTCGGCGTCGTAAGAGACTACCGTTTCACTCTCAAGTTTTAATCCGGAAGGAAGTGCAGCCTTATAGACATCACCCAATTTACAGAGGTAGTATGACGATATCCATTGCCAGAATTTAAGTTGCGGACGACGCAGCACAGGAGCAGAATCGAGCAGTGCGTATATTTCCTTAATCTCATACGCAGTATCAGGGCAACGCTCATGCACTCGCATCACAATAGCAGTATAAAACTTCTTCTTCCCAAAATGAACAATAACCCTACAACCCGGAGTCACTAATGAAACCATATCACTCGGCACACTATAAGTATAGCTGTTCTCTAATGGAAGAGGAAGTATTACATCTGCGTATGTCATCTTAGCGTTTTTAGAACAAGATAGCAGCAGTGACTGACCATGTACGGTTTTTACCGCTAATATCTCCTCCGCGATAATTATTTGTCAAGCCTAATCCATAGTTCAAACCGACTTGCAAATGATTAATCGCCTCAACGCCTGCGCCGAAGTTTAATCCTGTGGCAAAGTTTTTTTGTTCTATCTGAAAAGCGACCGCATCCCAAACCTTCTCACCACCAAGTCTGAAGCCGACATAAGGTCCTGTAGTCAAATAACCTTTAACGATAGGCAATCCAAATTTCCACTTCAGATTAAAAGGCACTTCAAGGAAGTCGGACTTAAAATCGTCGCTCATACGCCCATCAGCAAATTGCAAACCTTTTTGAGTATAAAGAATAGCAGTCTCAACCCCTACTCCAAGCAAAGGAACACCAACCTCCATCATAGGACCAATCTGAAATCCTGTAAGGTTGTCCGAATCTATTATACCACTGTTGAAGTGAACCTTAGATATATTAAGTCCACCCTTAACACCCAATCTAATCTGAGAGAAAGCAGGCAGCACACCTAATATAAACGCCATAAAAGAGAAAATAAGAACCCTTTTCATTTTTCATCAATTTAATTGTTTCAGCACAAAAGAAACAATATTTAATGTAAGAAACAAATACCAAAATGGCTTTAACCATCCATAACTGTTATGTCTGCCAACACATTTTTCGGACAATATAAAAAGGAGTATCTTTGATGCGTTCAGAAAAACAAAGGATATAATGCTGGTTAAAACGCGTGGAATAGTTCTGCATACTACTGCCTACAATGACAAATATGCCATTGTACATATATACACCGAATCGTTCGGCAGAGCATCGTATATCATCCCACGCAACAGGAGTAAGAAAAGTAACCTTCCGAGAGCTTTATTTATCCCGCTTTCAGTCGTCGAAATGGATGCCGACCATCTTAACAAAAGGGATTTACACCGCATCAAGGAAATCAAGCTCTGCTTCCAGCAGACGGAAGTATTCAGTAATCCTGTCAAGAATGTATTGGCATTATTCCTTGCAGAAGTTCTATTCCGCGTAGTAAAAGAGACTGAGCCTTCGCCACAGCTATTTGGTTTCCTGTATAAATCAATAAGTCTGTTGGAAATAACTAATAGCGGAATCGCTAATTTTCACATTGTATTCTTGCTGCAACTGCTGAATTATCTCGGCATCTTTCCAAATAGCGAATCGGTAAAGAATAGCCTTTATTTTGATATGTTGAATGGAGTTTTCACCAATATCAGACCGACCCATCCTCACTATTTGCAGCAGGCAGAGAGTGAAGCGTTCGGCAGATTACTTCGCATCAGTTTCGAGAATATGTCGTTATACACATTCTCCAGACACGAACGCGTAGCTATTGTAAATCGTATAATAGAATACTACCGCCTTCACCTGCCTGAGTTTCCGGAAATCAAATCAATATCAGTTATGCAGAGTCTATTCGACTAAGCACTTTGCAAACCGAATGTTTGCCATTCTAAGGAAAAGATTATACTTTTGCACACCACACAAAACACAATGGCCTTGTAGTTCAATGGATAGAATAGAAGTTTCCTAAACTTTAGATTCGAGTTCGATTCTCGGCGAGGCTACTTTCAATGCTAGCAAACCCCTAACAATAAGCAACTTAGCATTTTCTTGCGTGCAAATAGCGTGCAAAACTTTCGATTTGCCTTAATTTTGTCTATCTTTATGATAAACATCACAGTAAAGGTTTGCACATGGAAAAGATTAATAAAGAAAAGTTAAATGTTTCTATCGGTTTTGAAATTGATACTAAACCAAACAAAGACGGACTTTGTACCGTTTACCTCCGTGTTACTCAAAACGGTAAACGCAGAAAGCAGAAGACCTCTGTAAAAATAAAAAAACAGCACTTTAACGCAAAAGGTAAGCACGGAGCATGGATAAGGCAAACAGAACCTCTGTATAGTCAATACAATGATATATTGAAGGACGAACTCAGTAGGGCTGAATCGGCTTTAAGTGAAGCAAAGAAAGGGCACGTAGTAACGCCTGAAAAAGTGATTAAGACAATCAACTCAGCCTACAAACAAAATTCTTATATTGACTTTATCAGAGTTCGGACAATGGAGGAATATCAAAAAGGAAACCTTCGCACATACAAGACATATAAAAATGCAGGTGCGCACTTTGATAGGTTCCTAAACAATAAGGACATATCTTTTCAGGAGCTCGACAAGAGTATTATTATGCAGTTCCTAAACCATTTAAGGCAACAGTCAAATATACGCAACAAAGAAGCTGGGTTAAGTCCTAATACAGTCCACTCTATAGTAAGGCGTTTACGTGCTATTTGGAATGAAGGAATAGACCGATACAAACTAAAGTTAGACAACCCTTTTGATAAACTAAAGATTAAGACCATTGCAACAGTCAAAGAGAAACTAACCATATCAGAAATACACGCCTTGTCAAATCTACAACTAAAAGACGCAACGGTAATGTTTCATGCTCGCAACGCCTTCCTTTTATCATTTTATAGTGCCGGTATTCGTGTAGGAGACTTACTGCAGCTTAGATACTCGAACATAACACAGGACGGACGCTTAGACTACATAATGGACAAAACAGGAAAGACTAAGAGTATAAAACTCCCAACAGAAGCAACATCAATAATAAACTATTACTACAACAGCGGGAACAATGATAAGAACAGTTATATACTGCCTTTCCTTGATGGTACTGCTGGGTATGCAAAGTATGTTACAGTACAGGACAGAGCTTTAATGCGATTTGAGTTAAAGAACCGCTTAAGCAAGACGTTAGAGAGTAATACCGCAATTATCAATAAAGCATTAAAGGAGGTCGCAAAACAAGCCGAAATAACCAAGACCTTGACCATGCACATATCAAGGCATAGCTTTGCCGATATAGCAAGGCAGAAAGATGCAAATATATATGATATAAGCAAGGCTTTAGGACATAGCGATATTAAGATAACAGAAGCATATCTTAAGGCTTTTGATGCAGGAACGCAAGATAAGACCTTAGCCCTTGTATATGGCAATGCTACTGCAATAGAGCGTATCAGGGTCGAACTATCTACATTACCAAAAGAAGAAGCTAAGGCAATACTAACAACCTTGATAGAAGAATTACAATAACATACACAGTTCTACCATTGACAGGGGGGGTATCCCCCTTGTGGGCGTTTTCAACCTTTGAAAGTCCGTCCCTAATATTTTTTTTATTTTTTTATGTATATGGCGTTACATATCTTTATATGAAGGTAGACCGTAATGTTGAGCGGTCAGAACCTTTTGATAAATCCAAAATATAGACACACTCCAATAATTGTAAGAAATAGAAATTGTCCTAATGATAGTGTAATTCCTAATATTATAACTACAACCCAAAATACTATTTCGATAATAGTCGATAAACCGCTCCTTTGCATAACATTACTCCTTTCCTCTTATTTCTAATGTAGCACCGCACTTAGGACAAGTAAAGGTGTTTTGTTGGGGTTGCTCGAATAATTCAGAAATATCACAGCCTATTGCTTTAGAAATACGCTCTAAAACCTCAACAGATGGATTGCCGTTTATATGTTGAGATAAACCAGTAGGGGATATATCCATACGCTTTGCCACCTCTCTAACTTCTAATCCATAATCCTTAATTACTTTTTTAATATTCAAACTCATAGCTTTAATTTTATTATAAGACAAAACTACATATAAAAAACAATAATCAAAGCCATCACTTTAATTAAAGAATGTTAAACAAAAGCGAAAGGTTTGTTTTACGCTTGCGTAATCGAAGCTATGGCTTTATATTTACATCAGAAAACAAAGTAATATATTAAATTATGAAAGCAGCATCAATAAAATTAACAGCAAAGTACAACAGAAGTTGGGTAATGACAAGAGCGCATAAGTAGGTCAAATAGTAAGGATAATATTATTAACAATTAATTTTTAAGGATTATGGGAAATTTAGTATTTAAAAAAGAGGTTTCAGCGATAAGAGTGTACAATGGCTATTTCCTAACGAAAAATAAAGAGAAAGGAGAGGAAGAAACCGCCATTCACATCTTCAATGATATCTCTAACCAGCGTATAATGACATTACCGCTCAATGAGGGATTGTTAGGGTTTATTAAGGCTTTAGAAGATTTATATATAACTTCTTTCCCTGAGCGTGCTATGTTGATAAAGAGGGAGAGATTTGAAGATGTAGTTAAATTCGACAAGAAGGCACTCGCTAAAGCAAGCAAGATAAAACACAATAGCGAGAAACGAACAATAAAACAGCTGATTGATAAATGCCCGCAAAACCTAGCACTATCTAATGTTATGCTAATGGGATACAGCCTAAACGACATATCGAGACATATCAATGGGGAAAAGGTATGTGATATCAATAGTGAATTAGAGCAGCTAAAACGCCGATACAGGGAAGTAAGAGAAACAATAGAAGAGTATTTTGTCAAAGAAGAGTAAAGGTTTAATTCCTATTTTGGTGTGGTTTACTGAAATATTACAAAAAAGGTACGTATGATATGTTAAAATCTCAACCTACCTTTTTTGTGGTCAAAAATAGACTGATTACGTTAATGAAAGGGCGTATACTTGCAGAATTAAAAACAAAAAACCAAAATCAACTATGAGTAAAAATTTTGTAGTACACCTAACAGTCGACGAACTTGAAAAACTAATTGAGAGTGCAGTCAGTAAAGCGATTTTGCAGGAGGAGAAACCAAAGAAAACATACGTTTATGGTCTCGATGGCATCGCAAAACTATTCAACGTCAGCAAGCCCAGTGCGCAACGAATCAAAAACAGCGGTATAATCTCGCCTGCGATAAGGCAAATAGGCCGTAAAATAATTGTTGATGTTGACTTGGCTTTGTCATTATGTCAACCTAAAGGAGGTATTAAATGAAAAAGAACGAAACTGCTAACAGCCCCGCCCTTCTTCTACAACATGAAGGTCGCAACTTTTCTGCTGATAACCAAATAATTACAGGAGAAAATAAACTTAATGCAAAGATAGATAGGGTAACATCAGAGATAGAAAGCAAGGTTGCACAGCTCTATAGTTGTGATGTTCCATCTAAAATTGGTATCCTTTCCATTAAGTCAGCTAACACTACTCTAATAGAAGCAGCAAAACGGCCTAACCCCAATGCCTTATGGATGGCTTTTTGGTACGATGGCGAAGTTTGCGTCCTCTTCAGCGATTCCAATCTCGGGAAGAGCATTTACGCTACTCAGATTGCCACGCATATCGCAAAATCACAACGTGTACTATACTTTGATTTTGAACTGTCAGACAAACAATTTCAGTTGAGATATACGAGCGAACAGGGTAGTCTTTATCAATTCCCAGAGAACCTCTATCGAGTAGAAATAGACCGAGATAGCTTAGATGTATCAAATTTTGAAGATTCTATAATCAATAGTATAGAAGAAGCAGCGTTAACAACTAAAGCGAAGGTTTTAATCATTGATAATCTAACTTATTTATGTATTGCTTCTGAGAAAGGGGATGCAGCAGGCAACTTGATGTTGAGGCTTACAGGATTAAAAAAGAAGTATGACCTTTCGATATTAGTATTGGCACATACCCCCAAAAGACCGCTAATCAATCCGATAACGCAAAATGACTTAGCAGGAAGTAAGAAACTGTATAATTTCTTTGATAGTGGCTTCGCGATTGGGAAGTCTGCGCAAGACAGTGGACTCAGGTATATCAAGCAAGTGAAAGTAAGGCACGGAGAGTACACCTATGATAGCGACAATGTAATAGTAGCATCAATAGATAAAGATGGCTCTTTTCTCCATTTTGTCCATGTCGGGTATGCTGCAGAAAAAGAACACCTAAAAGAGCCTAACGAAAAAGATACAGAGGGGAGAAAGGCAAAGGCTATAGAGTTGAAAACGCAAGGACTTAGCAATAGGGCAATAGCTAAAGACTTGAAGGTATCAGAGGGAGCAGTCAGAAAATGGCTTAAATCATAAAGGTGCGTACTTGGCACGCACTTAAACGTCTGAGAATCAACACCATAAGTGCGTACTGCGTACTTTGCGTACCTGTCTAAAAAAAGTACGCAGTACGCACCTAAAGCACTAACAATAAGACCATTAAGTGCGTACTTGGTACGCACTATTAAAAACAAACAATATGAAAAAACATAACTACATCTTAGCTAAAAAGGGCAAAAGCGTATGCCCTGAATGTGGAAAAAAAACGTATGTTTTGTATGTTGATTCGGGGGGGAGTCCTCTCAGTTCAACAGTTGGAAAATGTGACCGTTTAGTCAATTGCGGATACCATTATCCACCTAAAGATTTCTTTATTGATAATCCAACTGAAAAAACGGAGTGGAAGCCTCAATATAAGGCAGTTGCTCCAATCAAAAAAGAAGCACCTAAACCAATAGACTTTATTGACTATTATTTGGTGCATAAAAATCTAACTAATGGTAAAAAAATGGTTGATTGCGATTTCGCTGAGTGGCTGTACACCATGTTCCCCGAGAAGAAAACAGAGATTAATACCACGCTTTGGAGGTTTCTCTGTGGGAAAGACTCACAGAAGCGTATAATCTTCTCTTATTTTGATATAACAGGAAGATACCGAACAGGTAAGCACATGGCGTACGACCCGAAGACAGGTAAGCGAATAAAAGACAAAGAGGGCTCAATCAACTGGACACACTCTATATTGAAGAAAAAACGGCTTTTACCTGAGTCGTATAATATGCAACTCTGCCTATTTGGCGAACTCCAGTTGCAGAAGCAAGCCCTCAACGCAACAAGCCCTGTGGCAATAGTGGAATCTGAAAAGACGGCAATAATTTCAAGCATCTTAATGCCTAACTATATTTGGTTGGCTGCTGGAGCTTTAGGATGGCTTTCTGTTGAGAAACTGAAACCACTAAAAGGCAGGACTATTGTTCTATTTCCTGATACATCAAAAGAAGGGGCAGCCTTTGCCAAATGGTCAACTATTGCAAGTGAAGCAAAAAGGAAAGGATATAATATAATGATATCGGACTTATTGGAGAAAGAATGCGCCGAGGAACAAAAGGAACAAGGCTTTGACATCGTCGATTACTTTTTAACAACAACATAAAAAACAAACAAATGGAACAAAAAATCAAAATCAAAGACATCCCTGGGACTATCACACTGGGAGAACTCGCAACCAATGTGCAGAAAGCGCACAGAATCACAAAAGCCCTTGCAGAAGGACGCTATGATGATGCCCTTTCTCTGACAAACGAACTCTTTATTGACAATGATGCTATCATTGAAAGAAACTTTGACAAAGCGGAAATAATGAAAATTATCACAGCCGAGAACCTAAAAAGGAATTAAGATACATTTATTATTAACAAGAGTGAACAGCTCGCAAATCCAAAAGATTATGATAGACGCAGACAACACAGTACAAGAAGTAAACAACTTCCTGAAACAAAAGCGTGCAGAGTGGAAACAGGAAGAAGCACGCAGAAAAGACGAAAGGGGACAGATTCTAAAGTATGGGTACATAAGAAAAAGCAGTACCCAGCTTTAGGGAACTATGTTTAAGGACGGTTACACATAAAAGGAGTAAAGGGGGGTTGTGTTCGGCAAGAAATCCCAGACAAAACTTTCCAGTTTTCTTGTTAATAAAGACGTTAAGTTAACAGTAACAAGAACCGTCCTTTTTTTAGAAGAAACCGATAACCGTTAAGAAGTATGTAATAATAGAAAATGCACACTTTTTTAACATTTTAATAACAATCAAAACAAAATAATAATGACAACAAAAAAAGCATTTGTTTCGCCAAAAGCAGGAACGCAACATCAAGAACTTATTAATGGACTTAACTCAGTAAATAACGTTTTAGAAAGCCTTAACAATGAAGGTCTAGGAAGGATGATTACCGATGATGTCGCAAGGAGTATATTACGTAATGGCGAAAAAGGATTAGCCTTACTTCAAAATTCTATTGTAGCACAAGAGCAAAGTACAATATTCTTAAAAAAGGACATAGACGCAGTAACAACTAAATGGAGACGCTTTTTCAATGATTATGTACAATGTTTGAGGAATACACATATACGCTTAAATATGGCAGGTCTCAAAGATATAGGAGATAGCTATATTCATTGGGACGATGCTACAAAACAGCTATCTTTTGATTCTTCTATGTTCAAAAACTGCATAGAGCCAAAGTTTACCATTGAGACGAAAGAATTACATTTTGAGGTGGCTACACTTATCAATGATTATATAACAGCTAAAGAAAAGCTACAAGAGTTTTGGAGTAATCATACTACAGACCTGGAAGGAGTTGGAGCAAATACGCAGACAGTACCAGGTGTATTTGTCTCTGTTGACGGATATACTACCATGCAAGACGGTAAGCGTATACCTTCATTAGAAAAGATTGTCCTTTCTGGTCGTTTTCATTAACAGGAAACTGTTTTTCCTTTCATTGGATAGTCTTCGCAGTGATGCGAGGACTATTTTTATTTTAGACAACACGAGATGCCATGATAAAAGAATAAAGTTACGTGCAAATAGCGTGCAAAACTTTGCTAAAGCATGATATTTCAACAATATTCAATGAGTATAACAAATCGTTTAATATGTTAAATGACAGCCAAATAAATATATGTGTATCTATGTGACCATCAAAGAAGTATACTCGGCGAGGCTACATTTTTTCCATATCACGAAAAAACCGTTTATATAAGGTATCTGACATCCCTCTATATGGTTTATCTTTATTACAGTCTTTTGATAAATCCAAAATAGACACACACTCCAATAATCGAAAGAAATAGGAATTGTCCTACTGATAGCGTTATTGCTAATACTATTACTATAAGCCAGAATATTATTTCAAGAATATATCCGAATTGATTATTATGTTCTCCCATTTGTGAACGTTATTAAGTAATTCTGTTAATAGACCAAGTGGATGTTGGCTAATATTTTCTTTGCACAAGATAAGATAAAAATAAAACCTAGAGCTCACAAGGAGTCTAGGTTTCTAAATACTTTTTTATAGTGCAGATTGCAATGCTTGCGTACAATATTACAAGGGCACTTTCACGATGCAAATATAATCCACTTTGGATTTATAAAACAAATTTATTCTGTTAAAAAATTATTCATTGAATTTATATCCAATGCAACTCTCTATAATATATCGAATTGATGGATTATCCTTATACTCAGAAAAAAGAGCTTTTATTTCGTTTTTCATATCTTGCTCTCTATTCTCGGAAATCTTACTCAAGAAAAATTGAATAATACAGAAAATCGATTGTAAGTTGTTCTTATTTGTATTATCAATTTTTAGCGCAGGTCCATTTTTAAGAGATTTAGCTAATTTGCAATCAAACAATGCTGCTCCGTGTGCACAAACATTTCGTACTTGAACTATGCTGTAGATGTAATTTTCTAACACTCTTGTGTTATTAATATCATAATGTTTTGCAATCAAAGATTTTACTTCTTCACTTTTTAGATTTTTGAATACTGTAAGGATGCCACCAAACGTTACAAATTCCATTGTTTTCCAAGCTGGCGCATACCTGTCATTTATATAATTAGCGTGATGTAATTTGATTACATTTTTATTTCTAAAGGCGTCATTATAAACCTTAATCCCAAAATCATCAATGTATTTTTTTGTCATAACGTTAGTGTCGACAAACCAAGTATTGGAGTTTTGATAAAGAATAGAAACCTCATAAGTAACCTTTGTTCTAAAATTGACTTCTATGCGGTTAATATATTTCGTTAAAATATGCCTTAGGTTAACATCCAGATAGTACAACTTAACGACATCTGAGAATTTAGTCCCTTCCCTATATTTATGTGTGCGATTTTTAATCTGCGGATAATTTCCCTCGAAAGGGAAACAATAAAATCCTAAGCGGAAATATCCTATATCAAAAAGGATCTCTCGTATTTTCTTTTTATCAAAATCAAGGCTCATTCCTCGAGCCTCTAGTCTATTTATTTGTTCATCTATCGTTGTTGCTTTTTTCATAAACTCACATAATAAAGTATCATAAAGAAATTCGACATTACAAGCATTCCTATTGTATATAATCCTGCAAGATCCATAACACGTTTTTTAATGATGCGCAAAGATATAAAATATAGGGTGTGAAAAATTAAATGAACAAATTGTTCTTCCAGAATACTTATCTTTGCGATAAATTAATCTTATTCAGGATGAATATTTTCCGCATTCTTATTGTTGGTTTAGCTTGTTTTTCTGCATCTGCTCTTGCTCAGGAGAAGGATGCTACATTATATAATATAGAGGTGTATGGCTCGGCTGCTGCCGGCAGCACCACTCCTTTCTGGTTAGTAAGCAACCGATATGGTGTTGTGCCTTTGGAGACTGGCAATGGCTTTCTGAGAAGTGGCGTATTTCACAATAGTAATATTGGTCGCAATTTTCACTTCAATGCCGGCTTAGACTTGGTAGGCGCTGCTCCTCGTCAGAAGAATGTATTCATTCAACAGCTTTATGCAGAGGTTGGCTATAAGTCTATTGCGTTAAGCATCGGCAGCAAGGAAAGATATAATTCGATTGTGGACAGACAACTTAGCTCCGGTGATATGGTTTTATCACCTAATGCTCGTCCGCTTCCTGAGATAAATATTAATATCGCCGAATTCACTGCTGTTCCTTTTACCAACGGGTGGTTACATATAAAAGGAGATTTTGCAGTAGGTCGCTCTTTCGATTCTGAATATTTAAGAGACTTTACTTCTTCTCAATACACTTATATTGAAGATGTACTTTGGCATCACAAATCAATCTTTGCCAGAGTCCTCGACTCAAACAATGATTTTCCGCTATCTACCACATTAGGACTTACTCACTGGGCACAATGGGGCGGCTCCTCTACCGATAATAGAATTGGACAACAGCCTCAATCGTTCAAGGACTTCATTCGTATTGTAAAAGGCAGTGAGGGAGGTTCTAATGCGACAATCTCTGATCAGATAAATGTCTTAGGCAATCACTATGGTAGTTACTATGGACAATTACAATATAAGACGGCAAGCGGTATTGCTGCACAAGTGTATTATCAGCATTTCTTCGATGATAAATCGGGGATTGAATTCAGCAATAAATTAGATGGACTATGGGGAGTACAATTGGATTTACCTCAGACACAATGGCTGAAAAAGATAGTTGTCGAACTTCTAACGACAAAGCATCAAAGCGGTCCCTTCCATTTTATCGAATTCGATCGTGACTTATACCCTGACGGCAGAGGAGGTGGCTTCGACGATTACTACAACAATGGCGAATACACCACAGGAATCTCTTATTTCAACAGAGCTATTGGTTCGCCTTTAATTATATCTCCTGAATATAACGATGATGGCAGACTCGGCTTCCCCAACAATCGCGTACAAGCATGGCATCTTGGAGCAGAAGGCAATATCACTACGCAACTGTCATATCGTACATTATTTACCTTTATGGAAGGCTGGGGCAGATCGTTCAAACCTTTCAGAGATAAAAAAAACTCTACCTCAACATTGGTAGAACTCTCCTACAATCATCCTCGCCTTAGCGATTGGAGTTTCAAAGGTGCTGTGTCTCTTGATACCGGAGATATGGTAGAAAGCAATGCCGGATTCAGCCTCTCAGTAAGTAAACACGGAATATTGAAGCACTGGTAATCTTTTATTTGTACTTCTCCCAAAGAGCAGAAGCAATAGTCTCGCGAGTTTGATCTGCTAATTCCTGCAAATCATCAGAATCTATGTCTATTTGAGGATGGATAACCATTTCCATCCTATGGCATTGAAGATTCAATGTATCAATAGGCATCACATCAAATGGCCCGTTTAGGGTGATAGGGATTATGGGGATATTTTGATTGACCGCCATCTGAAATGCTCCTCTCTTAAAGCGAATCATCTTACCATCATACGTACGTGACCCTTCAGGGAATATTATAAGCGAAGCACCATTACGCAGCAAGGACTCTGACTCGACAATACTCTTCGTCGCACTCTTTGTAGAAGAACTATCCAAGAAAACAAAGCCTGCTGCCTTACAAGCAGCTCCAACAAAAGGGATTTTTCCAATACCTGCCTTCATAAACCACTTGACAGGTACTCCAAGAAAACCATAGATAAGAAATATATCAAACGCACCTTGATGGTTAGCAACAAAAATATAAGGCTGTCCCTTCTTAATATTCTCACGCCCCTTAATCGTTATCGGGCAAAGAGCTAGATAACAAGTCAGCCGTGACCATATCATACCCGGATAATAAGCAAATATTTTTCTACCTCCCAACAAACAACCAATAATGACTGATAGCGCCGTAATAAGAGTTAAAAAGAGGAAGACAGGCACAAAAAACAGCCAAACATAAACCTTATATAGGAGTCGCAACATAGTCGATAACATTTTGAGAGAAGTCAAGTAACTGAACACAAAGATAAAAGCTAAAATTAAAGCTTTCTTCATTTTTATTCTAAAATATTTTTACAATCGGGTTATTATTGCTTTATTTGCGAAAGAAAAAACAAATTATAAAACATATTAAACCATGAAAGGACTTATTAAAAACTTAGGAGTGATTATTCTCTTAATTGGTGTTGTGGTTCTTGCAGTACCAGCATTTCAAGGAATAAAGAGTAATATGATTCTTACTATTGGTATCGCACTTGTTATTGGAGGTTATCTTGGTCATATTGTCATCAACAAAAGAATTGAAGACTAACGAAGAGACTTTAGACAAGTAAGCAATGCGGGGCAGAATTAATTTTCTGCCCCGCATTGTTTTTATACATATAGGGAATAATGCCTTTTATATAAAGAGGAAGACAATCTTAAACGACCACAACAATACATAATATCTACATATCAAATACCTTAAATGCCTCATTATTTTTTGAACAAAAAAAAGGAACAACAAACCGAACACCCGACCATACTGGGCTGCATAGGATGTCGGTTGCACTGATGTAATTTCGTTTATCATTTTGACACCCATTTCGTCATTTTACTGCCATTTTGACACAGGCCATTTAAATCGATTTCTAGGCACGTTTGAGGGGCCGGGAATACCTAGGGCACTTTTTAAGGTCAAATGCAACCACGACGCAGGAAGGGGCCTTTAACGAGGTGTCGATTTTTGAAACTTTTCCAAAAATAGGACTTTTTGAACTTTCGCTCAAATGTACACATACTCTTGAGCAAAAGTATGTGTACTTTTTGAAAAAGTATGCATACTTTTGACAAAGTGTATGTATGCAACCGAGCAAAAAAACGCGTATTTTGGTCAAATTTTGACAAAAATCAGGTCTGCAGAAAAAGTGTTAAAAAATGCGCGTAAGCAAAACGGTCAAAATGCTATCACTTTGTCACTTTTTACACTGAAATGCGCGTATTGTTTTTCAAGGTTATTTGAGCGAGGGTATTTATCCAACAAATGCGTACTAGTTCACTATTGGGGTAGTCGTGAAACAAAAGCGGAGGTATCTCATAAATGAGATACCTCCGCTTCGTTTTTATTTTAGCTTAATTACACTTGCCTCTTACTGCGCTAACCATTCTTTTATTGCGTCGGCAAGTATTTGGTTTTCTTCGGAACGTTGAGCCGTGATACGGAAATATGTTTCGTCCAAACCTCTGAAATTTGAAGCGTCGCGGATTAAGATTCCGTGTTGCTCCAATAAATACTTTTTCAAGTCGGCTGCCGTTCCTTTTTTCAGCCTTACAAGGAAAAAGATTGTTGATGTTGGCATTACCTCCAGTTCGTCAACCTTGTTTAGTTGATAAATCAGTTCGTCCGTTTCACGCTGCCATTTGCGAATAGGCAATGTGAATTGTGCCGGATGGATAAGAATGTATTTACTTGCTTCGATAGCAAGAGAATTGACCGACCATGGTATTATGTATTTGTTTACCTCTGCCGTAATATTTGGATTTGCTATGATATAGCCGATACGCAATCCGGGGATATTGTATGCCTTCGAGATAGATTGGATTATAATAAGATTCTTATGCACAAGCACATCAGCAGGCTTTAGCAATTCTTCTGTTGTAAATGCTACGTATGCCTGATCAATCACGAATGTGGTCTTTTTATTTGCCGAAATAAGAGCCAACAACTCTGTGCGACTGCGTAGTTTGCCATCAGGGTTGTTAGGGTTGCATATCCAACAAAAGTCCTGTCCCTCAAGGGATAGCTCCGAGAAGTCGTCCGACGTTGAGAAATAGCTAATCTCGTGCCCGTGTAGGCTACAAGCATCGTTATACTCCGAGAAGGAAGGATAAAAGATTGTTGACTTAGATCCTTTGAATGCCTGAGCAAGAAGGTAGAATGCTGTAATGGAACCATTGGTAACGACAATATTATCTTCCTTCACTTCATTTCTACGCGCAAGAATGCGCTTAAGGCTGGAAGCGTCAGGGTCAGGATAACAAGTTACTTTGTGAAATTGCAGATCCAAATGCGCCTTCAACATATCAAGGTTCGCGCCGCGCCAAACATTGGAACTAAAATTGTACTTCACCTCGTTCTTAGAATTATAATGGTCGTCACCATGTCCAAACAGCATATTCTTTCTATATTATGTTAGTTAATATTTTCTCTTTATGTAAGAATGCAAGCAACAAAAATACTAATCTTTCTGTACATTCCTGTCAATCGCTCTGTATATCGCATCCTGAATTCGTGTACGAGTCTCCAGCTTGCTCATCTTACTATTCATGCGAGTAGGAGTAACACGATTGGTGAGTAATATATATATCAGATTATTATCCGGATCTATCCAGAAGCTAGTACCTGTAAAGCCTGTATGCCCATATACCGAAGCCGGAGCAAGTGCTCCGCAAGGCGATTGTTGGGGATTACCCATAAGAGGCTTGTCAAAACCTAAGCCTCGACGACTATTAGGCGATTTACTTTGTGTAAACAGCTTGCTTGTTGCTTCAGAGAGATAAGACTCTCCACCGTAACGACCATTATTGAGCAACATTTGAGAAATCTTGGCAATATCGTTCGCTGTAGAGAATAGTCCTGCATTACCCGAGACACCTCCCTGAAATGCTGCTGCCTCATCATGAACATAGCCTCTGACAATCTGTTTACGAATAAAGCCATCGTACTCAGTTGGAGCTATCTGCATAGAATCGATTCTCGTCAGTGGATTATACATTGTATAATATGCGCCCAATGGGCGGTAGAAATTATCATCAAGGAGTTTGTTCATAGGCGTCTGCATCAGGTTTTCAGTTGCCTTCTTCATCAGTATAAAGTTAATGCAACCATAAACATAGCGCCCACGCCTGCCAAGCTTTGAGTCTTTAACACTCTGCATTATACTATCCTGAAATGAGTCGTGCAAATAGAAATTGCGAGCGACCTCAGTAGTATATCCTTCCTTCTTTGTAAAGGAAACATCATCTTTATTGAAAGAAAAATTAGTACGGGTATAAGTCTTCGCAGAATGATGGAATTGGTGATTCGCAGTTTTATGACCACTAAACAAACCTCCGGTGAAACTTTCCATATCGATTGCATTCAAATAGAAATTAATTGAAGATGGTAATCCACTTTGATGGTATAGCATATCCTTAACCAAGATGCCCTTTTTGTCAGAATCGTTCAGTTCCGGCAAGAGGCTGCCAATCGTACTATTAAGAGTCAGTTTCTTCTCATCGTATGCCTTCATTACAGCCAGCAATGTACCTGCAGCTTTGGACATTGAGGCAACATCGTATAAGGTGGTCTCCGTCACAGGCTGGAAGCTCTTATAGTCTGTATAGCCAAATGATTTATTATAAACGACCATTCCGTCCTTGGCGATCAGTAATTGCGCACCCGGAAATGCTTTTTCCTTCAATGCTTCGTCCATGATTTCATCAATAACGTCAAGGCGCTCCTGAATAAGTCCGACTTCTTCAGCTTCATGATATCCGAGGCGAGTCTTCTCCGTAAACACTCCTGTGCCGGCAATGTAAAGTTCAGGAATGGAAACAGCCAGTTTGCCCTTAGCAGGAATGCCCCCGAAAATCAATTGCGCGGCATATTCCTGTGCCAACGGTGTATTCTCATACGCCATAATCACAGCCTTAGCCTTACTTATCGATTGTTTATAAGTCCTACAGAAATATGGGATAGTGAAAAAAGAATATATTAAGTCTTTCTTTTGAGCAAGGACAGTAAGAGCGTTATTCTCAGGGATACGTGCCGTATGTACACCACATATTATAACATCATACTTATCTAATTCTGCATAAACTCGATTTACTTGATTAGCAGTAGAGCGCAAATCGATATTGAAATAAGTCACCGAGCCGTAACGACTTGCCATTTGTTGAAAAGGATTACCCTTATCACCACCGATAGACAGGACAGCGATTTTCTTCTTATCCAATTGTTTCAACGGAAGGCAATCAGATTCATTCTTTAATAACGTCATTGCCTCAGCATTCAATCGGGCAGCAAGCCATGCAGCATGAGGAGAGTTCAACCGCTTATCTAAGCCAACGAGGTCGATTGGCTTGTAATGGGTTGCCCCCGTTATGTATTTATACTGCAATATTTTTATACATTTCGCCTCTACATCACGGATATCGACAGTATTATTTGCTATAGCTGCCTTCATTGCAGCATAATCAGCATTTAGACTAGCCGGTGCCAGAAGAATATCATTACCTGCAAGGAACGCTTGCACCGATACATTCTGTGATTTGCCCGCAACAGCACCCTTCATCTCCAAAGCATCAGTAAAGCAAAGTCCACGGAAACCAAGTTGTTTCTGCAATAAATCAGTTACAACAGCAGAAGAAAGAGAAGTTGGTGTCTGTGATTTATCCAATGCCGGGATATTAAGATGGGCACTCATTATTCCGGCAAAACCTTCATTGATATAACGCCTAAATGGCAAAAGTTCTATTTTTTCAAGGTGAGCCAAGTCGTGTCTGATAACAGGCAATGTGTAATGTGAGTCGGAAGACGTATCACCGTGCCCCGGGAAGTGTTTAGCTACCGAGATCACTTGTCCGTCTTCTAATCCTCGAGCATAAGCAATACCTTTTTCTGCTACAGCATTAGGGTCTTCGCCGAACGAGCGTATACCGATAACCGGATTCTCCGTATTATTATTAACGTCAATATCCGGTGCGAAGTTTATATGAATACCCAATTCCCGACATTGGCGTGCGACTTCTTGTCCATAACTATATATCAGCTCATCGTCCTCAATTGCCCCAAGCATCATATTCTTAGGAAAGCGCGTTGTTCCATCTAACCGCATAGACAAACCCCACTCCCCGTCTAAAGAGATAAACAGCGGAACCTTAGTTTTCTTCTGTGCATAATTAGTCACTTCAGCCTGACTAATAGGATTGCCTTTCTGAAACAAAATACCTCCGATTTTTATATTGTCTATATAATGATCAACCTGCCTTATATTAGCAGCATCGGTTCTCGGGTTGACCACCACCATAAAAAGTTGTCCTATCCGTTCATCCTGAGTCATTGAATTAAAAACAGAATCCACCCAATGATTCATTTTTTCTTTATCAACTTTAGAGAATAATGTTGGGACTGTCTGTGCGAAACCAAACAAGGAACAGAACACACAAAAGCCAGCTATATATAGGTATTTAGTCATTTTTATCACTCCATTTTTTTTAGTAAACCCAAATGTACGTAAAAAATCATAGAAGAGAAACAACAAAAAAACATAAGCGTATTTGCTTATAACATAAAACTTTCGTTTCTTTGCAACCGCTTTACGTAATCTCTGTCGGAAAAAGTAGTCCGTTACATTGCGTTTCGTTTTAAAATAACAATTAAAAGCTATACAAAGATGGATTTAATGAAAGTTGCAGAAGAAGCTTTCGCTACGAAGAAAGAGCATCCTGCATTTAAGAGTGGTGATACAATTACTATTTCTTATCGTATTAAAGAGGGAAGTAAGGAACGTGTCCAACAGTACAGAGGCGTTGTAATCCGTATCTCAGGTCACGGAGACAAAAAACGTTTCACAGTTCGTAAAATGTCAGACAGCATTGGTGTTGAAAGAATTTTCCCAATCGAGTCTCCATTCATCGAAAGTATCGTATTGAACAAAATGGGTAAAGTACGTAGAGCTAAGCTATACTACCTACGCGGACTTACTGGTAAAAAAGCAAGAATCAAAGAAAGAAGATTCAAATAAATTCGAATGTTCTTTTTACATAAAAAAGTCCTTCAGAGATATTTCTCTGAGGGGCTTTTTTGTTTATAGCCACAGATTAATCTATTTTTGCACAACAAACTTATACCAATCAGAATATGAGAGAGAATGAAAACCTCCAATTATTAGGAGGAGAAACAGTATACCGACAGGATTATGCCCCAGAAGTTTTAGAGGCTTTTATCAATAAGCATCCGGATAATGATTACTGGGTACGCTTTAATTGTCCGGAATTCACAAGCCTCTGCCCTATTACCGGACAGCCGGATTTTGCAACTATACATATAGACTACATTCCTGAAGAAAAAATGGTGGAGAGCAAAAGTCTCAAGCTATATCTATTTAGCTTTCGTAGTCATGGCGCATTCCATGAGGACTGTGTGAATATAATAATGAAGGACCTTATTACATTGATGGCTCCTAAATATATAGAGGTAACAGGCATCTTTACCCCTCGAGGCGGTATCAGCATTTACCCTTTCTGTAATTATGGCAAGCCCGGGACAAAATATGAACAGCTTGCAGAAAAGAGACTTTTCGAGCACAAAGCATAAAGAGTTTTATTACATTTGTTGAAACTAAGTAAAGTAGTAGTAACTTTAAACATAATAAAATCATGAAAAAAATCATTCTAATTAAAGCTGGCTTATTAGCCTTGGCTTGTACAACTTGTACAAACGTTTTCGCACAAGAAAAAGAATATCCGAAGCCTGAGCAAATGAGACCTGGGATGTCGGAATATTGGACTCCACAACCTAAAGTTGTAACTCCCGGCACAAGCAATGCAAATGCATTTTTGTCTGCCCCTTCTGATGCTATCGTTTTATTTGACGGAAAAAATCTTTCTGCATGGGAAAGTACAAGTGGCGGAGATGCTAAATGGGAAGTTAAAGACGGTGTTTTTACTGTAGTAAAGTCTGAAGGTGATATTCAAACAAAACAAAAGTTCAACAGCTTTCAATTACATATAGAATGGCGTATTCCTGAAGACATCACTGGTGAAAGCCAAGGACGTGGTAATAGCGGTGTATTCTTGCAAGGAATGTATGAAATACAAATTTTGGATAACTACAAAAGCGAAACTTATGTAAACGGACAAGCTGGTAGTGTTTACAAACAAACTCCTCCTCTTGCTAATGCGATGCGCAAACCGGGAGAATGGAATGTTTACGACATTATTTACAATGCTCCTGTATTCAAAGAAGACGGAACTTACCGTGTACCTCCACGTGTAACAGTTATTCAAAATGGTGTAGTTTTGCAAGACAATACTACGATTTTAGGAACAACTGAATATATCGGCTTCCCTCAAGTAAAAGAGCACGGAGCAGGTCCTATCATTCTTCAATCTCATGGCGACCCAAGCGAGCCTATCAGCTTCCGCAACATCTGGTTGAGAGAGTTATAATTAACATTCCTAAATAGACAAAAAAAGTCCTTGGAGAACGAGTTTCCCCAAGGTTTTTTTGTCTTGTGATAAAATCAACCTAAGAAGCATTTCCAAAAGAGTAGAAATGTCATGTAAAATCAAGGATTAGTCAACCCTTAAATCGTAGTCATCTTTTAATTTTAGGATTAGGGGATTTTTCTTTGCTAGATGTTCAAACTTCTCTTCCGTAGTATATATCTGATGCTCTCTTTCTGACGCCTCAGCAAGACGAACCTGCATTTGTATTTTTGTATTATGAAGCTGCCCTCTAAGATAAGACAGAAGCGCTGTGCTATTCATTAATTCTTGCTGCTGACCAGGATTATAAACGACAACCTCGAAGTTGAAATCTTCCTTCAGTACAGGTTTACAGTTTGTTATAGTATTCTTAAGATAAACTTTCTCTCCGGTCTGATCAGCAAAGGAGAGCCATTGTTTAGACAAATCGTCCTGAGTAAATGGGGAATCTAGCACTTCCGCTTGCACCTCTTTTACCCCCACCGCTTCTTCTTTCTTGTCAATATCTGCTGCACCAACGCTCTTTATTGAAACCGCTACCGGTGGACGATTTGACGGCTTTGGCTTATCTGTATTCGGCATAGAAGGAACAGAAACTGTCGTAATCGGAGCTGCTTCCGGCATATTAGTGGTCACGACATTAACAGGAGGCGATACAACCGGTTGTTGTTCTGGAGCTCGTGGTGCCGACTGCACCGATGATTGCGAAGGAGCGGTACTAGGTATCGGTTCAATCAGGACTTTTTTTTTATCTTCCTCAGCGATGACATTATTTAGCTGACAAAGCTGTATCAGATTAAGCTCTAACAGTAAGCGTTTATTACGACTTATACGATAATTCAAATCACAAGTATTTCCCAACTCAATCGCCTTATACAAGAATTGCTCAGGACAACGTTTTGCCATTTCTTTATAGCGTTCACGGATTGATGCTCCCACTTCAAACAATTCTAAAGTAGACTCATCACGACAAACTAATAAGTCACGGAAATGAGACGTAAGTCCGGTTATTATGTTTTGACCGTCAAAACCCTTTCCTAATATCTCATTTAGTATAAGAATCGCGGAACGAACATTGCAATTCATAATAGCATCCGTCAGAGTAAAATAATATTCATAATCCAACACATTCAGATTGTCAATAACAGCCTGATAGGTAATATTGCCATTACTGAAGCTAAGCACTTGGTCAAATATTGACAATGCGTCACGCATCCCCCCATCAGCCTTTTGAGCTATTACATTAAGAGCATCAAGTTCGGCTGTCACACCTTCACAAGAAGCAACATATTCCAAATGCTCCACCATATCAGAGATTGATATGCGAGAGAAATCATATATCTGGCATCGGGAAAGAATAGTAGCCAACACCTTATGCCTTTCCGTTGTAGCCAGAATAAAAAGAGCATGATGAGGTGGCTCTTCAAGCGTTTTCAAAAAAGCATTAAATGCCGCAGAACTAAGCATATGTACCTCATCAATGATAAAGACCTTATACTTTCCGATTGCCGGCGGTATACGCACCTGCTCTATCAACGAACGTATATCGTCGACAGAATTGTTGGATGCGGCATCAAGTTCATGGATATTATACGATCGCTGCTCATTGAATGCCTTGCAAGACTCACATTCATTACAAGCATCGCCTTCAGCAGTAAGATTCAAACAATTTATCGTCTTAGCAAAAATACGCGCACAAGAGGTCTTCCCCACACCACGAGGCCCGCAAAACAAATAGGCATGAGCCAGCTTATTTGTCTGTATAGCGTTCTTAAGCGTAGTAGTAAGAGACTTCTGCCCCACTACTGTACGAAAAGTCGACGGGCGATATTTCCTTGCTGATACAATATAATTATCCATTTCCTACTTTTTTATATGTCCCCAAAGATAATGAAATTTTAGAGACGCAATGTAACTCAAACGACTGAACTCTTAGAGCTGGGAGACAAAAAACATCCCGACAAAAAGTAAAACTTCTTGTCGGGATGATATGATTTTTAGGCAAGGACTACTTGCCTGTTAAGTCTATTCAATCGCGAAGATCTCGCAGAATAATTTTCACTTATTAGCATAAGTGCGGAAATGTTTCCGCAACAGCTTTATTGACAATTTTTCCGTCTACAACATTCAATCCTTCTTTCAAGTCAGCATTTACTTTGCAGGCTTCCTCCCAACCCAAATCAGCTAAAAGCAGGGCGTATGGAAGAGTTGCATTTGTTATAGCAGCAGTTGAAGTCATAGGAACTGCTCCCGGAATATTAGCAACGCAATAGTGAATAATGCCATCGACATCATAAACAGGATTATCGTGCGTAGTAGGTCGAGACGTTTCAAAACAACCGCCTTGATCAATCGCAACATCAGCCACAACAGAACCAGGTTGAAGCAACTTAAGCATTTCCCTTGTAAGTAGATGAGGCGCTTTAGCACCAGGTATCAATACAGCACCAATCACCAAATCAACCTGAGGAAGCAATTGCTCAATATTATAATTGTTGGATATAATTGTTTGCACATTTGCCGGAAGGATTTCACTTAGATAGCGTAGACGAGGCAAGGATATATCAGCAATAGTAACCTGAGCTCCCAATCCTGCCGCCATTTGAGCTGCGTGTGTTCCTACAACACCTCCACCCAAAACTAACACATGGGCCGACTTTACGCCTGGTACGCCTCCCAACAGGATTCCTTTTCCGCCCTGTGGATTCTCTAAATACTTAGCACCTTGCTGGATAGACATTCTTCCTGCAACTTCCGACATCGGAATCAACAAAGGAAGAGAGCAGTCAGCCTTTTCAACTGTCTCGTAAGCCAAACAAACAGCATTAGTTTTCATCATTGCTTTTGTCAATTCTTCATATGCAGCCAAATGAAAATAAGTAAAAACTAATTGATTAGGACGAGTCAGAGGATATTCTACAGGAATAGGCTCCTTTACTTTCATAATCATTTCTGCAATCGCAAAAACCTCTTTCGCACTCGGGAGAATATGAGCACCTACACTTTTGTATGACTCATCACTAAAACCACTGTTTACTCCCGTCTGGGTTTGAATATACACTTCATGTCCACGTTGAACGAAAGCCAGAACACCTCCAGGAGTTATCGAAACCCAGTTTTCATTGTTCTTAATCTCTTTAGGAATACCTATTTTCATAAAATTTAAAAAAATGACACAAATAAATTCGCCCGAATCTTCCCAAGCCACAGATGACGCTATTATCAGTGCGGTAATGAGAGTAACCCTTTTTTGTCTTTTATGATTTTATAGTAGGACAAATATAATAGTTAAATTTTAGATACACTGTGCAATTCAAGAGTAATTAGAATGGAGCGAGCTTCTTATTTCACTATCTTCGCCCACTCGTTGTAATCTTTTGCTATTACAACCTCAGGGCGAAACCTTAATTGGGAATAGCCTCTTTTTGCTTAGACTAAGGATTAACTCTACACAAGGATTACAATGGACTTAAATGAATTGACTGGGGCAATTAGTTCCTTTATTTGGGGATGGCCGTTTATTATATTTTGCCTATCAGCAGGATTGTTTTTTTCTATCAAGATGCGCTTCTTTCAGGTTCGCTACATTAAGCAAATGGTTATGATGCTGGTAGGAGGCAAAGCCTCCAATTCCGGCATTTCTTCTTTTCAGGCATTTATGCTTGCATTATCGGGCAGAGTTGGCACAGGCAACATCGTAGGTGTAGCCACAGCAATAGCATTAGGAGGCCCAGGAGCTGTGTTCTGGATGTGGATGATTGCATTTCTGGGCGCAAGTTCGGCATATATTGAAGCATCACTGGGACAGATTTACAAAGAAAAAATAGATGGAGTATACCGTGGAGGACCAGCATATTACATCCTTAAAGGCTTGAACAATAAATGGTATGCCATATCCTTTGCGATAATCACAATTATAGCTTTAGGAGGATTAATGTCAGGTCTTCACGCAAATGCAATAAGCGAAGCATTTCAGAATTCGTTTTCACTTGACAAAAGGATAACATCAGGTATTGTAATACTTCTTTTATCATTGATTATATTCGGCGGGGTGAGAAGAATAGCAAAAGTTGCGGAGATAGTAACTCCATTTATGGCAATAGGCTACATTATTATAGCATTATTCATATTAATACTCAACATCCAACAAATCCCTGAAATGTTTATGCTAATAATAAATAGCGCATTTGGTCTACATGAAGCGTCAAGTGGAATAGTAGGAGCAGCTATTACAATGGGTGTTAAGCGAGGGATATATTCCAATGAAGCAGGTCAGGGAACTGCACCTCACGCAGCCTCAGCTGCGGATGTCCCCCACCCTGCAAACCAAGGATTAGTACAGGCGTTCTCAGTATATATTGATACCCTTCTTGTATGCTCGGCAACAGCCTTTATGATATTGATTACAGGAATGTACAAGGTATATGATGTTTCCGGAGATATTGTAATGGATGGCATGGGATTGGCAGCATCAATGAATGAATACGGACCAATTAATACACAGATGGCTGTAGACTCACATATCCCCGGCTTTGGTTCTGCATTTATCGCATTAGCACTTTTCTTCTTTGCCTTTACAACAATCATAAGTAATTATTTTCAGGCAGAAACAAATGTGTACTTTCTGTTCAGAGGAAAGAAATCAAGTAATATCGCAGTAAATGCTCTAAGAATAGGAATGCTCACCATTGTTTATTTTACTTCGATAAATGAAATGACTTTGGCATGGAATATGGCAGATATTGGAGCAGGACTGATGGCGTGGTTCAACCTTATAGCCATTCTGATGCTACAATCGATTGCCCTAAAAACATTTTACGATTATGAAGAGCAATTCAAGGCAGGAATAAAACAGCCAACATTCAACCCTACCAAATTAGGAATCAAGAATACTAATGAGTGGGATAAATAAAAAAAACATTTACCTTTGTAAAAACGATTTTTAGAGATATGCGCATCAAGGAGTTTTGCAACAAACATCTTTCAAAACATTGGATGGTTGCCATTGTAGGCGTTATTTTAACCCTCTTTGCAAGCAGCGACAGCAATATATACAAGCGTTATCAATACGACGAAACGATAAAGAATCTGGAAAAGGAAATCGTTTACTACAAAAAAGAAATAGAGGAGAATTCAAAAAAGCTGGAGAATCTTCGTCAAGACAAAGAGAGTCTGGAGCAATTTGCGCGCGAAGAGTACATGATGAAGAAAGCGAATGAAGAATTATTCATAATTGAGAGAAAATAAGAATGAACAATCAATTAAAGTCTATTTTATTCACAATCTCCGCTGTAATTGTACTCTCCGGAAGTGTTCTTCATTTTATTAAATGGTCCTTCGCACCAATAGTATTTGCGATTGGAGCACTTGGCCTAACCGTTTGCTACGCAACCGAGCCTCAAGAAGGTTTAAGCCTGCGTGTTCGAAGACTACAACGATATAATATATATGCCTGCTTATTAATGCTGGGAAGTGCTGCTTTAATGTTTAAAGGTGGTAATGAGTGGGTTTTATGCCTAAGCATTGCCGCATTTCTACAGTTATATGTATCCTTTATCATGCCTAAAGCAGAAAATAAAGACGAATAGAAAGCCATAACACAAACAAACTCTCCCTCCTAACTACAACCAACATACGCCATATTGAAATACAGGTAATCCTATCCCAATATCATTGACGAAATATTTCTTTAATTCCTTGTTTGATTTATGGAATTACTCTACATTTGCCGTCTGTAAACAGAGTTATAGAAATTGTCAAACATATTTAATTAAATAACTTAAATCCGTATCTTATGTGGTTACTTAATTCGTCGATCGGGAAGAAGCTGATAATGAGTTTATCTGGTCTCTTTCTAATTTTGTTTCTAATTTTCCACTTATGCATGAACATTGCTGCGGTATTCTCTGACGAGGCATACAACATGATTTGTGCATTTCTTGGAGCAAACTGGTATGCAGTAGCGGCTACAATGGTGTTAGCAGCCGGCTTTGTCGTACACATTGTTTATGCTTTTGTTCTTACGATTCAAAACCGTAAGGCTCGTGGTAATGACCGTTATGCAATAAACGAACGTCCGAGAAACGTTGCATGGGCATCTCAAAACATGCTTTTCTTAGGAATTGTCGTAATTGGTTTCTTAGCGTTACACTTCGCTCAATTCTGGTATAAAATGATGTTCGCTGAGTTATTGGGACATCACACAGTAGAATTAGGAGGTGAAATGGTTTCTACACATGATGGAGCAGCGTTTATACGTTACTACTTCAGCAATATCGTAGTGGTAGTATTATACCTTATCTGGTATGTTGCTCTGTGGTTCCACCTAACTCATGGTTTCTGGAGTGCTATTCAATCTATTGGTTGGAATAACACAGTTTGGTTGAATCGTTGGAAAGTAATTTCTGATGTTTTCGCAACTGTTATTTGCTTAGGCTTTGCGTTTGTAACAATAGCATTCTATGTAAAAAGCCTTATGGCTTAATGTTAATTCAGGTGTAATCAATCATTGAAAATTTATTATTATGACTAAGATAAATGCTAAAATACCTCAAGGCCCATTGGCTGAGAAGTGGACAAACTATAAGGCTCATCAAAAATTAGTGAACCCTGCTAACAAACGTCGCTTGGATGTTATCGTTGTTGGTACAGGATTAGCTGGTGGAGCTGCTGCTGCCTCTTTGGCAGAAATGGGATTCAATGTGTTAAACTTCTGTATTCAGGATTCTCCTCGCCGTGCGCACTCTATTGCTGCTCAGGGAGGTATTAACGCTGCAAAGAATTATCAAAATGATGGTGACTCAGTTTACCGTCTTTTCTACGATACAATTAAGGGTGGTGACTATCGTGCTCGCGAGGCTAATGTTTATCGTTTGGCTGAAGTGTCAAATGAAATCATTGACCAATGTGTTGCACAAGGCGTACCTTTCGCTCGTGAATATGGTGGCTACTTGGACAACCGTTCATTCGGTGGTGCTCAAGTATCCCGTACATTCTACGCCCGCGGTCAAACCGGACAACAATTATTACTTGGTGCTTACTCTGCCCTTAGCCGCCAAATCGGTTTAGGTAAAGTAAAGATGTACACTCGTTACGAAATGCTTGATGTGGTTATCATCGACGGTCGTGCTCGTGGTATCATCGCTCGTAACCTTGTTAATGGTAAAATCGAACGTTTCTCTGCTCACGCAGTTGTTATAGGTACTGGTGGATATTCTAACGCATTCTTCCTTTCGACTAATGCGATGACATCTAACAGTTCTGCTCAGATTCAAGGCTACAAAAAGGGTGCTTACTTTGCAAACCCTTGTATGTGTCAGATTCACCCAACTTGTATTCCCGTACACGGTGAATTCCAATCTAAATTGACATTGATGTCTGAATCTCTTCGTAATGATGGTCGTATTTGGGTTCCAAAGAAGCTAGAAGATGCTAAGGCTATCCGTGAAGGTAAATTGAAGCCTACACAACTTAAAGAAGAAGATCGCGACTATTTCTTGGAACGTCGTTACCCTGCATTTGGTAACCTTGTACCTCGTGACGTTGCTTCACGTGCAGCAAAAGAACGCTGCGATGAAGGCTACGGTGTAGGAACAACAGGATTGGCTGTTTATCTTGACTTTGCGGAATCAATCGAACGTCTTGGCAGACACGTAATAGAAGAACGCTACGGAAACTTATTCCAAATGTATGAGAAGATTGTAAACGACAATTCATACGAAACTCCGATGATGATCTTCCCTGCACTACACTATACAATGGGTGGTCTTTGGGTTGACTATGAATTGATGACTACTATCCCTGGATTCTTCTGTATCGGTGAAGCGAACTTCTCTGACCACGGAGCGAACCGTTTGGGAGCATCAGCGTTAATGCAAGGATTGGCAGACGGTTATTTCGTATTGCCTTATACTATACAGAATTATTTGGCTGATCAAATTCGAGTTCCTCGTTTCAGCACAGATCTTCCTGAGTTCGTTGAGGCAGAAAAGAATATTAAAGATCGTATCGAACGCTTGATGAACGTAAAGGGTAAACGTTCGGTAGATAGTATCCATAAAGAACTTGGCCACATTATGTGGGAATATGTTGGAATGGGACGTGATGAAGAAGGTCTTAAGAAAGCTCTTGTTAAACTTAAAGAGCTTAAGAAAGAATACTGGAGTAACATCCGTGTTCCTGGACAAGCAGAAGATCTTAATGTTGAGCTTGAAAAAGCATTACGTCTTGAGGACTTTATCGACATGGGCGAACTAATTGCTCTTGATGCCTTAAACCGTCAGGAGTCTTGTGGTGGACACTTCCGTCTTGAGCATCAGACAGAAGAAGGAGAAGCTCTCCGTCATGACGATGAATATGCTTATGTAGCGTGCTGGGATTATAAGGGTGAAGACAAAGAACCTGAATTGATTAAAGAGCCGCTTGATTATGAATTTATAGTTCGTCAACAACGTAACTATAAGAGCTAATCTTCCAACTACTTAAAAAATACAACAATGGATAAAAATATAAATATCACACTGAAGGTTTGGCGTCAGAAAAACGCTAAAGAAAAAGGAGCTTTCGAGTTGTACAAACTAGAGGGTATATCTCAAGGTAGTTCTTTCCTTGAAATGCTTGATGTTCTTAACGAACAGCTGATTAACGAAGGTAAAGAGCCGGTTGTTTTTGACCATGACTGTCGCGAAGGAATCTGCGGTATGTGTTCTCTATACATTGACGGACATCCTCACGGACCAGACGAAGGTATAACTACTTGCCAATTGCACATGCGTACGTTTGACGAAGGTGCAACAATCACTATCGAGCCTTGGCGTTCAGCAGGTTTCCCTGTTATCCGCGACTTGATGGTTGATCGTGACGCATACGATAAAATTATGCAAGCAGGTGGTTTCGTTTCAGCAAATACTGGTGGTGTACCTGACGCAAATGCTATTCCTATTCCAAAGGCAGATGCAGAATTAGCAATGGATGCAGCATCTTGTATCGGTTGTGGTGCTTGTGCCGCAGCTTGTAAGAATGGATCAGCAATGTTGTTCGTATCAGCAAAGGTTAGCCAATTAGCTCTTCTTCCTCAAGGACGTGTAGAAGGCGCTCGTCGTGCTAAAGCAATGGTTGCTAAGATGGATGAACTTGGTTTTGGAAACTGTACAAACACTCGTGCTTGTGAAATGGAATGTCCTAAAGAAGTTTCAATTACAAACATCGCTCGTTTGAACCGCGAATTTATCGCAGCGAAGCTACAAGACTAATAAGAGGTATCTCTTTATATAGCTAGAAAGGGGCTTTCCTAATGGATTGCCCCTTTTCTTATTCATATCAGATTTATCTTAATTTTTTTTAGATGAATCTTCTTTTTCAAAGTTTCTCTTTTCGTCAATTATATACTCCGGACGAGCTTTTACCTCATCGAAGAGGATTCCGATATATTGCCCTAATACACCGACAGTCAGCAGTTGCACACCACCAAAGAAGATAACTACTGTTATCATGGAGGTCCACCCGCTCTCAGAATCAACAAAGCCATAAATTTTCCCCAATGAAAACCATATAGCCAAAACAACCCCAACAAGCACAGCAAGAAAACCAAGACCTGAAGCTAATTTCAAGGGTTTTTTAGAGAAATAAAGCATCGCCGTTGAAGCAAAGTCTAACATCTTTCTTAATGGATATTTTGTCACCCCAGCAATACGTGCTTCACGTTCATAATAGAAAGGAGCTTGTTTGAAGCCTACCCAACTTATCAGCCCACGAATATATTTACCACGTTCTTTGAAATTATCAAACTCATTCATGACCTTTCGGTCAATCAAACGGAAGTCGCCTGTATCAAGTGGGAATTCAACTTCACTCATATAATTCATTGTGCGATAAAACATCTTTGCAGTAAAACGCTTGAAGAAGCTTTCCCCTTCTCTCGACTTACGAACACAATAGACAACATTAGCTTGCTCTTTCTCACGCATTGCCAATAATGCCGGAATAAGTTCAGGTGGGTCTTGCATATCTGCATCTATAATTATAGAAATATCTGCATCACAATTATTTATACCTGCGGCAACAGCAGGCTGATGTCCAAAATTACGGGAAAAGTGGATAACCTTCACGCATGGATCGGAAAAGGCAATACCATCCAATAGCAACCGTGTTCTATCAGTACTACCATCATTTACATAAATTATCTCAAAGGGATTTTCTATCGAGTCCAGAGCTCGTTTAGTTCTATTATATGATTCGACAATGACTTCTTCTTCATTATAGCAAGGTACAATTACTGCAAGTTTTTCCATAAAGGGATTTTTATGTTTTAGACCTAAAGGTATAGAATTTATTCATTAGGAAATTAATAACAGTATAAAATGCCATTGCTATTAACTGATTATAATATGAATCAATTGTCAAAGTTGAATTAAGATAAATCAATAAAGCCAGCTGAAGCAAATAGCATACACCAAACACAATCCCAAAACGAATCAAACTTGGTAGCCATGCAGTGGTGCTATTAAAAGTCCATTGTTTATTCAACACAAAGCTATTCAGCACACCAAAGGCGTATCCAATAATATTCGAAAGTATATCCGAGCATCCGAAAACCTTCATCATAATCCAAATTACAGATGCAGTTATAATTGTGTTACCCAGACCTACGATACCATACTTAATTGCCTGCTTCAGTGTCTCCATAATTTTTCTCTAAAATATCTTGTACTTCTTCATTTGATAGTTCCTTTACATTGGTTATTGTAAACCTATCATACAGAAAGTCGCCATACAAATTACATTCATTTATAATATTATCCAGTGTAGTTTTTATATTAGCCTGAACAGGGATTAACACGACTAACTCAACATAGACATCATTGATTGTCAATCGCTCTATTTCAGAGTTGTCTTTAGACATATAATATTGAAACTCCCTCTCAATAATAGTCTTATGTAAGTCCGAAAACGGTAGCTTCCCTTTTGAAGGTAGCATAACGTAGAATCTAAGTTTATTCCCTTTTCCTCCTAATCCTGTAGAGATATATACCTGCTTTTCGTCCGAAAACTCCGCCTCAATAGTAATGCGACTCTCCATAAGGGCAAGGCTTGCCCAATCCGCAACATCTTCAGAAGGATGAGACAAATACTCCTCTAACGCTCTGAAAGAACGTATCTGTCGGGAGATTGCCAGGCAAGTAAGGATATAACATTTATATTCCGCACTAGTAAGCTCATCATTTAGTTCGCTTATAAATGTATCAAGTTCAATATCTGTTAACTCTTCTGTGCGTTCCCTTTTTATTCGCTCTGAGTACTTGAAATATTCCATCTGCACTTCGACAGGGACTTTTTGCTCAAGTATATGGAAACGTCCATCCATCTGACTAAAAGAGTTTCTAAATTTTGACAAAACATCATCTTTTTCCTTCATCGCTCTTTTGAATAGATTAATACTCTTAAATCTAAGAACAAAGCAAAGTTAGCACTTTCTTCGATAAAACCACCGATTCTTTAGGCAGTCAATTTGCAAATCCGAACTATAATGTTCTGCAATCATCAAATAATAAACACCCCCTCTTTTATGCTTAAAAACAAAAGAAGTGCACTAATACAAATAAACAAAGTTTAATTTTTTTTCACAAAAAGCCTTGCGTTTTTTAAATAGTTCATATCTTTACGCCTGCAAAACGTCCCTTTTGTGCTTTTTATAAGAGCACTAATACAACAAATTAGATTAGTCTTAATCTATTGAATGTCAAACTAAAATTCAGAATGTATTTTTCATTAAACCAAAGTTTTACTTTAATCAAAAATTTATGTCAAGAAAATTAAGCGTTATTCTGCTTGCAGGATTGCTATGCTTTTCCGGAAGTATATATGCAAATCCTGTACTAAATGACACTTCCGTTACCACATCTCTGCAGAGTGGTAAAATTACGGGAGTAGTTAATGATGTGTTTGGGCCAGTTACAGGTGCCTCTGTATTAGTAAAAGGCACCACAAACGGAACTATCACCGATCTGGACGGAAAGTTCACACTGGAAAATGTACCATCAGGTGTAACTATTCAAATTTCATTCATTGGCTATACAACTAAGGAGATAGTTTATAATGGGCAATCACCTATTTCTATTAGCTTAGAAGAAGATACACAAAACCTTGATGAAGTTGTAGTAACAGCATTAGGAATCAAGAGAGAAAGAAAAGCTCTTGGTTATTCAACACAGGAACTTAAAGGAGATGCTCTGATTGAAAGTCGTGAGAACAATCTTGCAAACGCGTTATCAGGTAAAGTATCTGGTCTTCAAGTCATCCGCTCAAGCAATGGTCCTGGCGGCTCATCTAAGATCGTACTTCGTGGTAATAGCTCTATCACAGGTTCGAATCAACCCCTAATTGTGGTTGATGGAACTCCAATAGATAACTTCCAAGGTGGAGTTGGAGATATGTGGGGTAACGAAGGTCCTGACATGGGTAGTGGTCTTGCCGATATCAATCCGGAAGACATTGAATCTATGAACGTTTTGAAGGGTGCTTCTGCTGCCGCATTGTACGGTTCACGTGCAGGTAACGGGGTAATCCTTATCACTACAAAATCGGGAAGACAACAACCTGGTCTTGGCATAACTGTAAATTCCGGTATTACAACAGAAACAGTATTTCTTAAACCGGAAATGCAAAATACATTTGGACAAGGCTCTTATGGTTCTTATGATAGAACATCAAGATCAAGCTGGGGACCTGTGGCAAATGGAGAAATGGTTCAAAGCTGGGATGGCACACAAGTTCCTTTGCGCACCTATGACAATATCAATTCATATTTTAATACCGGAACGTCTTTTAACCAAGGTGTCACTTTCCAACAAGGTGTTAACGGAACAAATGTCTTTGCATCTATCAACCGCTCGGATGATAAAGCGATTGTTCCTGGTGCTGAATTGAATAAAACTTCTTTCACTCTTCGTGGTACTACAGCCTTCGGTCCGGAACAGAAATGGAAATTGGACTCCAGAATAAACTATTTAGTGAACAATGCGAAGAATCGTCCTATCCAAGGTATCAACCAATCAAATGCATTCAACACAATCTATTTCTTACCTCGTTCTCTTGATGTAGCATCATTAAGAAACAGCGTAGATGAAGATGGCAGAATGATTTGGTGGGACAAACAACAAACGCCTCAAATGAACCCATATTGGACAAGACAATATGATTTGAACGAGGATACTCGTAATCGTTTACTCGGTATGATGTCTCTTTCTTATGAAATCGCAAGCTGGTGGTCATTAGAGTTAAGAGGTGGTACTGACTACTACACAACGAAAACCACTCAGAAGTTATATGCAGGTGGTATTGTTAATCCGGAAGGTAATTATGGCGAAAGCTCAGAGAGTTTCTTCGAGAACAACTATAGCTTCCTTTCTACTTTCAAGCAAGATAATTTAATCAGCAAATTAGGTGGTTTCGTTACATTCGGTGGTAATCTTATGTTACAACAACGCACAAGGGAAAGCATCAGTACAGGTAAATTGCTTATTCCAAATTTGTTCTCTGTAAATAATGCAGCAAACAAGAACGATATGAGTTTTGGATATTCAAACACTCAACGCAAAATGAACTCTCTTTATGGTTCATTGCAATTAAACTGGGACGGATGGTTGTTCATGGATATTACAGCACGTAACGACTGGTCTTCTACAATGAGTAAGGAGAACCGTTCTTACTTCTATCCTTCGGTAAGTTTATCAGGTGTTATCTCTGACATGGTTGAGAAAAACGGAGGCAGCCTTCCTTCCTGGATGACTTTTGCAAAGGTTCGTGCTTCTTACGCTGAAGTAGGTAACGACCTTGACCCTCATCAATTGTATACTGTTTACTCCATGGGTAAAGACCCTAATGGAAACCCAACAGCAAGCCCTGGTGATATTTTGTACGACCCTAGTGTAAGAAGTGAGTTAATCAAATCTTGGGAAGTTGGTGCTGAATTGAAATTCTTCAAAAACCGTTTAGGTATTGATGCTGCTTGGTACAAGACAAATGCAACACGCCAATTGTTAAACTTACCAATGGACCCATTTACAGGTTATTCTGCAAAAAAGATTAACGCAGGTGATATCCAAAACACAGGTGTTGAATTTATGCTTTACGGAACAATTATCGACAATCCTAAAGGATTTAGCTGGGACGCAAGTGCAAATATCTCTTTCAACCAAAACAAAATCATTGACCTTTATGAAGGCATCAACGAAGTAGCTCTTTCTCAGGGTATCTGGGACGAGATCAGAGTTGTAGCAAGAACCGGTAGCTTGTATGGTGACATATATGGTAGAAAGTATCAACGTGTAGAAGAAGGCGAACACGCAGGCAAAATTATAGTAGACAGAGAAGGTTTACCATTGTTGACTAACGAGCCTGAAAAATTAGGAAACCAACAACCTGATGCATTGTTAGGTATCACTAACACATTCAGATACAAAAACCTTTCTTTGAGCTTCCTTGTTGATGCAAGAATCGGTGGTGAAATCTATTCTTCAACAACTGCAAATCTATATAGAACAGGTAATGCTGCAGGAACAGTAATCAATGGAGAAAGAAATAACTTCGTTGTATCAAATTCTGTTGTTCAAGGTGACGATGGCTCTTTTGCTGCAAATACAAAAGAAACATCTCCTCAACTATACTGGGAACGTATGGGAGGTAACAATCTTGGTATTGGTGAAGCATTTATTTACGATGCAACTAACGTTCGTTTGAGAACTTTATCTCTTGGATACGACTTAGACAAAAAAATATTAAACCAAACACCATTCCAACGTGTACGTTTATCTGCAACAGCAAACAACCTATGGATGATTGCTTATCACTTGAAAGGTATCGACCCAGAATCTGTATCATCAACAAATACAAACGCATCTGGTGTTGAATTAGGAGCAGCTCCTACTTCTCGTTCTTTCACATTTAATGTTACAGTTGGTTTCTAAAAACAGAAGATTATAAGTATATGAAAACATTTAATAAAATAATTGTAGGGGTATTATCTACTGTTGCGGTAAGTTTCAGCTCTTGCTCGGACTTCGAAGATATAAACAAAGACCCAAATGCCGTAAGTGAAGAAAACGTACAGGTAGCCCATTTGCTGAATAAATCAATTGTTGACGCTCAACAAGACCCTCATATTGCAGAACGTATGTTCATCCTTTCATGGAAAGCAGCTGCGCGATTCGATCGTTCTTCTGGTCTTACCATTGGTACAGACAATGATGGTTGGAATAACGACTATTTTGGAACTGGCTATGGTGTAGGTTGGTTGAACTATGCAAACCAAGCAATAAACTTAGGCACTCGCAGAGTTGAAGAAGGAAATGCTGCTTCTCATGAGAATAATGTATTGCAGATGGCTCGTATCTGGCGCGCTTATCTTATCTCGGAGATGGCTGACTGCTTTGGTCCTATTCCTACATTAAACAAATATGACGGAACAGTTGCTCCTTATGAAAGTGTGGAAGCAATTTACGCATTTCTCTTATCTGAATTAAAAGACGCAGAGTCTAAGATTAACACAGACGCAGATATGTCTGCAATCACTGCTTCAAACAGACAATCAGACCCATTCTTTAATGGTAATGTTTCTAAGTGGAAGAAATATGCAAACTCTTTACGCCTTCGTTTTGCAATGCGTTTATCTGTATCAGATCCTGCAAAAGCTAAAGCTGAGTTTGAAGATGCTGCATCTAAAGACCTTATCCTTTCATTAGACGATATGGCTCAGGTACAAGAATCCGACGGATGGCATGCCTTGGCTGGTGTAATGTCTCGTACATGGAACTCTCAGCTTATCTCTACAACTCTTAACAACCTTTACATCGGCCTTGGTGGTATCGACTTCCAGGTTCCTGAAGGATTGAAAGGTATAGCAAAGGTTCATCCTGCTGACTATATGGGACTTCGTTTGGAGAATCACTTAACGACTGCGACAAACGACCCAAGTGCAGGGTTCTTCTTGAACGGCCTGCCAGGAAAGATTGACCCCAGAGCAACTGTTTTATATAGCATCCCTGGCTTCAACGATGGAGAAATCTACCCTATTGAATCATTAGCAACATTGGCAACTGAAGCAACTCTATCAGATCCTATTGAAGGAGGAGATTTATTGACTCTTGAAGTTAAAAACACATGGAACACATGGGTTACTGGTAAATGGGATACCAAGTCTGCATATTCAACAGAATTAGTTGGACAAACAAAGAACTACCCTGCTCTCGCACGTAAATTCAGAAGAAGCACAAACCAACGCGTATGGTTCGCTCCTTGGGAAACTTATTTCCTATTAGCTGAAGCAGGTGTATATGGATGGAGTGTTCCGGGTTCTGCTAAATCTAACTATGAGGCTGGCGTTCAAAGCAGCTTCGAATACAATGGAGTTAGTCAATTCGTTGGCGAATATATTGCATCTACAAGCTATAACCGTGTTGGCACATCTGCTGCCTTTGATCATACAGTAGAAGCAACAAGCCATACGGTTAACTATATCGATGGTTATACTAACGAGAGAAAAACGATGACTTATACATATCCTAAAAACTCTATTTACAGAAATGGAGAGTATAACAACGACCAATTGACTAAGATTATCACTCAAAAGTATCTTGCTCAGAACCCATGGTTGCCATTGGAAGCATGGAATGATCAACGTCGTTTAGGATTACCTTTCTTCGAGAACCAAGCTGTAGAAGTCGACTATAACGTATCTAACTACGAAGTTCCTTTGACAAGAGCGACTGCGAAAGAAACTCGTTGGGAATTCTATCCTAAGAGAATGCGTTATCCAGCAAGCATGGAGGTGAACAGCAAAGAAAGTTACGACAGAGCAATGTCTTTGTTAGGTGGCAGCAATGACACACAAACGACTCTTTGGTGGGGTAAGAAGAACTAATTCTTCAAAAGAATAATACCGAGAAGGAGATATCTCATAAATGAGATATCTCCTTTTTTGTTTCACTACTACACAAATAGTGAACGTAATCATTGTCTTGTGACAATGCAATGTCACAGCTGTGACAAAGTAATGGCACGCTTGTGACAATGTATGGAAACGAGCGTGCCATTACGTT
>JGI996J12353_1000044_pt1 | contig 39741 bp, 28 predicted proteins | sample IntmicLarv5ML5BL_FD_12353 | JGI IMG/M metagenome (IMG submission 12353) | reverse complement strand
CCCAGCCGCGCCGATGGTACTGCGTAAAAGTGGGAGAGTAGGTAGTCGCCGTTTTATTTGTGAGAGACTGCTTTTAGACTGAGAGATTGTCTGAAAGTGGTCTCTGCAATTTTTAAAGCATACCATCCCTAGAGAATACTCAATCTTATAAACCTAGCTATGCTTGAGAATATCTAATCTTATAAGCTTTGCTAGCTTTCTTTTGTTACTTTATTTTTTGATCTTTTAAGGATACGACTCCATCCTTGAGAATGAATTGTTCTTCGTTGTCTATTAGGAATCTTATTGCTGCGATGCTTTTTTCTGCTGAATATGGCAGTGATTCAGCTAATGCTGTTATTAAGGTAGGCTCTGTGAGGGTTTTGATTAATAACTCTCTTATGCTTTCGAGCTCCTCGTTTGATAGGGGAGTTTCACTCTCTTTTAGGCAGGTGTCGCATTTATTGCAGTTCTTTGCTTCTTTCTCTCCGAAGTATGAGAGAATCATACGACTACGACAGATATGTTCTTCGTTGAAAAAACCTAAGACTTTGTTAATCCTTTCCTCAGATTTTTCTTTTCTGTTTTCGTAGGCTGTTTTGGGGATAATAAGATATTTCTGTGCTTCTCTGTTTTGCGTGAAGATTATGAGTGGCGTTTTTTTATGAGGAATGTATTTGATGAGTCTGAACTTTGATAGTCTCATCAAAATTTCGTAGACTTCGCCTTGTGTGATTCCAGTGCGTGTTGCGATGTAGGATTCGTTGATGTAAACGTAGTCTGAGAATAGTCCGGTATATGATCGGAGGATTATCTGAATAAGCTCATCCGTCTTTCTATCCTGTCTTAATGTATGATATAACTCTTCCTTTGTTGCAAGGAAGATTAAGCGAGAGGCACTCTCTATCTCTTCTGTGTATTCAATATACCCTGACAGCTCTAATATTTTTAAGGCATGGTGTGTTGGAAGCACCGGGAACTTAAATGCCTTGCAGAAGTCCATTATCGTAAAGTCGTGTACACTATTTATGCCATAGCCTTCTGCTATCTGAAGGTAATTGCATAAAGCCTCGTATACCCTTTTGATGAAATCTTTATCTGGATACTCGTTGGATATTCTCCTCTTTAGTTTCGTATTGTCTTCTTTTGAGTATAGAGCTATCGCGTATGCTGGCTTCTCGTCGCGTCCAGCTCGTCCAGCTTCTTGGTAGTATTCCTCAAGGGAACCTGGCATATCCATGTGTATGACGAGGCGTACATCAGACTTATCAATCCCCATGCCGAAAGCATTTGTTGATACAATAACCCGAGTTTCATCGTCCTTCCATTGCATCTGACGAATATGCTTCTCTTCCTTGTTTAATCCGGCGTGGAAGAAGTTGGCAGGGATATTTTTTCTTTGTAATAATTCGGCTATTTCCTTAACTCCGCCTCTGCTGCGCATATATACTATTGTACAACCTTCTGTTTTCCTTAGGATATCGGTTAACGCTACCTCTTTGTCTTCAACGGAGCGTTTTATATAGGCAAGGTTATGACGGAAGAAACTCTTTTGGAAAACGTTTTTTTCCTTGAATCGTAGATTACTTTGTATATCCTTTACGACTGCAGGGGTTGCGCTTGCGGTTAATGCTAAGACAGGTACATTAGGTAGTTTCTCGCGTATAGCGGAGATGTTTAAGTATGAAGGGCGGAAATCGTATCCCCATTGAGAGATGCAATGGCTTTCGTCGATAGCAAGCAAGCATACTTTCATCGCGCTCAATTTACTTTGAAATAGCTCGCTGGTTAATCTTTCGGGGGATACGTATAAGAATTTGTAATCTCCGAAGATACAGTTCTCTAATTGGACGATGACCTCTTGACGGCTCATTCCTGAATAAACGGTGGTTGCCTTGATACCTATCCTTTGAAGGTTATCCACCTGATCCTTCATTAGGGCAATAAGGGGAGTTATCACAAGGCAAATGCCGTCCATAGCTAAGGCAGGAACTTGGAATGTGATAGACTTTCCGCCGCCTGTGGGCATTAGTCCTAGGGTATCCTTACCGTCGAAAATGGATTGAATAATGTCTTCTTGTACCGGACGAAAGGCTTTGTATCCCCAGTATTTCTCAAGTATTTCGTGGAATATCTTGGAATCCTTTCTGTTATTGGGAGTCTCCATCCGTTTTAATCTCCTTAACGGTTAGTTGCAAGGATGTATTTCCATTGTGTGTATTCTCCTCCAAAGTATAGCAGATATCAAAATGCTTCATCTCCTTAATATAGTCTTTGTACTCACTCATGCCAAAAGCTATGCCGTGCATAGGGCTGGTTGATTTTCCATCAATCATTTCCAATTTGATATGTTCGAGTTCCCTGCCAACCAATTTACTGGTTCCATAGTCCTTAACACCTGATGTAGCGAATATTGGCTTTGGGTTATCGGGACCAAACGGATTCATTTTCTTCAGATCGCTCATGAATTTGACATTAACGTCTTTGAAGTCCAGCGTGGCATCAATATCTATCTGTGGAGTCATTTGTTCCGAGATTATTTCCTCTGCAGCCAATTTGGAGAACCGTTCGATGAAGACGTCCAAATTATCTTCCCTAAGGGAAAGTCCGGCAGCGTAGGTATGTCCTCCAAAGTTCTCGAGTAAGTCGCGGCAATTCTCAATAGCTTTGTAGATATCGAAGCCGGTGACTGATCTTGCAGAACCTGTAATCAATTCGGACGATTTTGTAAGGACGACAGCCGGTCTGTAATATTTTTCAGTCAGGCGAGAGGCTACTATACCGATAACGCCTTTGTGCCATTCTGGATTGTAAACGATGATAGCCTTTCTGTTCTCGATATTCTCGAAATTATCGATTATAGCATTAGCCTCATTGGTTGTTTTTTTGTCTAATTCGCGACGATCGTCGTTATGTTGGTTTATGCTCTCACTTCTCTTTTTAGCTTGGGAAATATTGTTCGACAGAAGTAGTTCAACAGCCTCTTTGCCGTTCATCATACGCCCTGAAGCATTGATGCGTGGACCTATTTTTAAAACAATATCACTTATTGTAATTTCTTTTTTTGTTAAGCCGCAAATATCTATGATTCCTTTCAGACCATAATTTGAGTTAGCAGTATTAAGCTGTTTCAATCCGTGATAGGCAAGAATACGGTTTTCGCCTGTTATTGGGACTATATCAGATGCTATGCTAACTGCTACCAAGTCCAACAGTTTCTCAAGTTCGGCAGATGGAAAGCCATTACTCATGGCAAGAGCCTGCATAAACTTAAAACCAACCCCGCACCCTGAAAGATGGTCATAAGGATATTTCGAATCCAATCTTTTTGCATCCAATACAGCTACGGCATCGGGCAATTCAGCATCAGGCATATGATGATCGCAAATAATAAAGTCAATACCTTTTTTCTTTGCATAGTCTATTTTTTTGATTGCCTTTATTCCGCAGTCGAGAGAGATGATGAGCTTAAAATCATTCTCCTCAGCATAGTCGATACCTTTGTATGAGATACCATACCCCTCGTCGTCACGGTTTGGAATGTAGTAACCCAGATAGGAGGAGCCTACTAATTGTAATAAGTATTTGTAAACTAATGCGACCGCAGTTGTGCCGTCCACATCATAATCCCCATAAATAAGAATTTTTTCCGGACCTCTCAGAGCCTTGTTTAGCCTTTCCACAGCCTTATCCATGTCCGGCATAAGGAAAGGATCGTGTAAATCACTTAACTTTGGAGTGAAATATTCCTCAGCTTCCTTCTTTGTCACGATTCCTCTTTTAACAAGTAGTAACGCAATGATAGGGTTAATTCCCAGTTCTTTTGCTAAAATGTCTTTTCTATCTAATTCTTCTTTTGTTGGGTTTTGAAAGTTCCATTTGCTTGTCATTATATATTGTTTTTTTCTTTTCTTCCTCAAGAATCATTGCTTAGAAAAGACCTTTTCTATCCTTTATTCTTTGTGAAATAGGATGTATTTACATTTTACTTTGGATTTTAAGGACTTTGTAATTAGTCCTTAGGGGACTTTTCTAATATAATGCAAAATTCTTTCTTTTCTGTAAAGTTAGAGAAATAAAATTGATAAATACAATGCAGAAACGTTAATTTGTAAAAAGAAAAAATGTTTATAACTTGTAAGTCTAAAAACGTTTAGTGATTTATTTATGTCTGTTTTAGGGTTTTGATTGGGGTACACAAAAGATACTATTATGAAACGAGAACAACACATCGAAAGGATTGCAGATGCCTCTATTGTATGGGACATTATAGTCGTAGGTGGCGGAGCGACAGGCATTGGTATCGCGCTTGATGCTGCAGCCAGAGGATTTAGCGTAGCTTTACTGGAACAATCGGATTTTACGAAATCGACATCTAGTCGTTCTACGAAGCTTGTGCATGGAGGAGTACGATATTTGGCGCAAGGAGACGTTGGCTTGGTCGTGGAAGCCTTGCGAGAGAGGGGGGTGATGAGAAAGAATGCTCCGCACCTCGTGAAGAATCAGCAGTTTATCATAGGCGCATATCGCTGGTGGGAAAAAGTGTTCTATACGATAGGACTTACGCTTTATGATATGCTGTCGGCAGGTAAATCGCTCGGTCGTTCGATGATGCTTAGTAAGAAAGACGTTATTCGGGATATACCTCAGATCTCGACAGACAATCTCAGAGGCGGAATCGTCTATCACGATGGGCAATTTGACGACTCTCGAATGGCTATTAGCCTACTTCAGACAGCCGTCGATGCAGGAGCAACCGTTACCAACTATGTCAAGGTCACAAGACTTGTGAAAAAAGCCGATGATGGTCGGATTTGTGGAGTCGAGGCATTCGACGAAGTTTCGGAGCAGTCATATACCATTCAGGCGAAGTCCGTCATCAACGCTACCGGAGTATTCGTCGACGAACTTATGAAGATGGATGCCCCGGGGAAGAACAACATAGTCCGCCCAAGCCAGGGAATACACCTTGTCGTAGACAAATCGTTCTTAGGCGGAGACACCGCAATCATGATTCCTAAAACGAGCGACGGACGTGTGATGTTCGGAGTGCCTTGGCATGATAAAGTCGTCCTCGGTACGACTGATACACCTATGACAGACTTCCTACTTGAGCCAAGAGCCTTAGATGAAGAGGTGGATTTCATCCTAAAGACCGCAGGCGAATACCTCATAAAGCAACCAACGAAGGAAGACGTTCTATCCGTCTTCGCAGGACTGCGCCCCTTGGCTGCTCCAAAGAAAAGTACTGACGAAAAGAATACAAAGGAGATATCCAGAAGTCATAAAATAGTCATTTCAGACAGCGGATTACTCACAATCACCGGAGGTAAGTGGACAACATACCGTGCGATGGCTGAAGACGCTGTCAATAGGATTGTTGGCATCGCAAAACTGCCTCCACGGAAGTGCGCCACCCGCAACTTAAAGATACATGGATACCAGGAGAACGCAGATCGCTCCAACTTCAGCTACGTCTATGGCAGCGACTACGATAAAATAGAGAAAATAGGAGAGGAGCAGGCTGCTTACGAAGGACTTTTACACGAAAAGATGGATTTCACCATCGCAGAGGTTGTCTGGGCAGTTCGTGAAGAGATGGCAATTACTGTCGAGGATGTACTTTCCCGCAGATTAAGGGCTACCTTCCTCGATGTCCGTTCGGCTATTGACTCCGCAGGCAAGGTCGCTTCTATCATGGCTCAAGAGATGAACAAAGACAAGGCTTGGCAGGAAAGGGAGATCGTAGATTACATCGCTTTAGCGCAAGACTATCTATTAGTTCCTTACAATTCACAATAATTACAAAATGAATAACACACAACATATTATGAAGAAATACATTTTAGCATTTGATGCAGGAACAACAAGTTCGAGGGCAATCGTTTTTGACGTGAACGGGAAGATATGCTCTGTAGCTCAAAAAGAATTTACCCAATACTTCCCAAACAGCGGATGGGTTGAGCACGACCCGCGCGAGATCTGGTCGTCGCAAGCCTCAGTAGCTGCCGAAGCAATCACTAAAATCGGTATCGACGGAAAATGTATCGCAGGAATAGGCATCACCAACCAACGCGAGACTACAATCGTATGGGACAAACAGACGGGAGAGCCTATATACAACGCAATCGTATGGCAAGACAGGCGAACATCGGAGTACTGCGACAGTCTTAAGAACGAAGGACTTCTTCCACTAATTAAAGAGAAGACAGGGTTAATCATCGATGCATATTTCAGTGCAACAAAGGTCAAATGGATACTCGACAACGTCGCAGGAGCAAGGGAAAAGGCTGAAAGCGGACTCCTCGCATTCGGAACAGTAGACACATGGCTCGTCTGGCAACTCACCAGAGGCTCTGTCCATGTCACCGACGTATCAAACGCTTCCAGAACAATGCTTTTCAATATAAATACGTTGGATTGGGACGACGAACTGCTTGCCCTTTTTGATATTCCAAAATCGATGATGCCCGAAATAAAGGAGTCGAGCGAAATATACGGTCACACCACGACAACAATATTCGCAGAAAAAGTTCCTATCGCAGGTATTGCGGGCGACCAACAGGCGGCACTATTCGGACAAATGTGCGTCGAACCCGGAATGGTCAAAAATACCTACGGCACAGGTTGCTTTATCCTTATGAATACGGGCGACAAGACTGTCGTGTCCAAAAATAACCTTATCACTACCGTTGCATGGAAGATAGGGGGACAAACCTCATACGCTCTCGAGGGGAGTATCTTCGTAGGCGGAGCAATCGTGCAATGGCTAAGGGATGGACTGAACATCATACGATCGTCCTCAGAGATTGAAGAGCTTGCGAAGACAGTGCCCGACAATGGAGACATCTATTTCGTGCCGGCTCTCACAGGACTTGGTGCGCCGTATTGGGATCAATATGCTCGGGGAACGATAGTCGGAATCTCTCGAGGCACGACAGCAGGACATATTGCACGTGCTGCGCTCGAAGGAATCGCTTTTCAGACAATGGACGTGATAAATTCTATGATTCTCGATGCCGGAGTAGGGTTGAAGGAGTTGCGAGTAGATGGCGGGGCGGCAAACAACAATCTGCTGATGCAATTTCAGGCGGATGTGCTCGGTCAAACCGTTATCCGGCCAACAATCACGGAGACTACAGCTCTTGGCGCAGCCTACCTCGCAGGACTCGCAGTAGGTTTTTGGGAAAATCTTGATGAGATAAAGAAACAATGGAGCGTGGATACTAAGTTCGAACCTGATTCGTCAGCAGATATATTAATTACCAAAAGAAAATGGAGTGATGCCGTGCATCGCTCGCAATCATGGGTCAAATAAAAGCCACTTTATGATACCAAAAGACATACTTTTTGAACTAATCGGCACAGCAATACTTGTGCTGCTCGGCGACGGTGTCGTTGCCAACGTTGTATTAAAGGGAACAAAGGGACAGAATTCAGGCTGGATTGTTATCACAATCGCTTGGGGGCTCGCGGTCTTCGTTGCCGCATCGATTGCAGGTCCATATTCGGGTGCTCACCTCAACCCTGCACTTACTTTAGGGTTAGCAGCCGCAGGAAAATTCACAGGAAGCATCGCAGGATATATCATCGCCCAAATCTGCGGAGGAATAATCGGCGGCGCACTTGTCTACCTCTACTACAAGCCACACTTCGACACTGAATCCGACAGCACCGCCAAGCTCGGCGTCTTCTGTACAATTCCTGCCATACGCAACAATTTACACAATTTCGTCAGCGAATTGATTGGAACATTTCTTCTTGTCTTCGGTATCCTCCACATCGCAGGTGCAGAGATGGCGGGACCTTACCCTGTTGCCATGCTAATCGTTGTCATCGGTATGTCGCTAGGCGGTACAACAGGCTACGCTATAAATCCCGCCCGTGACCTCGGCCCTCGTATCGCCCACGCCCTTTTACCTATCAAAGGCAAGCGAGACAGCGATTGGGGATACGCTTGGATACCTGTCTGCGCTCCGATTACAGGTGCGCTACTAGCCTCCGGCATGTATTTGATAATAAATTAATCCGAACGAATTTTTTGTAATATAACAACCGGTACACTTTCCGGATATAAATAAAAAAAGGATAGAAGGTTGCAGACATTGTCGGCGACCTTCTGTCCACTTGCCAGACTTACCGCGACCTTCTGGCAAAAAGATAAAAGGGAAAAGAGATTTTTTTCTTGTGGTTAGCGTTTCTTCTTTACAGACCAACCGAATTTTCCGACTAATTCGCCTAGTCCATAATAATTGCCGTGTGAATATGCGAGCAGATCTGCTTTACGCATATCGAAAGCGTCTGTTTTCGGGTCTATGAATCTATCGTCAGCCCTTACATTGACAACATCTGCGATAAACATATCATGGCTGCCTAAGGCAACGACTTCTTTTACCCGACATTCAATGCAAAGAGGCGATTCCTCGATTATTGGCGCACTTACAACCGAAGCCTTACCAGGAGTGAGCTTCATTTCCTCGAATTTATGATGAGTCTTTCCACTATTTACGCCGCACCAGTCTGTTGCAAAAGCCAAATCCTTAGTGGTAAGGTTTATCACAAACTCCATGTTCTTCTTTATTATCGGATAAGAGTGGCGTTCGGGGCGTACAGAGATGTAACACATCGGAGGATTTGTACATAATGTCCCCACCCAACTAATCGTCAGGATATTATATTCCTCCTCACAGCTCCCACAGGTTATCATTACTGCAGGAAGAGGATAAATTAAGGTTCCCGGTTTCCAGTCTTGCTTCATTTTATTACAATATCTTCTTTGTTAATCTTGCGTTCGCAGTAGTGGCATTTTATTGTGCCATTCTTCTTGTCCATCACAATGAAGTGGGAATCCATTGGTTCGTTGTTAGTGATGCACTTTGGATTATTGCATACCACCAAGCCTTTCACCTCGGCAGGAAGTGAGACTGTCCTCTTCTCCACTACCTCATAATCGCGTATGATGTTTAGTATCACATTAGAGGCAATAAGAGCAATCCTGTCGATTACATCCTCTTCAAAGAATTTGTCGGAAATCTTGATAACGCCTTTATATCCCATCTTCTTGCTTTTGAAGTTGTTGCCGATGGTGATAGTGTTATTCATGTTCTCCAGACCTAAAAGAGAGGCAATCTTAAATAGATGTTCAGGTGGAATATGGTCTATCGCTGTACCATTCTCGAGAGCGACGACTTGCATTTCTTTCTTACGTTGTTCTGACATAGCTTTAGTAAATTAAATAGTGATACCTAATACTTCACACAGAATCGCTTCACGAGTATAAAGTCCGTTCTTGGCCTGTTGGATGTAGTATGCCTTCGGACTATCGTCCACATCGTAGGCAATCTCGTTAACACGAGGCAGCGGATGCAATACCCTGAGAGTGTCTTTGCTCTTTTCCAACATTGCATTGCGAAGGATGTAGACGTTTTTTACCTTCTCATATTCTTCCATGTCGGTAAAGCGTTCACGCTGTACGCGGGTCATGTAAAGGATGTCCGTTTGGTTAATCACCTCTTCTGTGAAATCAACATGCTCGTAATACTTTATGCCATGCTCATCGCAAAAGTTCTTTTGTTCGTCGGGCATCGTAAGCTCTTTGGGAGCGACAAAATGAAAAGTAGGATTAAAGTGAGACATTCCGACGATCAATGAATGAACAGTACGACCGTATTTCAAGTCGCCAACCATCGTGACGGTCAAATCCTTCAACGTCCCTTGTGTCTTTCTTATAGAATAAAGGTCAAGTAATGTCTGGGAAGGATGTTGATTCGCTCCATCGCCTGCATTTACGATTGGAATATCCGTTACTTCGGAAGCATAGCGAGCGGCTCCCTCCAAATGATGCCTCATTATTATAAGGTCGGCATAATTACTAACCATCATTATCGTATCTTTCAATGTTTCGCCCTTTGACGAGCTTGTTGTAGACGCATCCTGGAATCCGATAACTTGTCCCCCCAGTCGATTGATGGCAGTCTCGAAGCTCAGCCGTGTGCGCGTTGATGGCTCGAAGAATAATGTCGCAGCTACCTTTCCTTCAAGCAGCTTTCTGTTAGGATTCTTCTCGAAGATCTCTGCATTATCTAATATACGGATAATGTCCTCCTCCGTACATTGATCAATAGATACTAAATTATTATTTTTCATTTCGTTAATGGATTATTCGTTAATTGGATATACTATTTCCGTCCTTCGATTTATTTTAGATAGTCAGCTAATTTCTTTGGTAGATAGAATGTGTCATTCGCATCTACATAGACTATTACTGAGTTCAGTTTTATTTCTTCGTTAGCTCTTCTTCCTGCCAAGACAATGTTGGTGAACGGAGTTATTGTAAGCTGCTTGTTCTTGTTTCTAACGACTAAGGTCGGTAGACCATCAGCCTCTTTTGAAGGAATCATTTCATACTTATAGCCTTCGAATACATCTGTGTGTTTTGCGAAGTTTTTCTCGTTTTGTTCTTCCAACTTACCGCTCAGACCTACTACTGCGCATAAGTATTCGTTCAACTCGATATTTGTTAGCATCCCTCTTGGAGGTGTTCCGAATGGATGATACGCTGCAAGGAGTACTTCCTCGCCAGTATGCCCCGTTGTTGTAAAGCCGAAGCAAGTCTTCGAATTAAGCAACTTAGCCATGAATGACACGAGCGAGCTGCTATACATTGATGCCTCAATACCATCTGCAGAGCGTTGGTCTCGAGGTATCGGACTATTAGCATAATCCTTGCAGTTGTTTAATGCGTGTAATTCTTGCTCACTCAACTCGAAGCCGGCATATTCTCTGAAGATTTTTTGTACCTCTGAGTGGGGAGAGTTGTTTATCTTCTTAGCAAAGCCTTCAGCAGTTAGTTTGTATTGAGAGAATTGTCCGAATAATTGGTGCTTGGTAAGTCTGTCGTATCCCGGACAGCGATCAGAACCGATACTGATTCCGCTATTACCATGGTCAGATACGATTATCACGGCAGTGTTGCCATCTTTCTTTGCAAATTCTATCGCAGCGCCACAAGCTCTGTCGAAAGCAAGGTAATCCGTTGCCATTCCGATAGCGTCGTTTGCATGAGCAGCCCAGTCAATCTTGCTACCTTCAACCATAAGGAAGAAGCCTTCGTCGTTTTCCGAAAGGATATCGATAGCCTTGCGAGTCATTTCCTCGATAGAAGGTTGTTCGTTGGGATTGCGATCGAGATCGTAGTCCATGTCTCTTTCGCCAAACAAAGCCCACATCTTATCGTCGTCATCATGGTCACGCATACCTTTAAGGTCATCCTTGTATACGCTATAACCATTAGCTTTCAGATGAGCCTCGTTTGCTTCCGATAAGAATGATGTACCTCCGCCGATAACCACCGACAAATCATTGTGTACCATTTGCGAAGCAATCCAATCATATTTACCACGCTTGTAGCTATGAGCCGCACAATCGGCAGGCGTAGCATGAGGGAACTCGCAAGTGAATACAAGTCCGGTAGCCTTACCTTGCAATTGCTTCATTGCTTCGAGGACTGTAGTCAACGGCTGATAAGCGCGTGATGGATCCATCGGATAGATGTCATTCTCAGGGTCGCTCACAGGATATGTCGACACAAAGCCTGTAAGACTTGGCACGCCTGTCATATACGCAGATGTAGTAGGAGCTGAGTCTCCAATCGGAGCATTAGACGAATGCGTACGTACTGTTCCGCTGATATACGGGTCGATATGCAATTTAGGCATATCAGGATTTTGATACCATTGCAGCCATCTCGCAGTCGAGATCGTTGCCAAAGATGCTCCGTCAGGAATCATAACGATTAGATTCTTCACCGGCTTTACTTCATTTGTGTCTGCTGCATTAATGTGCAGAACCACAGTTGCCAATAAAAGGCATAGTGCAATAGGTTTCTTTATTAAAAACATAATTCTATAGTATTTTTATAATTCGATTATACTCTCTTCTGCTAATGTTATGCGCTCCAATCCGTCGGCACACATTATATATGTGTTCTCAATTCCCACTGCTCCAACTTCAGGAATGACGAACTTGGGCTCAAGTGCTACAACCATTCCCTCAGTCATAACGTCTTTCGAGCGAGGAGTGAACACAGGTAGCTCATTTATCTGCAAGCCAGTGCCGTGCCCTACGAATTTAGCCTGCGACTTTGTCCCCATGAAATAGCCCGACAATCCCTCGCGCTCTGCCATGGCATACGCCATATTGTAGACCTCAGCCGCAGGATATCCTGATGATACGCTTGCCTCTACTGCCCTGCAAATATCAATCGATACCTGATGTGCATGATAAGCTAAGTCCGACAATTTGCCGATAGAGAAAGTCCGCGTCATGTCCGACAGATAAGGCGTATAATTACCAACCATATCAACCATCACAGACATTCCTTCCTTCAACAGCGTGCCATTCGCACCAATCGGCGCAGAAGGCGAACCTGCCCCACCGAGGGCAAAGTCGAAAGGCGAAGGAGCCTCCGCATTACTTCCCGCCAAAATGCTACCCATAAAGATATCCATATTAGTACCGAAAGCACGGAAGATTCCGATAGAGCCATTTACACGCATCAGCCGTTCTATTTCATATTGAAACTCCAAATCGGTCATGCCCGCTTTGTAGCATTTAGGTACATCTTTATAAGTAGCCGAATGTTTGGACGCTGAGATTCGGAACTGCTCAAGCTCCCAAGGAGTCTTTATCATCCTTTGCTGACGCATCATTGCTGTCGCGTTGCCCGTCTTGGCAGGATTGAAGATTGCCTGAAGCCTTGTATATTCATTATAGCTAAGCTCGTCTGCTTCGAGAAGCAAAGCTTCAGGTTTACGGATTCCATGCTCTGCAAAATAGTCTGCTATCTGCTCAGGCTTACGGACATAAAAAACGCCGTTCCCTTTATACCCGTTAGGGCGTTTTACGAAGAACAGCGGATTGCCATCGGCAGGCAAATAAAAATATCCGTTAAAGATGCATCCCGTGACATAGAAGATATTTACATCGATCGAGAGTAAGCAACCATCATAACCATTCGTCGTCATATACCGTCGGATGTTATTCCATTTGCTATTCACATCATCGATAAGAAGGTCGTGTATCATTTGTTTGTAGTTAGAATACCCCAAAGGTAGTTTTTTTTGCACCGCCAGCATAGCATTTTCAAAATCATTTCTCTTTGTTTTCAATATGGCTTTTGTTCCGAAACAAAAACGCCAGCAGAACTCTGACGGAGCTTTCGTCGCGTGACAAAAGGGTCATTAGAACTCTGACGGAGCTTTCGTCGCGTGACAAAAGGGTCATTAGAACTCTGACGGAGCTTTCGTCGCGTGACAAAAGGGTCATTAGAACTCTGGCGGAGCTTTCGTCGCGTGACAAAAGGGTCATTAGAACTCTGACGGAGCTTTCGTCGCGTGACAAAAGGATCATTAGAACTCTGACGGAGCATTTTCTCCGGAGAAAAAATGTCATTAGAACTCTGACGGAGCATTTTCCCCAGAGAAAAAACGTCCTTAGAACTCTGATGGAGCTTTTTCTCCGAAGAAAAAATGCAATTCGTCGGAAAATGGTTACTTAAAGAAGATACGGAAGCGAGTCAAGCCGTCGTCGTAGGTATGCAGCGAGAAGGTGCAGCGATGTTTGGTCAGCACTTCGCGGATAAATATCAACCCCAAGCCTTGTCCGTTTGGCTTGGTCGAGAAAAATGGGCTGAATAGCTTCTCTTCGGCTTCTCGGCTGATGCCCTTTCCATTGTCGGCTATCTCGAGGGATATTGGGTTGGTGGATGTTCGTATCGAAATTGTTCCGTTGCTTTCGATTGATTCGACTGCGTTCTTTATTATATTCAGTAGGACTTGCTCGAACAGGGCGATGTCTATATTTACCGTCAGCGGCGACTCGGTTAGTTCGGTAGCTACGTTGATATTGCGACCTTTGCAGAGATTTTCCATAAAGCGATTGCATGATACGACGAGATTGTTAATGTCTGTCGGTATCATCATCAGTTCGGGAATCCTCACCACATCTGCATACGAAGAGATAAAGCGACTCATGCCGTAGCAGCGCTCTATCGTGATGCGCAACACCTCGCCAACGTCCGTATTGCTTTTCCCCTCGAACGACGACAGGATCGTATCGAGCGTGGAAACCATCCCTGCGGTTGTGTTGTTAACCTCGTGCGCTATCATGCGGATAACTGTTTCGTATGCCTTGCGTTCGGCGGCTGCCACTTCGGTGGTCAGCACTTCTAGGAGGAAAAAAGAATGTTGGAAGCCATGATCGACGAACGACGAGTGCGTGCATTTGTAGATATTGGCATCACTGAGGCGGAGTATTCTGGATTGCATAACGGGGATAGCCGATAGCTCCTTCGCTATGTAGGAATTGATGGTGGATAGTTTCATGCCTATCACTTCGGATTCGTCCTCGACGTCGAACATCTTGCAGGCTACTTCATTCATCGTCTGTATATCCTTGTCGAGAGAGAGAATGACTACGCCCATCGGGGATGCTTTTATCAGCAGGTCGAGGAAATGGTTTTGCTCCCTGATTTTGAGCCTTTCGTCTTTTAACTGCTTCATTAATTTATTGAAAAGCTCGACGATGCGATCGGCGTCAGACTGCCCCACCTTGCTAAGGCGCGAACTGAAGTCCTGAGCTTTCAGCAAATCCATACCGTTGCCAATCGAGTTCAGAGGTTTTATTATTCGTGAATAAAAGAAATACAAAAAGACGGCGACAAGGAAGACAAGCACTTCGACGGCAAAGAACATCGCTTGGGAATATTGGTAAAGCACATAATACGAAATAACCGCCAGAACAACGACCAGCAGCAAGGAGAACACCCAAAACAGATTTCTTACTTTCATATCATGTTATTTCTCGGTAGAGATATTATATTTTTCCATTCGGCGATAAAGTGCCGCCCTGCTGAGCCCCAAGGCGACTGCCACCTTTGTTATATTGCCCGAGTATTTTTCCAGCTCGTGCAAGATTCTTTGTTTCTCTGCCTCATCGAGGGTCATTCCTGATGTCGATGCTGATATTTTTTGCGACAAGGCGGAAGCGCCTGTTTCCGATTCGAAATCGGCTGTATCGAGAAGGTTCTTTCCTGAAACGAGTATCGTGCGTTCGACAAGATTTTTCAATTCACGGATATTGCCCGGGAATGATAGGCGTTGGAGGAAGGTTAGCGCTTCGGATGTGAAATCGACTCCCTTCAATCCATTCGTCTCGACAATTTTGTTTGCGAAATGGCGTGCCAGCAATGGGATGTCTTCCCTACGTTCGCGCAATGCGGGGACGTGTATAGAGATCAGATTAATTCGGTAGAATAAGTCCTCGCGGAAAAGATTGCTCGCCACCATATCGGGCAGGTTGCGGTTTGTTGCGCTCACCACACGAACGTCTACTTTGCGCGGACGACTGTCGCCGAGCACTTCGAACGTCTGGTCTTGAAGCACTCTTAGCAGTTTTACTTGGCAGGATTGCTCCAATTCTCCTATCTCGTCCAAGAATATCGTGCCCTTGTCTGCCATCTCAAACCGTCCCGTCCTGTCGATATATGCATCCGTGAAGGCTCCCTTCTTATGACCGAACATTTCGCTCTCGAACAAGCTCTGCGATAATCCGCCGAGGTTTACTTTTACGAACGCCTCCTTCTTTCGCTTGCTGTTGGCGTGGATTGCTTCGGCAATAAGTTCCTTTCCCGTGCCGCTCTCTCCCGTTATCAGGACAGAGGCGTTGGTAGGCGCAATCCTGAGCACCATTCCGAGAATTTCCATCAGCACATCGCTATTACCGATGATGCCTTTGAAGGCTGCGTTCTTCTCCACCTCAAGGCGAGTCAGCGGCGTTTCGGCTTCGTGCTTCTTTTCGCTTAGTTCGAGCGCAGTCTTGATAGAATTCACAAGCATCATATTGTCCCAAGGCTTAGTAATAAAGTCGAAAGCCCCTGCGTGCATACCTTGCACGGCGAGAGGAATCGACCCCCATGCAGTAATAAGTATCACAGGCACATCCGGACAGAACACTTTCACTTGCCTGAGCAGTTGTATGCCCTCCGCCCCCGTAGTGGTCATCGAGAAATTCATATCCATCAAGATAAGTTGCGGAGTAGATTGCCTTACCACCGACAGGGCTTCCTCAGGAGTAGACACTGCTTCGGTATCAAAGCCTGTTCGCTTCAGCAGAAAACTCAGCGAAGAACGTATCGCAGCGTCGTCGTCGACAATTAATATCATATTGTATTTTTTAATGGAGTTTCAAATTTATGTATTTTATTCGAGAACAGGATTGTTCATTTCCTTACTAACTCCTCAAAGTCGGCGTCGAGCGTGTCGTTCTTAATAAAGTCGTACAGCGTCAGACTTCTTATTCGATAGAAATAATGCCAGAACAGATGTTGTTCTTCTATCCGCTTGCGGCGAGCTTCGTCCTTGCTGTTGCGTGCATCATTGAGGTCGAGCACATTTATCTTGCCAAGCATGAATGTTTCTATTGATGCTGTGTATCGCTTATCGGCTATGCGGTCTGCTTCTTCTGCTATTCCGAGCTGTGCCGACTGGTTATTGAAGTTTTCTACCAATAGGAAGATGTTCTGATTAAAATTCATTTGCTCCTGTCGGATTCGTGATTGTATCTCGTTGCGGTTCGACTCTGCCACCTTTACTTGTCCCTTTCTTTTCCCCCAATCCACGAGTGGGATTGATACTCCCACCTCAACAATTTGATTGCCTACAAGGTTGTTGTATGTCCGCTTCAATGTCTGGTCCTGTCCTGTATATCCTAATGATGCGAACATCATTATTGCCCGTCTGTTGCCCTTTGCCGTAGCCACAGCATAGTCGGCTTCTAATTGGCGACGCATAATATTCTTTGCAAAGGAGTTGTTCTCCTGCGCTTTCTCCAGCACCTCTTTGTATTCAATGATTACCTCAGGCACGTCCTCAGGTATTATCAGTTCTATATTGTCGCTTTCGCTCAAGCCGAGGAAAGCACGCAGTTGAAACATTGCCGAATTGAGATTGGATTGCACCTCAGTCAGTTCTGCCTTAGCCTGCAACGACGTAAGGTTGAGCTGCAGCAATTCGCTTTCCGAGATATAACCTATTCCTCGCTTGGCAACAGCTATCTCGTATATCTTCGCTGCATTGGTGTAATTCTGTTCGGCTATTTGCTTGTTCGACTCTGCCAGCACCAGATTGAAAAAGTAGGATATCGCCGTGATTGTAACATCTTCAACACTTTCGATATATGCTGCCTTAGCTTCGGCGTAGCGGATTGGTTCGATTCGACGTCGCCACTTATGATTGTTGACAGCAAAGATAGGCTGGTTCAATGTTATACCTATCGGTACACTCATAAATTCGTTGTAGGCATGGTCGCCAAGCTGTCGGGTGAAGTCCAGCGAAGTGTTAAGCGAAACAGTACCGCCTGTTAGAGCAATATTCTGCGTCATATTCAAAGAGCCTGTAAGTCCCAAATCGTTCATCATAAGATAGGTGTATGTCCCGTCTTGCTGCAAATACTTATTGTACGACTTGCCATAGGCAGGAAGCGTACCCTTGAAGTTAATCTCCGGTAATTGTTCCGCTCTGTGCGTGCGATACTTCCAATAGGCAGTCTTCAGCTCGTTCAAGACTACAGCTGCATCAACGGATTGCTCGTGTGCCAAGTGGATGGCATCTTTCAGAGTCATCCGAAGATTGATAGAAGCATCTTCTGCCGAAGCCGTAATGCCCGAGAGAAGTAGGCATACAATCAGAGTTATTATGTTCTTTTTCATACTTGATTATTTATTAATTACACCTTATGCTAATAATACGCATCCATCAAAGCAAAGGTTATGCCATAGAAACAACTGTTTGATTTAGAACGGCTACACAATTATCACGCTGTCCGATAACGAACAACACGTTCGCTATAGAACAGAGAAGAAATGATAAACACATCAGATTATTAGCGGATTACGTTTTTGGCATTCCCTTTGCTTATAGTTTGGCACAAATGTCGATTCAAGTAAATTAAATTTATATGGACAGAGCAATTACAAAGGAAGAGCTAAAGAAAGAGCGTTACAAGAGTATCATTAAATGGAGTGTCGCCTCTATCGCCTCTATGATAGCGATCACAACTGTTTTTTCCTTTATACAAGAGAGTGTTTCCGAGAAACATCTCATTATTTACACAACAGACAGAGGTAACCTTGATGTATCGATTAGCGCCTCGGGCAAGATTGTCCCGGCTTTCGAGGAAGTTATCAACTCGCCTATAAATTCCCGCATTTTAGAAACGTACATGAATGGTGGTGATTCCGTAGATATTGGTACTCCCATCCTAAAGCTGGATTTGCAGACAGTAGAGACAGAGTACAACAAATTACTGGACGAGGAACAGATGAAGCTTCTACAATTGGAACAGTTAAGGATTACCAACAACAACAAATTGTCCGAAATGGAAATGAAGTTGAAAATATCACACATGGAACTTAATCGCAAGGAAGTGGAGCTCCGCAACGAACAATACCTCGACAGCCTTGGCGCAGGCACAACAGACAAGGTTCGTCAGGTAGAGCTCAGTTACAACGTAAGCGTATTGCAACTTAGAGAGGATGAGCAGAAATATGAGAACGAACAAGCGATGGCGATGGCTGACATTAAGCTGAAAGGTCTGGAACTCGCCATATTCAGTAAAAGCATTGCCGAAATGAGGCGTACACTGGAAGATGCGCGTATCCTTTCTCCCCGCAAAGCAATCCTTACGTATATAAATAATGAGATAGGCAGTCAGGTTTCGACAGGGACAAGGGTGGCAGTAGTATCGGATTTATCTCATTTCAAAATAGAAGGAGAAATAGCCGATAGCTATGGCGATCGTATAGCAGCAGGCAGCAGGGTATTAGTAAGAATGGGAAGCGAAAGGCTGAATGGCATAATCAGTGAAATAATACCTTTGTCAAGGAATGGCGTTATCAAATTTATCGTACAATTGGAAGAAAACGGACATCCACGCCTGCGCTCGGGATTAAAAACCGATATTTATGTGATGACCTCAATAAAAGACGATGTAGTTCGCATAGCTAATAATAGTTACTACAAAGGAGCAGGAGATTATGAGTTGTTCGTGGTGGAGGACGATAAACTTGTAAAGCGCAAAGTCTATCTCGGAGATAGCAACTTTGAAATGGTCGAGGTATTGAGTGGTCTCGAAGTAGGCGACAGGGTGGTAATCTCCGATATGAGTTCGTACAGCAACAAGACGAAATTAAACTTAGATAAATAAATAATTAAACAAAAATATCATGATTAAGTTGACAAGCATCAACAAAGTGTATCGCACAAAGGAAATCGAGACACAAGCTTTGGAAAATGTAAATATAACAGTAGAGAAAGGTGAGTTCCTTTCTATCATGGGGCCATCCGGCTGCGGCAAGTCCACACTTCTGAATATTATCGGGCTATTGGATAATCCATCGTCAGGAACAGTCGAGATTAATGGGAAGCAGACGACGAGTCTAAACGATAAGCAACTGGCTGCGTTTCGTAATCATAATCTTGGATTCGTGTTTCAGAGTTTTCATCTTATAAATTCTCTTAATGTTCTCGACAATGTGGAGCTTCCTCTGTTGTACAGAAATATTTCTTCGTCCGAACGCAGAAAGTCTGCCGAACAAGTGTTGGAGAGAATCGGACTAAGCCATCGTATGCGCCACTACCCTACTCAGCTATCCGGCGGACAATGTCAGCGTGTTGCCATAGCTCGCGCTATAATAGGCAATCCCGAGATTATCCTCGCCGATGAGCCTACAGGAAATTTGGATAGCAAAATGGGTATCGAGGTGATGGATATGCTCCACACATTAAATAAAGAGGACAAACGCACTATCATAATGGTAACACACAACGAAGCACAGGCACAACAGACAAATCGCACAGTTCGCTTCTTCGACGGTCGCCAGGTGCAATAAACAAATAAATAAGGAATAGAATGATTAGACAATATATAAAACAAGGCTTGGTGCTGATAAAGCAGAATCGCTTCTATACGGCAGTATATGTTCTGGGAACAGGACTGGCAATCACAATGGTTATGATTATGGCGATTGTCTATCATATCCGTACTGCCAATATTGCGCCCGAGAGTAATCGCGACCGGATGTTAATTGTTAACAGTGGTTTTGCAAGAAAAGAGAATTCCAGAGTCGGTGGGCTACTTTCCAGCCGAACGGTAAAGGAGTGCTTTTATAGTTTGGAAACAGCGGAATTAGTAACTGCCGCAACAGGGATAGATTTGCCGGCTTACGTTGGCGACTTCTATCTGAGCACCTCGGGAAGTCCGGATCGTTATAAGAGTTATGTAAGATGTACGGACGCAAACTTCTTCAAGGTCTTTAACTATTCATTCATTGTTGGAAAGCCTTTCACAGAAGAAGAGTTCCAAAGCGGCATTAAGACTGCGGTAATCACAGAATCCTTAGCACGCAATCTCTTTAAGGAAACAAACGTGCAAGGGAGAAGCATTCTGATAAATGATAATGAATATCGCGTAAGCGGTGTTGTAAAAGATGTATCAAATATCATGAACTATACAGAGGGTGATGTGTGGATTCCCTATAGTGCCATTCCAACTGTAAGGGATTATAGTACCTTTAATGAGATTGTCGGTATACTTCACGCCTATATCCTTGCGGAAAAGCCCTCAGACTTCAACATGATAAAAGAGGAAATCGAACAAAAGCGACAAGCATATAATCTCTCTTTCGATGAATGGAAGTATGAGATTAGAGATGATCATATATTATCAAATATGCATTCTGTATTAGAACAAATGGATTATAGGGTCGATATTAAAACGCAGATGTGGCGATATGGATGGATTGCATTCCTGTTCCTACTTATTCCTGCAATAAATTTATCTGGGCTTATGTCTTCACGTATGCAAGAACGAATTGTTGAACTCGGTATTCGCAAAGCATTCGGAGCAAACAGAATGACTTTAGTATCGCAGGTACTAACGGAAAACTTCTTGCTCACACTTATCGGAGGATTTTTCGGGTTGATTGCGTCGTCCATGATAGTGTTTGGGCTCAGGAATCTTTTATTTGCAGTAGCCTTTAAAGACTTTGTCGAGATGAATATTTCGTTCTCCATGTTATTCAATCTGCCGGTATTCTTGTATGCCTTCGGATTCTGCATGATACTAAATGTATTATCCTCAATCATTCCTGTATGGGCTACAACTCGCAGATCGATTGTTCAATCTCTTTATGATAAATAAACTAAGAATTATGATAAAGCATCTATTTAAATACATCTGGACACAGAGAGGAAAGAATGTTTGGATTCTGACGGAACTCTTTCTCGTATTTGTCATACTATGGTATATCATCGACACACTCGTTATGTTAGGGATTACCTCCATGACTCCAACAGGCACTAACATCGACAATGTGTATAAAATTACATACGGATACTACAACACCGAACATCCAAAACAGATAGTATATGATGAGGACAGCGAAGAACCGGGGCGTAATTTCATGAGAATGTTAGATCGTATTCGTCAGCATGCTGATGTGGAAATCGTGAGCATAGGCAAGAATCACTACCCTTATTGCAGAGCTACGATGACTAACATATATAATAGAGATTCATTAAGCTCTAATACTCAGATGCTCTTTGTAACGCCGGAGTATTTCAGAATGTTTGATGTTCGACCTATTGACGGTGGAAGTCCGGAGGTGTTTGCTAATATTATAGAAAATGATGGGATAGTCGTTTCGGCAGGTATGGCTAATGATCTTTTCCCTGACACACAAGCTGTCGGAGAATCCTTTTATGATAATTATCTCGACAAGGAATATACAATCAATGCCGTTTCTCACATCATTAAAAGATATGAATATACCCGTCCTTCATCTGTTATATTTCTTCCACTAAAAGACTCTGACTTTTTGGGAAACAACGAAGATTATATATGGAAAAATATTGATATATGCATCAAGGTAAATTCTAATGTTGCAAACTTCCCCTTACGATTCAAAGAAGATATGAGGCAGCAATTAGAGATTGGCAACTTCTTCCTCTCGGAGATAACACCGCTGACAAGTGTACGCGAGAACTTCCTAAAGGACTATGATGTGTATTCGACAATACAGTCGAGAATCGGACTCTGCATCTTTTTTCTTATCAACATATTCCTTTGCGTGTTAGGAACATTCTGGTTGCGAATCAAGAAGCGCAGATCGGAGATTGGTTTAAGAATTGCGATGGGGTCTACCGGCAATCAGGTAAGGAATCTACTACTTGCAGAAAGCTTACTGATGCTTCTGTTTGCTTCTGTTCCTGCAATGATAGTATGTATCAACTTAGTTATTGCAGACATAATGCCAACGGATAGCATGGATTTCACAACCGCACGGTTTATCTTGGATACTATTGCTACTTATCTGTTGCTGGCAATCATCATCGCTTTCTCCACCCTATATCCTGCCATACGCTCAGCTAAAATCTTGCCCGCAGAAGCGTTGCACAATGAATAACGGCAACGCATATTTATAATAGAAGTGAGCTTTTTGCCAAGCAATGAACGAGCGCAGCTTGCGGTCATACGCACCACGTAATGTAAAGCCACGTAAGTAAAACAGCCAAAATGATAGCATTTTGGCTGTTTTCGCCCCCCCAAAAGAGTGTTGTTTTTAACATCTGGCTGAGCATTTGTTTCGTAATAAAATGCGAAACAGAGAAAAAGAGATTACTTCAAAATAAGTACGATAGTAAGCGGCTTAGTAACTATGTAAAACATCAACAATCTGGATATGACGACATTTTATTCATGGAAAAACATGCTTTAAAGCATTGTTTTTCTTTCCGAAAAAAACATCCTTAAAAGTTGCGTTTTAACGTTTTTTTGTAAATTTACTCCCCGAAAAGTTTTCCTTTATGTATTAAAAACTCTTCATTTTCAAGAAGTCCTTTAATAAATCTAACAAAAACTTTTTTTGCCTGGACAATCCAGGCAATTTTAATTTATAGTTTAATAACTTAAATCAGATTCTTTATGAAAGAGAAATGCAGTGCATTTTCTTTGTGTAATCTACCTCGTAGATTTGCACAAGTGTTGATGGTTACAGCGCTTCTGTTTACGCATAGTCTTTCGGCTATGGCACAAACAGGAGTGAAGGTAACAGGAGTTGTGACCGACAATTCAGACGGTTATCCTTTAATTGGAGTTAATGTTGTTCAAAAAGGAACAACAAATGGAACCATTACAGACCTTGATGGTAATTATGAATTAGTAGTACCTGTTAATTCATCTATTGAGTTCTCGTATATCGGCTTCCTTAGTCAAGAAGTTGTTGTTTCTGCTGATAGAACGCAGTATAACATTGTTTTGAGAGAAGACTCTCAAGCACTTGATGAAGTTGTAGTTGTTGGTTATGGTGTCCAAAAAAAGAAACTTGTTACCGGTGCTACCGTACAAGTTAGTGGAGATAACCTGCAGAAGCTAAGCACAACAACTGCTTTAGGTGCTTTGCAAAGTCAATCTCCTGGTGTAAATATTACTCAAACCTCAGGTCAACCTGGTGAAGGCTTTAAAGTTAATATCCGTGGTATTGGTACTGTTGGTAACTCAGCTCCTTTATATGTAATTGATGGAGTTGCAGGTGGTGATTTGAATACGCTGAATCCTTCAGACATCGAATCTATTGATGTGTTGAAAGATGCTGCTTCTGCCGCTATCTATGGTGCTCGTGCTGCAAATGGTGTAATCTTGGTAACAACAAAGCAAGGTAAATCAGGAAAAGTTCAACTTTCTTATGATGGATATGTTGGTTCTCAATATATCGCAAAAATGCCTTCACTTTTGAATGCAAAAGAATACATGATAATTATGGATGAAAGACTTTTCAACGAAGGTAGAGCTACTTATGATTGGGCGAATCTCCTTCCAACTGATTTGTATAATTCTATTATGGATGGTTCTTGGAATGGAACAAACTGGCTTAAAGAGTCATATAATGAAGGAGCACCAATACAAAACCATTCAGTAAACCTTTCCGGAGGTAGCGATCAATCTAAATTCTCTTTAGGTTTCTCTTACACTTCGCAAGAAGGAGTTTTAGGAGCGCCTGTTGCTTCTGACTTTGAAAGATATACAGCTCGTATAAATTCAGATCACGTTTTATTGAAAGGCAGTGGTTTCGATATTATTAGAATTGGTCAAACATTGAACTTCAACCATGGTTCAAAAGCAGGTATCAATATTGGTAATATTTATAGCAACTCTGTTCATGACCTTTTGGTAGGTAATCCATTGATGCCTGTTTATGACTCAAAGGGTAATTACTATGACTACTATGCAAAAGCTGAAAATGGCTGGAACTTTGATGGAAACACAAGTAATCCATTGGCTCAAATGGCTTTGTCCGGCGCAGGTAACAACCGCTCAGAGAACTACGGTCTACAAGCAAGTGCATTCGTGGAAGTACAACCCCTAAAGAGTTTAATTTTCAAATCTCAATTCGGATACAGAATGCATTCATCAAGATATCGCTCTTATGATGGTATTCGTCGTCTTTCTAATACTCTTAATGTACCAACAGATAATATTTATCAAAGTGCAAGTTCCGGACATAACTGGACAATGGATAACACAGTTGCTTATAGCTTTAAGGTTAATGACGATCATCAATTTGATGCTGTAATAGGTCAATCTATTGAGAGATGGGGTTTTGGAGCTAATATAAGTGCGAATGGTAGAAATTCAATTTTCACAGGCGACTTTGATTATGCTTGGTTAGATAATGCAAAACCAACAGAAATATCGCAGATTGGTATCGGCGGTAACCCTTGGGGTGAAGGTGCTATTGCTTCATTCTTCGGTCGTGTGAACTATAACTACAAAGAAACTTATATGGCGTCAGCAACTGTACGTACTGACGGTTCTTCAAACTTTGCAAGAGGTAACCGCTGGGGAAATTTTCCATCATTGTCTGCTGGTTGGGTAATAACAAATGAAGCATTCTTGGAAGATACAAGAGATTGGATGGACTTTTTAAAGTTGCGTATAAGCTGGGGTCAAAATGGTAATGCTGACATTGCTAATTTCCAATACCTTTCTACAATCGCATTTGATAGCAACAATGGATATTACTTCTCTTCAGATAAAAAAACACAAACTGTAGGTAGTTATGCTGAAATCTTGGCTAACCCGGATGTTACTTGGGAAACTTCTGAACAGCTGAACTTTGGTATAGACTCTCGTTTCCTTAATGGTCGTTTAGGTGTTGTTTTCGATTGGTATGATAAAACAACTAAAGACTGGTTGGTAACAGCTCCTATTGCAGGCGTATGGGGTCTTAACGCTCCTTATGTAAATGGTGGTGATGTGAAGAATACAGGGGTTGAGTTAGCATTTAACTGGAATGATAATATTGGAGAACTCAGATATGGTGCAGGTTTGAATATGTCCCATAATAAGAATGAAGTAACTCGTATTGCTAATACAGAAGGTGTTATTCATGGTCCACCGAACGTGTTAAGCCAAAGTACAACAGAAATGTTCCGTGCGGAAGTGGGCTATCCTATTGGTTACTTCTACGGTTATAAGACTGCTGGTGTTTTTCAAAATTGGGATCAAGTAAATAACACAGAGGTTAAGTATGCAAGTGCACAGCCTGGTGATGTTATTTTCGTTGATACAAATGGTGATGGTCAGATCTCAGATGCAGACCGTACAATGATTGGTAATCCTAACCCTGATTTCATTGTGGGTATGAATCTTAACCTTGCATATAGAGGATTTGATTTAAGTGTAACAGCAAATGGTGCTTTCGGACATCAGATTGCAAAGTCTTATCGTTCATTTGCGGACTACCCATTACAGAACTATACAACAGAAATCTTTGGTCGTTGGACAGGAGAAGGTTCTTCTAACCTACTTCCTCGTATGACTTCAGGTAGTCATACAAACTGGCAAAACATTTCTGATATCTACATTGAAAATGCGGATTATGTGAGAATTCAAAATGTAACAATAGGATATGACTTCAAGAGATTATTCCCGAGAATGCCACTTGGTCAGGCTCGCATTTATCTAACGGCTCAAAACCTATTTACATTCACAGGTTATTCTGGTATGGACCCTGAAGTTGGTGCAAGTGCTATTGATGATTATGATTGGGCAAGAGGTATTGACGTAGGTTTCTACCCAAGTCCAAGAACTTACATGGTAGGTGTTAACCTTAAATTTTAATTATTAAGAAGTTATGAAAAAGATAATATATTTAGCAATTGCTGCGATTTTGTTTTCAGGTTGTGAAGATATCCTTGATACGAAAAGTTACACAAAGAGCAATACAGGGAACTATCCTCAGAGCTCAGGCGATGCAATAGAATTGGTAACAGGTATTTACACTACAATGAATACTGCCATCACAAATGCCTCACATACATATTTCTATCTGGCGGAATTGGCTTCAGATGATCGCTTTGGTGGAGGTGGTGAAAATGATAAAGATTTTCAGGTGCTTGACCACTTATTGTACACAAATGCTAACCGCTTTACTCCGTTTTGGGAAAGCCGATATTCAGGTATAAGCCGTGCAAACATGGCATTGGCAAATTTGGATAAGGTAGAAGATGAATTAATGAGAAATCAGTTGATTGGAGAAGCACTAATTCTTCGTGCATACTTTTACAGTGAACTTACTCAAATGTTTGAAAGAGTACCATTGATTACAAGTGTTCCTTCTTCTGTTGATGAGGCTAAAGAATATCCAGCACAGGCTTCTGTGGAGGAAATATATGCATTTATTGCAAAAGACTTGAAGGAAGCGATTTCTATTATGCCATCAAGACGTTGGAATGAAACTGTTTCAGGTGAAGGACACGTAACAAAATGGGTTGCTCAAGGTTTGTTAGCGCGTGTATTCTTATTTTACACAGGTTTTTATGGAAAAGATTCACTTCCGTTGATGGATGAAGAAGGTACAATCTCCGGTTCTATCTCTAAACAAGAGGTTATTGATGCGTTGAATGATTGTATTGCAAATAGCGGTCACAGCTTGCTGCCTGACTTCCGTAGTCTTTGGGCATATTCAAATGCTGTATCAAAAAGGGATTATCCTTATGTACAAGATGCTCCGGAGTGGGCAAGAGACGGAAGTAACCCTGAACAGGTTTTCGTTGTAAAGCATACTCATTTGGCAAGTTGGAGTAAAACAGGTTATTCTAACCAATATATGTTGCACTTTGGTATCCGTAGTACCGGAGCGACAGATCAGTATAAGAATGTATTCCCATTCGGACAAGGTTGGGGCGCAGGTCCTGTAAGCCCAGCATTATGGAATGAGTGGCGAAGTGCAGAACCAAATGATATGCGTCGTGAGGCTTCTATCTTAGATGCAGCAACACAGACTGAAAACTATCAGTGGGGTGCTGATGCTATGATGGAAGAAACTGGTTTCTGGCAGAAAAAAGTTGTAGCAGTAACTGGTGCAAAGAATTATAATGCCGACGGTTCTATAAACAACCTTTTTAACTGTTTTACTTCTTCAACTGAATACTATGGTGACGGAGAGAATGACGATATGGCTTTAGGACATTCTATTGACTTGAATCTTATGCGTTTTGCAGATATTCTTTTAATGCACTCTGAATTAACACAAACAGCTGATGGTTTAAACCAAGTACGTACTCGTGCAGGATTACCTTCTGTATCATATTCAGATCAAGCTCTTCGTAATGAACGTCGCTTTGAACTTGCTTTTGAAGGAACGCGTTGGGCGGATATCCGTCGTTGGGGTATTGCCGAAACAGCTTTGACAAGACAATTAGGAGTAACTATTTACAACAGAGGTGTAGCGACAACAATGAAGGATCAAGGAGCCGGATATGCTGAACGTTACAGACTAACAAAAGGATTTATGCCGATACCTGATAGTGAGATACAACTTTCTGACGGTGCACTTACACAAAATCCAGGTTGGGACAACTCAGCTGTTTTTGTAACATGGAACGAATAATTTGATTGTTTAATTGAGAATAGTAAATAAAGAAAATATGAATAAGAAATTAATATATCCAATTTTAGCGTTGGCGTCTTTGATGGTCGCTTGTGACCCTGCTGAAGATAGAGCCGTTCTATCTGGTGCAATTACAGCAGATCAGCTAAATATTTCGGCAACACCTCAGGTTATTGATGGTAAGAACTCTAACTATATCGATTTGAATAGTGACGGAGCACCTGTTCTTTCATCTTGGAACTATGGTAGTGGTATGACAACAGCAACAAAGACAACTGTACAGTTAGTTGTAGGAGGGGCTAATGATATAGTGTTTACCGGAAGAAACCATGATGGCTCTACTATCACAAAAACACTAACAGTGCAAATTGATACTCTTGTTAACGTTCCTGCTGAATGGGGTTACTTCTGTGGCTCTGGCGAAAAAGCTTGGGTTTGGGATGACACACAAGCTGACCAAAAAGTTTGGGGTAATGGTGGTTATTTAGGTAGCGTTGCACCATCTTGGTGGACTGTTTCTATTGACGAAATGAGTGGTCAGGCTGATGGAGAAGGAGGAGGCGCAGAAATGGTGTTTTCTGTAGCTGGCGCAAGCTTGACTTTAAATAAGTCAGATGGTTCTTCTGAAAAAGGATCATTCTCTTTTGATATGTCAGATGTTACGCTTGATGAATCAGGCGAAGTTTGGGCTAAGGGTAGACTTAATACAATAGGAACAAGTGTTCTTGCTGGTGTTTCTCCAAATGAAGGTAACGCTCGGATTTCAAGGTATGATATCCTTGTCTTGGATAATGAGAAAATGGTATTAGCATACCCTGAACCTGGAGCTGGTGCTTGGGGAACAGCATGGTTCTGGATGTTTAGAGCAAAATAAGCATTTTCCGACATAGGCATAACCGCTGGTTATGTCAAAACATTAAGGAGGTATCTCATCACTGAGGTACCTCCTTTGTTGTTTCCACTTCTTCATAAAAGCGACTTTTATATTAGTCAGAATGTAAAAAACAGCAATAAATACAATAATAAAATTAAAAAACACGATAGACATTTTCTACTTTGTAGACTTTTTTCTATTTTTAACGTGGCAATAGAATGGCAAAAAAGTAAGAGGTTCGTGAATTAATAGGTTACCACCCTCTTATCTGAGAATATTCTTTAAAACAAATTGATGAACTCAAAATTGCAACATGGAAATAAATGGTCCTTACAAAAGACCATCTTCGATAAAAGCGAAGCAATTATTAAAAACAACAGTTGTGAATGTAAAACTTCCTTTCTCTTACATTTAGAACTGTTGACAAGGATTTCTCACCATTTAGTACTACTTACCATTCAATTCGCTACATCGAAAAGATTGATATCAGGAATACATGTACGTAATGCGAACAAAAACATATCGCTATTAATTAATTTATAATATATGAGTAATTTATTAGAAATTCTCGAAAAAAAGAATGTAAGATTGCCTAATGATGCTAAGGCTATACTTAGTGGCTGTAAATCATTTAAAGTGTTTGACAGTGTTGAACAATTGGCAGTAGCTGCAGTGGGTGGAGAAGATAGTAATTATTTCGAAGTCGAATATACGCTTCCTAATAATAAAACTGTAAAAGAAGCTATCGTTCATCGAGTTACAAATGGTGTTTCTATAAACTATACTGAAGCGTATATGAGACGTAGAGATCCGAACACAATGCTTATAGGCGATAATTTGCCAACCGATAAGGATTTGTTTATTGATAAGTATGGTTATCCTTTCGACGATCTAAGAAAAGAAACTGTTGACTGGCTTCAATCACAAGATTTAGCGGCGTTTTTCTATTTTGCAGGAAGGAATAATATTGGTTCAGGAGGAATCGCAATAGCTCCGGCAAATGCAGGTTTCTTTGCAATGGGGCTTGCCTTACTTCAACAAATTATCCCTCTAGATGAACTACCTGAAGGATTTACGATAGATTCTGCTATATATGTAGCTCCAACCTTTAGACACACACATTTTGATGGCAAACAAGCGGTTGTTCATAACCGTTCGAAAGGACTACACGAAATATATTCGTACAATCTATATCCAGGTCCTAGTGCAAAAAAAGGTCTGTATGGTGCTCTTCTAACAAAAGGAGAAGCCGAAAAATGGATTACAGCACACTGCTCGACAGTACAAGCTGTAAGCCCATACGACAATGCTACAACTTTCATGCATGAAGGAGCAAGTGGAGGTGGTAAAACCGAAATGCTTCAGAAAATTGTAAGAGAAGAAAACGGTCAGGTTCTAATTGGAGCAAACGTCATAACTGGAGAAAGAAGATTAATAAGTGTTCCTATTTTCTGTTCTTTTAATCCTGTTACTGATGATATGGCATTATGTCATCCTTCCATCCAAAAAAACAATGGAAAACTTTCTGTTCTAGATGCAGAAAATGGATGGTTTGTTCGTGTTGACAATATTACCGATTATGGTGATGAGCCATCGTTGGAGAAAATGACAATTAAGCCTAAAGAACCACTATTGTTTTTTAATATAAATTCAAAGCCTGATTGTACTGCGCTTATTTGGAATCATACAGAGGATAGCCCTGGTAAGCCATGTCCGAACCCAAGAGTTGTTGTTCCGCGTAGTATTGTTCCTAATACAATTGGCGACCCTGTGGACGTTGATGTAAGAAGTTTCGGTGTAAGAACTCCTCCTTGTTCTAAAGAAGACCCAACATACGGTATACTTGGTTTATTCCATATCTTGCCTCCGGCACTTGCTTGGTTGTGGAGATTAGTTTCGCCACGTGGTCATGCAAATCCAAGTATTGTCGATGGAGGTGGAATGGGAAGTGAAGGTGTTGGTTCGTATTGGCCATTTGCAACAGGAAAAATGATTAACCATGCTAATTTATTGCTTGAGCAAATCATTAATACACCACGTACTCGATACACTTTGGTTCCTAACCAACACATTGGAGTATGGAAAGTTGGATTCAAACCTCAGTTGCTTATGCGTGAGTACCTGACTCGTAGTGGAAATGCGAAATTCAGAAATGACCAATATCAATATGCTCGTTGTCCGCTATTAGGTTTTGAATTTAATTACATGACAATTGAAGGGGCTAAGATACCTTCTCGTTTCCTTCAAGTTTACAAGCAAGTAGAAATTGAAACAGAAGGTTATGATGCTGGTGCAGAGAAGTTATATGAATTCTTCAGAAACGAATTACAAAAATATCTTACTCCGGAACTACATCCAACAGGTAGACGTATTATCGAAACTTGTTTGAATGGTGGTAGCGTGGAAGATTATTTAGACATAATTCCAATGGACGAGTGATTCAATGAACTATTGATAATGATTGAATAATTAAAGGGTGACTCTATAAAATCAAAAACAAAAGGAAAATCATTATGAGTAAAATTAGTTTATTTTTATTAGGTATCGTATTATTTGGGGCTTGCAGCAACAGTCCAGAATCTGCTACAGGGAAGGCATCTAGTTATGATGTTGTAAGTAGTAGTGTATTGACAGCAGAAGAGCAGGCAAAATTAACTCCCGACATTGTATTGAATATGCTAAAAGTCGGTAATCAGGAGTTTGTGGATGATAATTTAACGATACTCAATCGTCCGCAACGAGTAAGAGATGCTGTTTCAGGACAACATCCTAAGGCTGCTATCTTATCATGTTTAGATTCACGTGTACCGGTTGAGGATGTATTCCATCAAGGTATTGGTGATCTTTTCGTTGCTCGTATTGCAGGTAATTTTGTAAACGACGATATTTTGGGAAGTTTGGAATATGCATGTAAGGTGTCTGGGTCAAAACTAATTGTAGTGCTTGGACACGAACATTGCGGAGCGATAAAATCAGCCATTAATGATGTTAAGTTGGGGAATATTACAACTATGTTGGAAAAAATTAAACCAGCTGTAACAAATGCAAGTCAAGGTTTTACAGGAGATAAAACATCTAGTAATCATGAGTTCGTGGAAGCTGTTTGCTCTCACAATGTGCATCATGCTATTGAACAAATTCGCGCAAAAAGTCCTATTTTGAAAGAAATGGAAGATAATGGCGAGATAAAGATTGTTGGAGGTGTGTATCAAATGGAAACCGGAAAGGTTGAATTTATTAACTAACGAATTATCAAAAGGAATAATGTCGCCCATTAATCGATAAAGAATAGTTATATAATAAAGGGGATTGTCTTATCTTTCTAAGAGAGGGCAATCCCTTTATCACAATATTAAATATAGAAATGTTCATTCTTAAAGAATGTATGTAGAATCAAAGTATTAGGGTGGCTTCATTGTTATGAGAAAATGTTTGTTTGTTTTACTTTCTATCCTTTTTCTGATTGGATGTGCAACGTCTGAAAAGGAAAATTATTCAATCATAGGCTCTGTTCCCGACTTTGAATATGAAGGTGAGTGGATTTATTTGGTTCCGATAAAAGGAGCGACCTTTGAAACCGTTGACTCAGCTCAGATTGAAAATGGAGTGTTCTTTTTTAAAGGAGTAGCAGACACTTCTGATATCCGTATCATACGCACGCGACCTCTATTTAGATTAAAACTACAGGAGCTTTTGATTGTTGTGGAACCGGGTGAACTTAGTGTACGACTTGATTCCGTAAGTAATGCAATAGGAACTCCTCAAAATGATGCTTTACAGTATTGGAAGGATGAGAAGATGAGAATGGAGCGTTCGATGATGGCATTGTCTGAACAGGCGAAAATAGCACCGTCTTTAGTTGCAGACTCGATAGAAGAGGTTAAAGCAAGAATAAACAAGGCTTTTGCTGACTACAACTATGAATTCGTAAAAACATCAGACTTTAATACCATAGGAACATTTATTTATGAGACTTTCGGACATTCATTTTCTTCTGAACAAAGAAAGGAATTAGATGAATTGAAGGACAAATACTAAAGTATGGTATAATCTTTTTTTATAGAGGGATAATGAGACGTAGTAACAAAATATGGGACATTGGTGTTTTTGCAAGTCTATTTACTTGCGGATGTTTCCTGTTTTTTCAATACTTCTATCCCTACCATTTATTCTTTAAGGAACAAACACTACTGTTTCTTTTTACATCAGATTATTTTCTGTCATATTTTGATAAGCCGGCTTGGTTAGCTTGTTATTTAGGAGACTACTTAACGCAATTCTTCTACTTACGTGGGGGAGGAGCAACAGTGATAACGACCATCTTATTGTTACAATGGTGGTTGATTAGATGCGTATTAAAGCGTTTCACAAATACTTGGCTTTCTATACTTGCCTTGTTCCCGACTATAATAGAGTTGACTTTACTGTGTGATTTATATTATCCCTTTGCGAACACAGTTTCTATAACCATAGTATTACTATACTTCTTGTTTTTTACTAAAATAAGAGAAACTAACTTCTCTACTACTACAGCTATTATATCTCTCCTTTCTGTTCCTGTACTATATAATTTAGTTGGAATATCATTTTTCATTTTCCCCGTTCTTGTTATTCTCTTTGATATTAGACAGGGAAGAAACCAATGGTTTTTATGGATTCTTCTTATAATCCTTGCAGGACTAACGCCGTTGTTGTCTCAATCTGTAAATCTGTTGACTCTAAGACAAGCATACTTATATCCTCTTACCTCGCTAAAACATTTTGCTGCAATCCTTAGTTTGCTTCCAATATTATTCTATGTACAGATACAAGATTCTAACAGGCCTAAGCTATCGTCTCTTAGTTCTGCAATAATAAAGTCTTCACTTCTATTGATAGTATTTATCGGAGGGATATGGTCTTTTGCGAATTTTGATCGTGAGAAAAGACTGAGCTTGGCGACAGAGGCTTATTTTGAGAATTGGGATAAGCTGATTCATTTAGCTGACGGCTATAAGCTATCTGATATAACTGCGACCTATTATACTAACCTTGCGTTGTCACATAAAGGAGAACTGCCTGATAAACTATTGAATCATTATCAGCCGGCATCAAATGGACTATTCCTATCGGTTAATCCGCAATCGGATTGGATTACTATTTTCTTCAGCAATGATGTGTTCTTTTATTTAGGAGATATGAATCTGGCGCAACATTCGGCAATGCTTGGAAAGATATTCTCACCAAAGAGCCGAAGTTCACGGATGATTAGGCGATTAACCGAGATCAGCTTGGTAAATGAAGACACAGCAGTTGCAGAGAAATATCTGCGGATGCTTGATGCGACACTGTTTCACAAAAAGTGGGCAGAGTCTTACAGGGAAATGATTACATCTGATACTCTTGACGTGAATACCGGACTAAATGAGATACAATTACGTACCATAACAACAGATACATTGCGAGGAGCATCGGATTATCCTATATCGCTGAATCTGTTGATAGAGAGTAACCCTAATAATTCATTTGCTATGAATTATTTGTTATGCTATCACTTGCTGAACAAGGATATTCTCTCTTTTAAGAACCTGTTTGACAGGTTTTGTATGGATAATCCGGCTTATCTCTCAAAGGTGTACATGGAAGCACTATTAATTAGACTTGCCACAGACAAAGCATCGCCGCAGATGCTTCAAGCGTATGGTATTCCTAACAATATCGTAACGGATTTCATGGAATATACCAGATTGTATGAGCAGTCGGAGGGTGATATGGCTTTGTTGGGAGAAAAATATAGGTTTACTTACTGGTATTATTATCACTTTGCCCAGATTAAGATGTCATGAGAAACGTTTGCTTGAATATAATCTTCGCCTGTCTTCTTACATTATTGTCTGCTTGTCAGCAACCAAAAGATGTTGTGGATATCGACATGATTCCTCCGATATATCCGGATTATACTGATATAACTATCCCGCAAAACATCGCACCCCTTAATTTCATTATACGTAACAACCCCTCTGCTGTTGAGATGACGATTGAAGGTGAGTCTACAAGAATATTAAAAAGGGATAATTACGAAGTAAGCTTCCCAAGAAACATGTGGAGAAGCATATTAGAGGCTGAAGTTGGGAACACAATCACAGTAAGAATAACAGCTAAGGTCGACGGTGTTTGGATTCGCTACGCTCCTTTCTATTGGAAGGTTGTTGCTGATAAGATCGACCCCTTTTTAAGCTATCGTCTGATTGAGCCCGGATATGAAGTATGGAATTCTATACAACTCAGAGAACGCAATATTGAGACTTTCGACGAATATGTGATTGCTGACAATAATCTTACTGACAGATCATGCATGAATTGCCATATCTACGGCAACCAAGATCCTAACTTATCCTTCTTTCATCTTAGGGGGATAAACGGGGGCACTATCTTAAACCGCAATGGTCAACTGCGAAAGCTGAATATAAGAACAAGCGAGATGGTTTCGTCCGCTACGTATGGGAATTTCCATACCTCAGGGCGCTATGCTATCTTCTCGAGCAATACTGTTATTCCTGCATTCCACACTGCTAAGGGCGAGCGATTGGAAGTCTATGACGAAGCCTCCGATTTAGTATTGGCGGACTTCGACGATAATAAAATACTCTACTTCCCCAAAGATACAGGCGATACTAAGCCTTTCCGCACGTTCCCCGTGTTCTCCTCTGATGGGAGGTATGTCTACTACTGCGAAGCTCCTTTTGTTGAGCTTCCGGAGGATATCAGAGAACTAAAATATAGCATACATAGGATACCATTTGATGAAGCATCCTTCAGCTTCGGCAATCAGGTTGATACAATCTTCTCCGCTGAAGACGCCGGTAAGTCGGCTTCCCTGCTCAGTGCTTCTCCCGACGGCAGATTCCTGATGTATTCAGTCGCGGATTATGGCACATTCCCCATTTGGCATCGCGAGACGGATTTGCAGATGATTAACTTACGCACTTTCGAGATTGATAGCCTTAGCAGTATTAACGCCGACTACTCCGACACCTATCATAGCTGGTCGTCCAATAGTCGATGGTTCGTTTTTGCGAGCAAGCGGGACGACGGTGTATATGGAAAGCCATACTTTAGCTATATCGGCTCTGACGGACAAGCTACCAAACCCTTTCTTCTGCCTCAGAAAGATCCTGCTATATACGACAACGGCTTGAAGTCGTATAATATTCCGCAGTTTTCTAAAGGAAAACTCCCTTTCGGGGCAAGGGATATCGAGATTCTTTACAGAGAAGCCGAATTAGAGTCAATAAAGTAGACAGTTTTAAAACGATTACTATACAATGAATATAAACTTATCACAGCCGACGAAGAATTTGCTTATTTCATCTATGCTCGGAGTCGCACTCTGGGTATTTTTTGGTATTTTCTATAGACATCATCTCCATTATCAGGAACAATTGCAGCTGTTCCTAATAACCGGCGATTATTTTACCGAGCTGATCTCGCGTCCGGGAGGGCTTGCGGTGTATCTTGGGCGATTCTTTACGCAGTTCTTCTACCACGCAGTTATCGGCTCGTTACTTTTGGCTACTCTGATGGTACTTCTGCAAAGGCTTATCCTCGATGCAGCTAATTATATAGTAAAAAAGCCTGTATATACCCTGCTGACGTGTCTTCCGTCATTGCTTTTCGCTGCTCTTTTCTGCAATGAGGATACTTTGCTTTCGGGGTTGATTGCACTTATCCTTTCGTTCTCGGCGGTTGCTTTGTACAATCGCTTGCCGCTTGGGAAATTGTGGCGGACGCTATGCTTCGTACTTATTCTCCCTGCGTTGTACTGGCTTGTAGGCACAGCCGGGATAATATTCCCCTTGGCGGTGTTGTCGACAGAGTGGGTTAGGGGCATGGACAAGAAGCATTGGCTTACTCTCGCAATAGCTTCGTTGGCGGTGTTCGCAGCTTCGCCGTATCTTGCTAAGGCTATACTCGTGCAATACCCGATTGAGCGTCTTTTGTTTGCGGGCGATTATTTCCGCTTCGTGAATGCTACTAATTTGTCGTTATTATATATATGTGTGCTCTCGGCGTTGATTCCTTTGGCTATAAAGTTTTTGCCGGAGCCTGTGAAGCAGCGTACTTCTCTTATATATGAGGGATTTCTCCTGCTAACTATTGCTCTTATTGCATACTTGGGGATAAATAAATCCGCAGATTGGAGTAAGGAGGAAGTAATGGCATACGATTACTACGCAAGAACGCAGCAGTGGGAGAGGATTATAAATATGGCGGACAAGAAAACGCCTGACGGACCATTAACCGTAGCCACACTAAACCTGGCGTTGGCTAAGACTGGTACACTGCCGCAGAAAATGTTCTCGTATTACCAGAATGGAGTAGACGGTCTGATTCTGGGATTCCGGAAAAACTATATCACAGCAATAATGGGAGGGGAGATATACTATCATTTGGGGATGATAAACACAGCCCAGCGGTTTGTGTTTGAAGGAATGGAGACGATACCTGATTATCAGAAAAGCGTACGCTCGATGAAGCGTCTGGCGGAAACAAACATTATCAACGGACAGCAAGAAATTGCGCGGAAGTATATCCTCCAACTCGAAAACACCCTGTTTTACAGTACTTGGGCAAAAGAAATGCTTGCACTACTAGCAGACGAGGCGCAGATAGATAGCCATCCCGAATTAGGCACGCTGAAAACCTATCGGCTGAGGGAAGATTTCCTCTTCAGTGAGCAAGAAAAGGATATGATGCTCGGACTTTTGTATCAAACCAACCCGTCGAACACTATGGCATACGAATATCTTCTTGCATACACCCTGCTGAACAAGGATTTGCATAGCTTCCTGAATTATTACAGGATGGGAGAGGCTACGATGGCATATCCCACAATTCCAAAGAGCTATCAGGAGGCGTTGATATATATATGGGGACTTTCAAACAACGATATTGACGCTATTGATTATCCAATCAGTCCTGAAGTAAAGCGAAAAGTGCAGATTTATGGTAATACCTATCGCAACTTCCCCGCGCCGGAGCCGATGTTGAGGGAACATTTTTCCGATACATACTGGTATTACCTTCATTTTAGAACAATTAATCAATCGAGATATGAGAATTTACGTAATATATACGCTACTATTTTTCCAGCTACTCTGTCTGAGCTGTAAGCAGGAAGTGCGCCCTGTGAAGATAGAGCAAAGTACGCCTGAATTGTTTCCCGACTATTCGGAGGTGACCATTCCGACTAGCATCGCGCCACTCAATTTTACTGTGAGAGCCGATTTTACTCGCATCGACGCTGTCATAGAAGGCAACTCATCCGGGATGATACACATCCAGGGTAAGAGCGAAATCAAAATACCCTCAAAAGAGTGGAAGGCGATATTATCCGAAAACGTGGGCAGCTCGCTGGACGTTACCGTGTCAATAAAAACGCCCGAAGGATGGATAAAATACGCTCCGTTCAAAATATATGTCAGCCCGCATCCCATAGATGAGCATTTGGTATACAGACTTATCGCCCCGGGCTACGAGGTGTACAGTACGATGGGGATTTACCAACGTGATTTGTCGTCATTCAATCAGCATACACTAATAGAAAATACTATACTACCCGGAAATTGCATTAATTGTCATTCATTCCAGGCGGGCGACCCGCAGAAAATGAGTCTTCACATAAGAGGGCAACACGGAGGCACCGTGCTGGCGACGAATGGCACAACAAATATGTACGAAACCAAGACAGACGAGACGCAGCTGGCAACAGTCTACCCATACTGGCACCCGTCGGGCAAGTATATTGCATACTCTGTGAATCAAACACAGCAAGCGTTTCATACGGCGATAGATAAAAGAGTTGAGGTGGTCGACTTGCAGTCGGATTTGGTTATATATAATGTTGAGACCAACGAACTGTACTCTAATCCGCTGATAAAGTCGGACGAGGCATTTGAAACTTACCCTGCTTTCTCTTCAGACGGTCGCTCACTGTTCTTCTGTTCGGCTACTCCGAGAGAACTTCCGGGCGAGTTTGACCAAATTCAGTATAATCTATGTAGAATTGACTTTAAAGACGACGGAACTTTCGGTGCGACGGTAGATACTTTGTTCTCAGCTACTGCTTGGAACAAGAGCGCCTCCTTCCCTCGACCCTCGTATGATGGTAGATTCCTCATTTTTACCGTCGCCGACTACGGAAACTTCCCCATCTGGCACAAAGGCGCGGATATCTGGATGATAGATTTACGCACAGGAGACGTTCGCGAGCTAGCCGAAGTAAACAGTGATGCCGTCGAAAGCTACCACAGCTGGAGTACAAACTCACGTTGGTTCGTATTCAGCTCCCGCCGCTTAGACGGACTTTACACCAGACCCTTCATCGCCTCCGTCGACGAAGCCGGAAACGTAGGCAAGCCTTTCTTACTCCCACAAAGGGACGCTCAGTTCTACGATAGATCCATATTATCATACAATATCCCCGAATTCGTCACCGCCCCTGTCGCCTTAGACGCTGCCGAGATAGAACGCCTCGCACGCTCAGGCAAAAGAACCAACTTCACCTACAGAAAATAAACAGCCTACGGCAAATTACATAAAGAAATAGCCGGACACATTCAGCGTCCGGCTATTTTCGTATACTCTAGTCATGTCGTCAGCCTATCTGACCACAACTTTTACGGATTTGCCATTGATTGTCACCACGTATATGCCGGCGTCGACGTTGACCGTTGTAGTTCCCGATGCTTTGCCGTAGAAAACTACTCTGCCGTTTATGTTCGTTATTTGGACTATTGCGTTCGATGGTGTTTCTACAGTAATTTCGCCGTAGGTGCTGCTAACTGATGCTACGCTTAGTTGTGCGTTGTCCGTTGGGTTGTCGGATTTGCGTTCGATG
>JGI996J12353_1000043_pt1 | contig 40182 bp, 36 predicted proteins | sample IntmicLarv5ML5BL_FD_12353 | JGI IMG/M metagenome (IMG submission 12353) | reverse complement strand
AATAAATGAAAGGTTCAACAATACTTTTGACTTAGTGATGTATATTAGTTTTATAATAACATCAATAGAGTGGCGATTGTTATTATTAACCAAAGTGAAACACCATATACAGGTTTTCAAAATAACACTTGGGAATACGAAAAGAAAGGTATTATTTTACGGTTTGTATTTTGATTTGGTTAGTACCTCTTGGGCGTTATTGTTCATTAGTGCTTCTACACTTGTGTTTGTTTCTTTCATGTATTGTTCTACTATTTGCCAGCCTATCCATGTGCCGATGTTGCCTGGGGCGTTATCAGAAATGAATGTACTTGGTGCTTCTGAGAAATAGCGGCTTGTTATTGTTTGATCGGGAGTGTATAAGTGCTTCCTGCTTATGATTGATTTCCACAGAGGGCCTTCGTTGTTTTTGCACCAATCCCAACCTGTTTCTTCGTAGCATAATAATTTGTGTGCAGGGATATTTGGAAAGGCTCTGCTTTGTATATATTTTATTTTTCCTTCGTATATCATTCTTTCTAGAAGTATATTCTCATTGCCTGCGAATGGATATTCAGACATTATTAGTCCGGCGATATAATCTGGAGCTATTTGTTCTTTGGTCATTGTCCTTAGTTGATACTCATGAAAGAAGTTTTGATAAAGAGGATATTCTTTTCCTAAATACTTATCTATTGAGATAGACAGGGTTTGTTCGCCTGCCAATATGTTTTGACTTAAACCTGAGACATGCATATAGACTGTTGGAAGCTGTATGTTGGGTAAATCTGCTTTAATGAGGGCGAATGCGTTACCTAATTCAGCTTCGATATCGTCTATTGTATTGTAGCTATTGATTGCATCTTTATACAGTCCGTTGAGAGTTGGCTCAGAGTAGAAGTTAACTAATTTGTCGAAGAAACCAGGCATCTCAGGCGACTGCATATTGAGTACGCCTTTGCCTAATGTCGCGAGCATTTCAGGGTATACTTCAGCTATTCTTGCTTCTGATTGAGTACTTCTGGACTCTATTAATTGAAACAGCTCTTTGTCGAAACGATATATTTTTACAGACTCCTTGGTCTGTGCTGAAACGGTGTTAAAATCCTGCCATAGGGAAGCAGACATTAGTAATGAAATAGTAATAATTAATGAATGTAGAGACTTCATTGCTATTGAGTTTAATTATTATTTCTTGATTAGTACAGTTAGTCTTAGGGAAAGATCGAAGAATACCATTTTCGCATTCACATTCTGGGAAATATGATGTTCGGCTTTACTTATTTCTTCCATTATATCTATGACATTGCGGTTGTTCACGTATGGAGAAAACTTTGTTGCGAAGCCTGCTTCTTCTATATTCATGTAATTCAACTCCGGTGCCTGGAGGACGTGTACGAAGTTTTCCCGAATCAGATGCTGACAGTAGGCAAGGAAGTTTTTCTGGCGTTCGCGACCGATTTTCGCTATATCTTCTGCCATCAATTTCATGCCTTTTACGTTTCGAGCCCATGAATTGCGCATCATTTCTTTGAACAGATTGAGAAAGTATTTGTTCTCCTCTCCGGTACTGATTACCTCCATTGCTTTCAGATAACTGCCACATGAAAGGTGGGCTATATGTCGGGCATCGTCGGTCGATAGACTATATTGCGTAACCATTGCTTTTGTGATTGCATCAGGGTTAATCGGACGGATATTTATTCGCTGCGAACGTGATTGTATCGTGCCGAGTATTGAGTCCGGCGACTCGGACACCATCAATATTATAGTATTCGTCGGTGGTTCCTCAATGATTTTTAGCAATTTGTTTGCGCAAGTCGTGTGCATTTTCTCCGGAAGCCAGATGAATAGGATTCGATATTCTGCTTCGTAAATCTTCAGCGTGAGCTTTCGGATTATTTCGTCGCTTTCCTTAGAGTAAATCAGTGCTTGCGAATTACCGATGTCGATATGTTCCAACCAATTATCGATATTAAAATATGTATTACTGGTCAGAAACGCTCTCCATTCGGGAAGGAAGTCGTCGCAGACATCCTTTTTCTTTTCTCGCTGTGCCACTATCGGATAAACGAAGTGCAAATCAGGGTGGGCAAGTTCGTTATATTTCAGGCAGGAGGGACATCCTCCGCAAGCGTCATCCGTTCCTTTGTTGGTGCAATTAAGATAGCGTGCATATGCTAATGCCAGAGGGAAAGCTCCTGCACCGCCGTTTTCGCTGAATAACTGAGCATGTGGAACTATGCCTTTGCGTGCAGATTCGATTAGTCGTGCCTTTACATCTTCTTGTCCGATAATATCTTTGAAGTACATTCGTCTGGGATTTGTTTCTCTCAAAAGTAAGGCAATTTCGGGAGTTAGCAAAATAAAAAGGAAAGCTGTGTATAAGTTTACTTTTGGCTTGTTTTTGCTATCAATCTATCAAATCTCGGTGTTGGCGAAAACTAACATCTGGCAATTCTTGCAGTCGAACTCTAATCGTAGTTTTATATCCTTGTAATCTAAGAAGAATGGCTCCTTGTAGGGAGATTTGTCCTTGTGTTGTTTGGGGCACCAACCCATACTGTATCGCAGGCAATGCTTGGCGAACATTAATGGGACATCCATCTGCGGAGCGGCTTCGAAAGCGTTGTCGACTTCTTTTATCCCTCTTGCGATGTAGAACTCTTTTGCTTTTGCGTTAAGGACATTGCCGAGATATGTTAGTTTGTCGCCGCCGAATGACGACAGCTTGTGGGTATTCGCTTCTTTGTTTTTGACTAATTCGCGAGGGTAGCGTGTTGCTCGGTTGGCGATTAACCTTTCGGCTGCCTTTCTTCTCATTTCAGAGAGTAGGGATGATGGTACGAACCAATTATCGTCCATCTTCACGGATACGTCTGATGCTTCGAAGGGAGTATTGCCAAGCTTGGCTAATTGCGTGCGTATGTTTTCCTCCTGCTCGCGTTTGGCGATTTCTTTATTGAAGGCTTCGGTTATCATTACTCGTGCGCCGGACTCGTCGGTCATGCATAATGTAAAGCCGAACGGATTCTCGATGAACTCGATTGCGACTTTTATTCGTCTGTCTGCCGTCGGTTTGGACATTAATTGCTCAAATGCTTGATCATAATTTCTAAAGAGCGTGGTCTTTGGCTTGACGGATGGCATGTCTAAAGGGAAAACACGATTCTCCTCAATGCGATTCGCCCGGAAACCTTCCAACTCTCCTCTGCTATTAATGAACGCTAATCCGTCGCCATTATTTAGCTGCTTTATCCCAGCCACTGTGAAGGAGTTTCCTTTTATCTCTTTTACCGTACCAACTGCTTCTCCCTTCGACTTAGGGGAATCGAATGCCGTTATATCGTTAGTTCTTTTGTCCAGAAAATAATTTGTGAATCCTCTATTAAAACTTTTCTCGGGAATGGGTTCGAAGCTAACCTTACTACTGCCCGCTGAAGTGCGACATAAATCAGGGCGACGGTCAATTATCGCATCTAGCTTCTTTCTATAATAAGCTGTTATATTCTTTACGTACGAGATGTCCTTTAGTCTGCCTTCTATCTTGAACGACGAAATGCCTGCGTCTATCATATCTTCTAACCTGTCAGAACGATTCATATCTTTTAATGATAGAAGGTGCTTGCCCGCTGAAATCACCTCACCATTGCTGTCTGTCATTGTATATGGGAGTCGACAATACTGCGCGCACTCTCCTCGGTTGGCACTTCTTCCGCAAAGAGCTGCGCTTAGGAAGCATTGTCCGCTATAGCTTACGCACAACGCCCCATGTACGAATGCCTCGAGAGTGACTGTTGTCTGGTTTGCGATTTCCTGGATCTCCGGCAGGGATAGTTCGCGAGCTAACACCACTTGCGTGAAGCCTGATTCTTCGAGGAAGGCTACCTTCTCCGCTGTGCGATTGTCCGTTTGCGTACTTGCGTGCAACGGAATCGGAGGCAGGTTCATTTGTGTGAGAGCCATATCCTGAACAATAAGAGCGTCGATGCCTGCGTGATACAATTCCCAGACAAGCGCCTCCGCTTCGGATAGTTCGTCGTCCTTCAGCAAGGTGTTGAGTGCGACATATACCTTCGCATAATAGATATGCGCATATCGGCATAATGCCTCAATATCCGCAACCGTATTACCTGCAGCGGAGCGTGCGCCGAACTTAGGTGCGCCGATATATACCGCATCTGCGCCGTGGTTGATAGCTTCGATGGCGCAGTTTAGGTCTTTCGCAGGGGAGAGCAGCTCGATTGAGCGAATATTCATCTTAGCCATGACTTAGCCTAAATCTCCTAAGTTTTTTATCTTGTTAATGTTGTATGGAGTTTCCTGGTATACGTAGTAATTGAGCCAATTTGTGAATAATAAGTTAGCATGTCCGCGCCATCTTACTATGATTTCGTCTTCAGGATCATCATTCTTGTAGTAATTCTTCGGCAAATCGATTGGGAGACCTTTAGACTTATCTCTGACATACTCATCGTGAAGGGTTGCAGGTGAATATTCCGAATGACCGGTGACGAAAAACTCTCGTCCGCCTCTAGACATTGCCATGTACACTCCACTATCATCGCTTTCTGAGATAAGTTTCAGTTCAGGCTTGCTGACGATGTCTTCCCTGCGTAGTTCTGTATGGCGACTATGAGGAACGAAGAATTCGTCGTCAAAACCTCTGAATATCGGAAGGCTATTATCGCTGAATGTATGCTTAAACACTCCGAACATCTTCTTAGGGAGGTCGTATTTAGGAACATTATGGAAATGATATAACGCAGCTTGGGCTGCCCAACAGATATAAAATGTCGAAGTCACATTAGTGCGTGCCCAGTCGAATATCTTTTTAATTTCAGTCCAATAAGATACGTCTTCATAATCCATCTGTTCAACCGGAGCACCCGTAACAATCATGCCGTCGTAGTAATTCTCCTCAAATTCTTCGAAGTTTTTATAGAATTCTTCCATGTGTTCATTTGGAGTATTCTTATAAACGTGTCCTTTAAGTTTCATGAAGTCCACTTCTATTTGTAGCGGACTATTACTCAGCAAGCGCACAAGGTCGGTTTCAGTTGTAATCTTCAACGGCATCAGATTCAGAACGGCAACCTTTAGCGGACGAATGTCTTGCTCGGATGCTCGGCGGGCGTCCATTACAAAAATATGTTCTTTCTTGAGTAGCTCAATCGCGGGTAGGTTCTTCTGAATGTTTAATGGCATCTCTTATGTTTTCTGTTGGTTTGACGTAGAATTATTTAATATGTCAGAGGGAAATTTCCCCCTTGCCTTCGCGTACGACTTCAAAACTATCGGTCGTACAATCGATGACGGTCGATGGTTCGAGTCCGCCGTAGCCTCCATCTATTACGACATCGACTACGCTCTCGTATTTTTCGTATATAAGCTCAGGATCGGTGGTGTATTCTACAACATCGTCGTTGTCATGTATGGAAGTTGTCATTAATGGACCTCCAAATTCTTTTACGATAGTGCGGACAATGTTGTTGTCGGGAACACGTATTCCCACTTCCTTCTTCTTTTTGTATAATTTGGGTAGTTCTCCGCTTGTCGGCAAGATGAAAGTGTATGCTCCGGGAAGACATTTGCGCATCAGCTTGAAGGCGGCGTTGCTTACACGAGCATATTCGCTTATGTTTGACAAATCGTAGCAGATGATAGACAGATTCCCTTTCTGGGGATTGATGCCTTTGAGTTGGCAGATCCTCTCGACTGCACGAATGTTCATCGCGTCGCATCCTACGGCATAAACCGTGTCCGTAGGATAGATAATCAAGCCTCCGTCACGAAGAACGTTGACTACTTTATCTATATCTTTTGCGTTGGGATTGTCAGGATAAATCTTGATGAACATGGCTTTCATGAATGTATATAAAAAGCCGATAGCCGACAATGCGTCTAAGACTAACATTGCTTGGCTATCGGCTGAACTGTCTTATCCGTAGATGGGGTTACCGTTCTCGTCAGAGAATTCCTCGATGCCTCCCTTGCTGTATTGAGCCATCGCGCGCAAACTCATGCCCATGCTGGAGAATCCGCCATCATGGAATAAATTTTGCATCGTAACTTTGCGTGTGAAATCAGAAAACATCATCAAGCAATAGTCGGCGCACTCGTCGGCTGAAGCATTTCCAAGCGGACTCATCCTTTCGGAGAAGTCGAGCAGATGTTCCATTCCCTTGATACCGCTACCTGCGGTGGTCATAGTAGGAGATTGAGAAATAGTATTCACGCGAACGCTTTTTTCACGACCATATATATATCCGAAGCTGCGAGCAATGGATTCGAGAAGGCTCTTTGCATCCGCCATATCATTATATCCGAATAATGTACGTTGAGCTGCAACGTAACTTAAGGCAACAACGGATCCGTATTCAGCAATCGCATCCTGCTTCTTTGCAACTTGCAGCATTTTATGGAATGAAACAGCCGAGATATCAAGCGTCTTCTCCAACAATCCGTAGTCCAAGTCGTCATAAGTACGCTTTTTACGCACATTCGGGCTCATTCCGATAGAATGTAATACAAAATCCACCTTTCCTCCCAACACTTTGACAGATTCTGAGAATACCATCTCCAAATCCTCAATATTTGTAGCATCAGCAGGAATCACCTGCGCGTTCAGCTTCTTTCCTAATTCTTCGACATCTCCCAGACGAATCGCCATCGGGGTATTCGTTAGCGTGATTAATGCTCCTTCCGCCACAGCCTTTTCGGCTACTTTCCAGGCTATCGACATATCATTCAACGCTCCGAATATTATGCCTCGTTTTCCTTTCAATAAATTATGACTCATACGTTCTTATTAAATTATTATGATGCAAAGATACGATTTCCCCCTTGCTTTGCCAACAGGGCAGGGCGTTTTATCCCTTCCCGGCATAGCTGGAGGTCTTGATTATCCTATCTTATTCTGCGTTTTATAGGGTTCCTTCCCAAACATAATCGTCGGAGAAGGAGGCTAGTAAATTTGTTTTTTCGGTGAAGATGCCGTAGACGGAGGAGCCTGAACCCGACATCGAAGCATACACCGCTCCGGCGTCGTAAAGCATCTGTTTTATCTCACCTATGCGAGGATACAGGGCGACGATTCCGCTCTCAAAATCATTCAATAAATTGTCGCGCCATTCGGCAACAGGTCGTTTTACGATATCCTTGACGGAGGCTGCGGCGGCTTTAGGCGTAATCATAGAATAGGCGGCGGGCGTGGAGACGAAGATATCCGGTTTCACAAGGCACATAAAGTAGCCTGCGAGAGATACATCTACCGGCTGAAAGATGTTGCCAACGCCTTCGGCGAATACAGGTGAGTTGCGAATGAAGAACGGACAATCCGCTCCCAGCTCGGCTGCAAGCGACTCCAATTCAGGATTAGTCAACTTCAGGTCAAAATAATCGTTGAGCAATGTCAGCGTAAACGCAGCGTCGGACGATCCGCCACCAAGTCCTGCCCCAAAAGGTATCGCCTTTAATAAATGTATGTTGAAGGATGGCAATTCGCATCTACGACGGAGTAAGTCGACCGCTTTGACCACCAAATTGTTGCCTGCATCGCCATCAATCGCAATGCCCGACTGAGTAAATGAGAATTCGTCGGCAGCACTGATTTCCAAAGCATCCTTGATGGGGATGGGGTAGAAGATAGTCTCAATATCATGATAGCCGTCGGCGCGTTTGCGGACTACGTTTAGTCCCAGATTTATCTTGGCGTTGGGGAAGCAGATCATACTTTTTTATTTATTACACATTAATGCGTCGGCGACTATGAAGCTGCTGCCTCCGATGAAGATGAAATCGTCGTCGGCGGCATCGCCTTTGGCTGCGGCTACGGCGTCGGCTACGTTGTCGTATGTGTTTCCTTTCAAACCATGAGCGGCGGCTAGTGCGGCGAACTCACTTACCGGCAAAGCTCTCTCGATGGAGGCTTGGGTGAAATAATATTCCGCTGATTTAGGCATAAGAGCGAGTACGCTGTTGATATCTTTGTCGTTTACCATGCCGACAACCATGCGAATTTGTCCATATTTTATCGAAGCCCTCTCTAATTGCTTGGAGATGTATTGCCATCCTCCTACGTTATGACCGGTGTCGCATACTACGGTAGGCTTTTTGCTCAGAGTCTGCCATCTTCCCATTAATCCTGTGAGTTTTGTGACATTGGCAAAGCCGTCTTTGACGTTTTTTGCATTAATCCGCCATCCCAAGTGGATTAATTCGCGTACGGAGGCTAGTACTGTTGCAGAATTTTTCATCTGTGCCAATCCTCCGAGTTCGCCTTCAATTTCACCAAAGTCGGCGGATATGAATTTCCATACTCCATTTTCGCGGACGGCGTTGTAGTAGAGGCTTTTTTTCTCGGCAAAAACTAGGTTTGAGTATTCCGCGCGTGCTTTGTCGAGGAACACGTTTCTGACGTTGTCGTCTGATGCTTCGCCGATTACTACCGGCGTGTTTCTCTTGATTATTCCCGCTTTTTCCTCAGCAATTGCTTCTAGCGTGTTGCCGAGATACTGTACGTGATCGAGACTTATATTCGTAATAATCGACAATGCGGGTGCGATGATGTTAGTGCTGTCCAATCTACCGCCGAGACCGACTTCTATGATAGCAATGTCCACTTTCGAGTGGCGAAAGTAGTCGAATGCCATCGTAGAAGTCAGTTCAAAGAACGACGGTGACAGTAATGCGGCAGCATCTCTGTATTTTCTAACAAAATCAACAATAAATTCTTTATCAATAAATTCTCCATTTACCCTGATTCTCTCTCTGAAATCAACGAGATGGGGCGAAGTGTAGAGGCCAACGGTGTAGCCGGCAGCTTGCAGGATTGCGGCGAGCGTGTGGGCGGTTGATCCTTTCCCATTTGTTCCTCCAATATGGACGGTGGAGTATGCGCGATGTGGATTTTTTGCAAGATTATCCAAGGCGATGCTCGTTCTCAGTCCGGGTTTGTATGCACTTTCTCCGGAAAATTGGTAGACAGGCATACTTTCGTATAAAAAGGTCAAAGTTTCATCGTAGGTCATCATGTTCTGTTTTTTAATGTGCTTTTTTTTACGTTATCGTGCATTTTTTGTTCCGTTCATACGGCGAAGTTTGACGCGGAGTTCATTAGGCGAAAGCTTAGTCTGCTGAAGACAGAATCGGCTGAGCATAGATTGGTGCGAAAAACCCAAGTCTTTGCTGATTGTGTACATGTCTCGGTTTGTTTTCTCGAGCAATTCGTTTACTCCAAGTAGAATCAGGTGGTCAATCCAGGCTCTGGTGTCATTTCCGGTTAAAGTGTGGAGTACGATGTTCAAATCGGAGCTTTTCATACCTAGAAGTTTTGCGTAATCCTTCGGCGTGGACCATCTTATGCGCTTAAGTGTCCCTGCAAACTTGTCAAGGAAGTCGATTCCGGTAGGAACATTGTTGTATTCATTGAGAACAATGCCTGCGGCAACTTCCTCTTCGGTTAATTCCCTTTTGATAAAGAAGAGAATAACATCATCCGGATAAATTTTTTTATACCATGACTTCATTATATCATTACTCTAGTATTTATAGCTGCTAAAGTACGATACAATTTTTAGATATATACTATAAATGTCCTGAAAAGTTTACTAAACAGGTGTATTTTGTTAAAAAAGCATCCTGTTTTTATACAAAACGACTATGTTTAGTAAAAAATATGCACTATTTTTTGATTTGATTGCTATGTTTTGTAAAAAATCATCCTTGTTTTTTGATTGTTTGCATTGACTTTGTAAAATATTTCCCCGATTCTTAAACAAAGTAGCTGCATTTTGTAAAGAAATATCCCCGTTTTTTGCTCCGCTTGCATTAGTTTGTAAAATGGTTTAGATGTTTTTTGCGCTGATTGCATTACTTTGTAAAAAGGTGTTGTCGTTGTTTGCGCTGATTGCGTTACTTTGTAAAATGGTTTAGATGTTTTTTGCGCTGATTGCATTACTTTGTAAAAAGGTGTTGTCGTTGTTTGCGCTGATTGCGTTACTTTGTAAAAAGATTTTGCTGTCGTAGGCGCAGATGATTACAGCCGATTTGGCTGTATTGTTGCATTTGGATACGTTGGTTAGCTGTTTTTCTTGGATATCAGTAGAAGTCCCGCTGCTGTCAATGCTCCGTTGAAGAGTAATATCTCATACCCCGTTTTGTAGGAGAATGCTTGGAGTAGTATGTATTCCAACGCAAAACTTAGGATTGGCGCGGCGATGCATATTGCGGGAATCAACCGATCTGATGGCTTTAGTTTTGTGAACATTCCTATTGCATACAATCCCAGCAGCGGTCCGTAGGTGTATGATGCTGCCTTATAGATTGTGTCGAGGATATTGCTTTGCCCTAGTCTTTCAATCATGATTATCATCATGAAAAATGCTACGGACATTGCTGCGTGAACGTATTTTCGGATGCGTTTGGCTTGTGCCTTTTCCATCTTCTCGATATTTAAGATGTCTATGCAGATGGAGGTTGTGAGCGACGTCAATGCTGAGTCGGCGTTCGAGAAGGATGCTGCGACAATCCCCACCGTGAAGAGTGCGAGGACGGGAAGCCCCAGGTGATTCGCCGCTAGCAGGGGTAGTATTTCGTCTGATTTATCCGGCAAAGCCACACCTTCCTGTGCTGCGAAAGCGAGTAGTAGTATTCCCAGCGTGAGGAAGAGGAAATTCATTGGGAGGAATCCGAAACCATACGCTGTCATGCTCCTTTGAGATTCGCGCAATGTTCGACACGTCAAATTCTTCTGCATCATGTTTTGGTCTAATCCCGTCATCACGATTACTATGAATATTCCGCTTAGGAACTGTTTGAGGAAATGTTGCGGCGAACTCCAGTCCGAAAATTCAAATACTCGGAAATGTGTACTTTGGGACACATATATAATAGTGTCGCTCGCGGAAAAGTCTAATCTGACAGCAACTTGATATATTATAATAATGAGTGCGGATAATAGACATATAGTTTGAAGCACATCAGTCCAGATAATCGTGCGCATACCATTGCGAAAAGTGTAGGCATAGATGATGAAGACTACGGCGGCAGCATTTGCATAAAAACTTATCCCGAAAGCGTCGAAAACGAGGGCTTGCAAGATGATGATTATTAGGAAAAGCTTCGACGCCGACCCTACCGTGCGGGAAAGTATAAAGAAAAACGCCCCCGTTTTGTATGCCTTAGCTCCGAAGCGTGACTGTAAATACGTATAGATGGATGTAAGATTGAGTCGGTAGTACAAGGGGAGGAGTATTTTGGCTACAATTAGATATCCAAAGAAGAAACCTGCGACTAATTGCATATAAGTCATATCCAAACTGCCGACCATGCCGGGTACGGCGACGAAGGTTACGCCCGAGATTGAGTCGCCCAACATTCCGATGGCAACGATATACCACGGCGACTTCCTGTCTGCGAGGAAGAAGGCATCGTTTCCGCTCTCGCCCTTGCCGGTGAAGAGTGATATGATGAGAATCAAGCCTAAATAGGCAGCGATGATGATTAAGATATATGTAGCCATCGACGAAATTATTGCAGTAGCCGAAGATACGACTTAATCTGCGAATATCATATTTCGGGAAAAGTGTTAAAAAGGGATACTGTGGAATGTGGCATAGTTAATCGCCGTTAATGTGGGATGTTATCTCGTTAAAGTATTTGAATTTTTGTCTGCGTCGTGAACTAAAACTCCTGTTTCTTAGTTAAAAGTGTTATATTCGTTTATAATCATAATGTATAATTAAATAGCTTATAGAATGATGAGATTATCTTTTAAAAGTTTATTAGTCTTTTTGCTTGTTGCGGCAGTAAGTTCGTCTGTGGCAGTCGTGATAAGTTCTTATCTGATTAGTAAAAATCAGAACAATAGCCAATCTTCGCCTCAGGAGGTGTTCCAGCAATCTGCGGTATTGGCAAGTTTGCCTGCAGCGGCTGGAAGCCTTGATTTTACAGAGGCGGCAGAGCGTACTGTGCATGCAGTTGTGCATATAAAATCGAGCTCTACGGCTCGTTCGTCATCTCAGAGGGGTGAATTTATGGATCCGTTTGAGTTTTTCTTCGGACCGAGAGGCGGTAATCAACGACCTCAGCAGCAGCAACCAAGAATCGGATCCGGATCTGGAGTGATAATCTCGACAGATGGCTATATTATAACAAATAATCATGTCATCGACCGTGCAGACGAGCTGGAAGTGACGCTGAATGATAATCGCAAATTCAAAGCTAGGGTAGTCGGGACGGATTCTCAGACAGACATCGCCTTAGTTAAGATAGATGGGACTGATTTTCCTACAATTCCCTTCGGTGATTCGGAGAAGCTGAAAGTTGGGGAATGGGTATTAGCCGTTGGCAATCCGTTTAATCTTACGTCTACTGTTACCGCCGGCATTGTTAGCGCAAAAAGTCGTGCGATTTCTTTCGGACGCAATGATATGAGCCGAATCCAATCCTTCATACAAACAGACGCCGCCGTAAACCCGGGTAATAGCGGCGGAGCATTAGTTAACACACGCGGCGAGCTGGTAGGTATAAACACGGCTATCTTCTCCGAAACCGGCAATTTCGCAGGTTATTCCTTCGCTGTTCCGGTAAGCATCGCCGGTAAGGTAGTGGCGGACTTAAAACAGTTCGGCTCCGTCCAACGCGCGGTACTCGGAGTAGTAATCCAAGACGTCCAAAACGTAGAAGAGGATAAGCGAAAAGAACTTAAGGTGTTGGAGGGTGCTTACGTAGCAGATTTCGCCGAACGTAGCACAGCAAAGGCTGCAGGCATACAAGAAGGAGATGTAATCATAGAGGTAAACGGTACGAAAGTAAGGTCGGCAAACTCCCTGCAAGAGCAAATCAGTAAGTATCGTCCGGGCGACAAAGTAAATGTAAAGGTAGACCGTAAGGGAGCAACCAGAACATTTAATATAGAACTGCATAACGCTCAAGGCAACACATCCCTAATAAAAGCGGAGGATACAACAGAGGTTTTAGGAGCAGCCTACAAGGAACTAACCGACAAGCAGAAGCAGGAACTTAATGTCACCTTCGGACTAGAGGTAACAGGCGTTACAGACGGAAAGCTAAAAGAAGCCGGTATCACGAAAGGCTTTATTATAACAGAAGTCAACAGCAAGAGGATCTCGAAGAAGGAGGATTTGGATCAAATTGTAGATGATATTCTGAAAGGAAGGAGTGAGGATCAAGGGCTTTTCATAAAAGGATTCTATCCAAATGGTCGTACAAGATACTACGCAATAGACCTTGCAGATAAGTAATATATAGGCGGAAAGATTGTTAAAGGAACTTAATTGGCTGGATGTAATCTTCATTCAGCCAATTTTTTGTAATAAAAATATTATCTTTGCAACCCATATTTCTCAATAAAATCGTTGGATGAGACAGTTAAAGATCACTAAGTCCATTACCAATCGCGAAAGCGCTTCGCTAGATAAGTATCTCCAAGAAATTGGACGTGAAGACCTTATCACAGTCGAAGAAGAGGTAGAGTTGGCACAGGCAATTAAGAGAGGAGATCGTAGAGCGTTAGAAAAATTGACCAGAGCGAATCTTCGTTTCGTCGTATCCGTAGCTAAACAGTATCAAAATCAAGGGCTAAGTTTGCCCGACCTTATTAACGAAGGTAACCTTGGTTTGATAAAGGCTGCAGAAAAATTTGATGAAACGAGAGGTTTTAAGTTCATTTCTTATGCTGTATGGTGGATTCGCCAATCAATCTTGCAAGCTTTGGCAGAGCAGTCGAGAATCGTACGTCTTCCGTTGAATCAGGTAGGCTCGCTGAATAAAATCAGCAAGGCTTTCTCTAAATTCGAGCAGGAAAACGAACGTAAACCGTCGCCGGAAGAGCTTGCAGAAGAACTGGATATTCCTGTAGATAAAATATCAGATACTCTAAAGGTATCCGGTAGACATATCTCAGTGGATGCTCCGTTCGTGGAAGGTGAAGACAATAGCCTTTTAGATGTGCTTGTGAATGACGATGCCCCAATCGCTGACCGAACGTTAATGAACGAATCATTGGCGAAGGAGATAGACAGGGCACTTGCTACACTAACCGAAAGAGAATGTGATATTATCAAAATGTTTTTCGGTATTGGCTGTCAGGAGATGACATTAGAAGAGATTGGCGACAAATTTGGCCTCACAAGAGAGCGCGTCCGCCAGATCAAGGAAAAAGCAATCAGAAGATTGAGACAAGGAACGCGTAGCAAGCTCCTAAAGACGTATTTAGGTTAATTTTGTAGAAACAAAAGAAACGAAAAAAAGGTAATCCTGCCCGGGTTACCTTTTTTTATGCTCAATAAATTTAGCCCTAACCTTCTGTTGATGAAATAAGACTTTACGATTGTGTGTGTTTAAGGATAAAATACTCGCCTGCATAATGTTTTTTGCAAAAAAACACGAAAATGGATGTTTTGCTGTCATTTTGATATAGGCTATTTAAATCGATTTCTAGACACGTTTGAGGGGGCGGGAATGCCTAGGGCACTTTTTGAGGGTGAATGCAGCCGCGGCGAAGGAAGGGGCCTTTAACGAGGTGTCGATTTTTGAACCTTTTCTAAAAACAGACCTTTTTGAACGTTCGTTCAGTTGCATACTTACAATTGAGCAAAAGTATGTGTACTTTTTCAAAAAGTATGCATACTCTTGGCAAAGTGTATGTATGCAAATGAGCCAAAAAACGCGTATTTTGGTCAAAATTTGACAGAAATCAAGTCTGTAGTAAAAGTGTTAAAAAATGTGTGTAAGTAAAATGGACAAAATGCTTACATATTGTCAATTGAGAACCGATTTTCTGCGGACTGATTTTCAGACTATTATTTAATTAATCTGATTCCGTTTTCTTCTATTGCTATCCGCTTTTGCTTGTATAGAGTCCCGATGGCTTGCTTGAAGCTTTTCTTGCTACAGCGAAATAGTGAGTATATTATATCGGGTTCGCTTTTGTCATGGACGGCTATAAAGCCGCCTTGTGCTTCCAACGAGTTGAGTATTATACCTGCAATGCCACCAATCTTTTCGTATCCTAATGGAGTTAGGCTGACGTCTATCTTCTCGTCCTCACGTACTTCCTTGATGTATGCCTTTCTCTCTTCTCCCATATCAAGCCGTTGGAATACTTCGCTGTGATAGATTAATCCCCAATGACTATTGTTGATGATTACTTTATAGCCTATCTCTGTCTCGTCTGTAATGAGAATGTCAACCTCTTCATTCTGTTTGTATGCAGGAGGAATATTGCCGATAAACTTATCAATTCGTGCTGATGCCATGATTCGTTCAGTTACGTGATCCAATCTGATATGAACCAAGTACCACCTTCCCTCTTGCATCGCCATCTTTTGCTCTTTGAAAGGAACCATCAAATCTTTCATTAGTCCCCAATCAAGAAATGCTCCCATTTCGTTGACTGCTTTAACCTCCATATATTTGAATTCGCCAACTATTGCATGCGGACGAGCAGTCGTTGCTATTAGTCGCCCTTCATTGTCATGATAAATGAAGACTTCCAGCTCATCACCGGGCTTTACGTTTTTAGGCACATACCTTGCAGGCAGAAGAATTTCTAAATCATTTCCACCATCTAAATACACTCCGAAGTCAAGATCTTTGACAATCTTTAGTTTGTTATATTTCCCTATCTCAATCATTTATATATTGCTTTGGCAACAAAAGTAAGCCTTTAATCACAGAAAAAGGATTAAAGAGAATGTTTTTTAGTGAATCGAAGCAGCAATATCTTGGTTTTTGCATCGTTACTATAGAAGTCTAAGACAAGATATGGCATATTTTTTAAAACAGAATAATCATCGTATATTTGTAACTTATTTTGAACAAGGATAAACATGAAAATTAAATTAGTTTCGATTGTATTTCTAACCTCCCTGCTTTGGTCGTGTTCAGTGCCTAAAGATGTAGCCTACTTTCAGGATGTTAGTAGTTTGACGCCAGAGCAAATTCAACAAATGAATTACTCGTATATTTCGCAGATTTGTGCTGATGATTTGTTGACGATTACTGTAACAAACTGGGATCCAACAGTTGTTACTCCATTTAACCCTCCGGCTTATTCCTATGCAGTACAAGGAGAAACGGTTGCGGCCTCTTCTTCTCTGTTGCATACTTATTTAGTGGATAAAGATGGTTATATCATTTTCCCTATAATTGGAAAGATAAAAGCTGCCGGTCAATCAAAACAGGAGTTTTCTGAGAAACTACGTGCTGAGATTGCGAAATCAGTAGAGACAGCTCTTGTGAATGTTCAAATAGTTAATTACAAGGTCACAATGATGGGAGAGTTTTCTCGCCCGGGTACTATTTCTGTCAGAAATGATAGAATCAGTATTTTAGATGCAATTGGTCAGGCAGGAGATTTAACAATTAATGCAAACAGAAAGAACATCTTAATTATAAGAGATAATAATGGTGAAAAGGAATTTGGGTTTATTGATTTAACGGACTCACAGTTGTTTATGTCACCTTTCTTTTATCTTCGTCAGAACGATGCTGTTTATGCTGAACCTAATGATGCTAAGAAACGTAATGCAAACTATAGCCAGGCTCAGCAATATAGTGTAACAATATTCTCAGCGATATTGAGTTCCGTCTCAGTCGTAGCCAGTATAATAATAGCCGCAACGAGATAAACAAAAAGAAAGATTAAGAAATGAATGATAACGAAAATATAGGATTGAAGAGTATTATTGTAGACTACCTGATGCATTGGAAATTGTTCCTCGGGGCATTTTTTGTATCATTAGTTATTGCCATATTATATCTGGTTATTTATCCGAGAACATATGAAATGGTCGCTGCGGTTCAACTTCAGGATGATAAAGAGTCGATGGCGGGAGGATTAGGTCTTGGTGATGCGGCTGGACTGATGAAGTCTTTTGGTCTGGGAGGTGCATCTTCGGGAGGCTTCAATCTTGAGGACGAAAAGCAAATCTTTAAGTCTGTTCAATTATTTAATAGAGTTGTTTCGGATTTGAACTTGAATGTCCAGTATCGAAGACCTTTTTCTTTTTATCGCTTATATGATGAAACCTATTATGTGTTGACTCCGGATTCGATATTTGATAAGATGCGAGGAAGCAAGGTTGTTTTTTCTGTTTCTTTTAAGAATGGTCAATATGTTGTTGATGCTGAGGATAAGAGAAGTGGAAACAAGAGTTTTTCCTTTAGCTCTTTGCCTGCAAGTATCGCAGTGCAAGCAGGAATCTTCACATTAGATTATAGCGATAGTAATATAAATAAAGAAACCCCTTCTATTAATATTACATATGTACCTATAAGCCACTCTTCCGAAGACTTGATAGACGAGTTCTTTATCGATGATTTTTCGAAGTCAGCTAATATAATAGAATTAGGCTATAAAGATTATGAGACAACGCGAGGGTTAGATATTCTTAATGCCCTAATTGCAAACTATAATTCTCAAGCTTTTGAGTATAAGAATCAATCATTGTCTAAAATAGAACTCTATTACTCAAATAGAATAGATAGTGTGATGAGTGAATTATTTCGTATTGAAGAAGTTATTGAGCAGTATAAGCATAAAAACAGGCTGACGGATATACAGATTGATATACAGTTCTATGCAGATCAGATGAAAGAGCTTCAGGCATCCTTGATTGAATTGCAAGCGCAAGATTACTCAATGACATTAATGAGTGATTTTGTCTCAAATCCTGAGAATAAATATAATTTAGTTCCAATGCTACTTGGTGTAGAAACAGGAGAGAAGAGTACAATTTCACTATATAATGAGTTGTTGTTGGAGCGTGCTCGTGTGATACAAAACTCTGGATTGCATAATCCTCTGGTTACTTCCTTAACCGGTAAGGTTGATGAATTACGTCAAAGTGTTTTTCTTACAATTGAAAATGCAAAGAAGGCGATAAATCTTTCTATTCGAGATTTAAATGAAAAAGAGAAAGCCTTATATGCAAAAATGGAAGAGTATCCATTACAAGAACGTGAATTCCTTGTATTAAGACGTCAACAAGAGGTTTTGCAGGGTGTTTATCTTTTACTTCTTCAGAAAAAGGAAGAGGCTTCTCTTACTGCAAATAACGAAAAGGAAAAGGCTCGTGTTATAGAAACTCCTTATATTAAGAGTAAACCTGTTGGTCCAAGGAAATTGTATGCTGCGATTATGATGTTGTTGTTTACTATGATTGTTCCTGTTGTTTATTTGTCATGCTCAGAGAACTTAAAATCTATAATCCAATTATATAAAGAACGAAAATAGATTTGTACAATCATGAAACTTTTAGCTATCTTATTGTATAAGCTAAATTGGATAATTCAAGGAGGTCTAAATCGTGTATTATCTTACTTCTACAAGAAACTAATGATTTCATGTGGGGCAAACGTTCGTTTATCCGTTCTCACATCTGATTTCACATATAGAAACCTGTCTTTGGGTGATGATGTTTACATTGGTCCCAATGCAACATTTGTTGCTACAGAAAGCCGTCTCTTTATAGGAGACAAAGTTCTTTTTGGTCCGGGAGTTACGCTCATTGGAGGAGACCATCGTATATATGATGTCGGTCATTTTATGTTTGACAATGATGGAAAGCAGCCGGAGGATGATCAAGATATATTCATAGGTGATGATGTTTGGGTTGCGGCCAATGTGACTATTCTTAAAGGAGTAAATATAGGGCGTGGAAGTGTTGTTGCTGCTGGCTCTGTAGTGGTAAGGGATGTTGAGCCTTATACCATTGTTGCAGGAGTGCCAGCAAAGAAAATAAAAGATCGCTTTTCTATTGATGAAATATTAACGCATGAAAAAGCATTATATTTAGAAGAAAAGCGATATACAAGAGAACAGTTATCTTCTTTAAAAAGTGCAATGGAATGAAAAAACTAAAGGTTTTAGTTATTGCTACATCTCAGAAAACAAGAGGAGGGATTACCTCTGTTGTTAATACTCATATGCAAGGGTATCAACAGGAAGGTTATGATGTAAAATGGATTGAAAGCCATATTGATCGCAATGCGGTCATGAAATTGTTTTATTTTGTTCGTTCTCTTATTCAATTCTTTTTTTTTGTACCCTGTTGTGATTTGGTACATATTCATGTTTCTACATTCTCTTCAGCATTTAGGAAATCATTTTATTTTTGTTTAGCAAAGATTTATAGGAAGAAGATTATAATGCATTTGCATTGTTCGACTCCTTCTATAATATATGAAAAGAGAAACCGCTCCTTATATAGGGCTTTGTTTAAACATAGTGACATTGTCTTGGTTCTATCGAGCCAGTGGAAACAATATGTTTTAGAGGCTTTAGGGGTAGAAGATAATGTCCGAGTTTTATATAATCCTATTTTTTCTAATCCAGCTCCAAGTGATAAGTATGTAAAAAAAAATTATATCTTATTTGCTGGTACCATTGATAAAAGAAAAGGATACCATGATTTAATAAAGGCCTTTGCAAAGATTGCGCCTGAACATAATGACTGGTTCCTTGTTTTTGCTGGAAATGGAGAAATAGCAGAAGGTATGGCTCTTTGCGACTCATTAGGTATATCGTCTAATGTGGTTTTTCGTGGTTGGGTTACCGGAGAAGAGAAAGATGCTCTGTTCAGAGAAAGTAAGATATTCTGTTTACCAAGTTATGCAGAAGGTTTTCCTATGTCTGTTTTAGATGCTTGGGCATACAGTCTACCTGTTGTTTGTACTCCTGTTGGAGGAATATTGGATGTTGCGATAAATGGAGAAAATATCTTATTGTTCAATCCTGGAGATATTGATGAGATGAGTACTCAGTTAAAATCTCTTATCTGCGATGAGCAATTAAGGCATACAATAAGTGAGAATTCTCACCAGTTCTCTTCAACAATTTTTAATGTTGAAAGAATCAATCATAATTTGTTAGATATCTATAAAGAATTGTTGAAGAAATAATGAAGTCTGTTTTAATAAATGCCTATGCTTGTAATCCGAATTGGGGTTCTGAACCTGGAATGGGGTGGAATTGGATAAAGAATATCTCAAAAGACTGTAGGGTTTTTGTTATTACGGAAGGAGAATGGAAGAACGAAATAGAAGTAGCGGTATCATTATTACCTTATAAGAAAAATATAACATTCTTTTATTTACCTGTTTCAGATGAGGTTCGTAAAATTTGTTGGAATCAGGGCGATTGGCGATTTTATTACTATTACCGTCAGTGGCAAAAACAGGCATTGAAGTTAAGTTTGCAAATAATTGAAGAACATCATATTGATATAATTCATCAATTAAATATGATTGGGTTCAGGGAGCCGGGCTATTTATGGAAGATAAATAACATTCCATTTGTTTGGGGACCTATCGGAGGCATGAATTTATATCCGGAAGCATATCTTAGTAATTTAACTCTAAAAGAGTCCTTATTCGTAAAATTAAAGAATCGAATAAATCGATTTCAAATACGCTACGAGCCAAGAGTTCGGAGTGCAATTAAAAGAGCTGATTGCTTAATCTCTGCGATACCGGAAGTTAGAGGCTCAATAAAGGATATATATAAAAAAGACTCTATACTAATAAGTGAGACCGGTTGTAATAAGGTTGTGGATAATTTGCCTATAAATCTTGACCGGTTTGAAGAAAAGGCTTTTAGGATACTATGGGTCGGGCGTTTTTTTAATGCAAAGCAATTATCCTTGGCATTGCATATAATAGCACAGCTAAAATCTCTAAGTGGCTTAACTTTCCACATTGTTGGTGAGGGTACGAAAAAGCAGCAGGATTATTATCAAAATCTTGCTAAAGAGCTGGGAGTAGAGCATCTTTGTCATTGGCATGGTAAAATCCCCAATGATGAGGTTCATCAGTTAATGCGCTCGTGTCAACTATTCTTATTTACAAGTGTGTCGGAGGCAACATCGACTGTTGTTTTAGAGGCTTTAGAGAATAATTTACCAATTGTTTGCTTTGACACTTGTGGCTTTGGTCTTGTTGTTGACGAAACAGTTGGCTGTAAAGTTTGTTTATCTACGACAAAGCAATCAATTTTAGATTTCTCTGATAGAATAAAATACTTGTATAATAATAGAGAGATCTTAAAGGAAAAGTCCATTCAGACCGTGAATAGAGTGGAGGAGTACTCTTGGGATGAAAAGATGAGAAAATTAAAGAGTATTTACGAACAATTGTTGAACCGATGAGGGCGAATGTTGAATTAGATGGCTATAGTATTGTCTGTGATTTCGATTGCCAACAATTGCCAACAGAGAAAACTGTAATAAATACAATAAACGCCTATTCCTGGGTTGTTAGTGATTCTGATTTGCTTTTTAGGTCTGCGTTGACAGATAGTGATATCTTATTACCTGATGGAATAAGTGTTGTCTATGCAGCAAAAATATTGAAAGGCGTTAAGGTTCGGAAAGTAGCAGGGATAGATTTGCACAAGCAGCTTCTTGAATTATTAGATAGAGAAAAAGGACGTTGCTTCTATTTGGGAGCATCTGACTCTGTTTTGAAGTCTATTAAAGGGAAAGTTGCAGAAGAATATCCGAACGTTGAGGTAGGCTTTTTTAGCCCTCCTTTTAAGTCTTCTTTCTCGGAAGAAGATAATGAACAGATGTGTTCTATGATTAACGACTTTAGACCTGATATCTTATTTGTTGGAATGACAGCTCCTAAACAGGAGAAATGGATTCACAATAATAAAATCAATATCCAATCGAATGTAATTTGTGGAATAGGCGCGGTTTTTGATTTTTATTCGGGAAATAAAAATCGCCCTCCTAAATGGATGGTAAATTTAGGATTGGAGTGGCTCGGTAGATTGCTTTCGGAGCCAACTCGTTTATGGAAAAGATATACCGTTTACAATGTTTTATTTCTACTAAAGATATTAAAACTACGTCTGAAAAGCCTATCATAAGATAGGCTTTAATCTCATTGCGTGTTTTGCGACTTGTTCTTCAATAGGAGGAGGAGTCATGTAATCCGGACCAAAGACTTGTGTTAGATAGCTTTCAGGATTATTGGGACACATAAAAAGCAACCCCTCAAACTCTATCTCTTTTATTGGGAAAATTTCATCTGGTTTAAAATATCTTCTCCAAGGAGTATCCAATCCGGGTCCTATTAAACAGTTTTCTCCTAATCGCTTATTTTCTTCTGATATAATTTTAGTCCTTTTCAATAGTAGTGATAATAATTGCTTAAATATAGGACTTGTGTACCCTAATAGTCGGCGGAAGAAAGATTTATTTCTACTTAGTTCTAAATCGGCACCCTTGCTTAATAGAAAGAACAATGTTTTTAGTCTCTTTTCTTTCTTCAATGTTTGAGCATCAGCATGATATCTGTCTGCTGGAAATATATCAACAAAAATGCCCATATTGTATTTCTTGTTCTCGAATCCTTCTGAGAGAATTAGGCTTTTTTTGTCTCTAACCTTACATGGAAGAGGTAAGTAGTCATATAGCTGATCAGTCTCCCGTGTTTGAACGAAAATATCATCAGGAAGTTCCTTTTGTGCTATAGCTATGAATTTCTCGTAATCTTCTCGTAGCATACAAATATCCAAGTCGTCATCCCAAGGAATAAACCCTTTATGTCTAAAAGCTCCTAATAAAGTTCCGGAGCATAGCCAATATTTTAAGCCATGTTCTTTGCAGATATGATCTATGATACATAACATACGCAACATTACTAATTGCGCCTGCCTTAAAACTGTTTCGCCGGTATGTCTCTTGTCTGGGTATAATATATTGAAATCAGTCATTGTTTTTGTGTTTGCTAAATAAGTTGAATTTTTTTACTCCTATTAGCCTAATCACTAATAGTGAATATTCTGATAAAATGACAACATAGGCAACAGTGTTTATACTCAACATATTAAAGGTAATTAAAATAAAGAGAATTAATATATGAGTTAACGATATTATTACAAGAGTCCAATTCGTATAATTCGGATGACCCATTGCTGCAAGGAAAGGATAGCCAAGTAGCATGGATGGTATTGTAGCAAAACATGCAAACATTAGAGTTCTGAAAACAGATAACGTTTCGACATCAACTTTGCCATATACAAAATAGAGAATATATACTGATAGCATCAGAGCAATTGTAACACAAAAAACGTTTGCGATTGTGATTCTTCGGAAAACGCTTTTGAAAAACGAAACATCACGACTTTTTGCTATATGTGGGAATAATACACCTAAAAACGGGCTTAATAATTGATTATATGCCTGATATAACTTTTCCGCAGCAGAATAATAACCTACAGCTGTATTCCCCAATACTAATCCTATAATAAAGGAATTGCTTGTTGTGAATAATGAAGTAGATGCTCTTGACAGAAAATAGGTGCTACTATCTTTTAGAGTAAATTTTACTTCGCTTATTGAGGGGATGAACCACCTCATCTTCGTCTTTCTATATATGATATATATACTGATTATTCCTGCAGCGATAAAGCCAATACTATAAAAGACCGGTACATATATATAATCATCAGGTGTTCGAATAAAAAAGAAGAATGGTATTATGCTTAATGCTTTGGATATGATGTTGAATATTGTCATATACTTCATCGTTTCCATTCCTTGAAAGAACCACATGGGAAACATTACATTTCCGATTACTATGCCGAAATACAAAAGATAGAATTTTGACTCAACCTGAAAATTTGGGATTGTGGATATGATAAGGAGTAATATGAGAAAACTAATGAAAGAGAGAAAGAAACGTCCAAACATTGCCGCATTTAGAAACCGATTGATTTTCTCTATATCATTTCTGTTTTCTGAGATGTATTTTGTTCCTGAAAGGTTAAATCCGAAGTCTGTGAATATAATAAAATACTGAATGAATGCATATCCAAATGATACCAACCCCCACCGTTCGACCTCTAATACTCTAAATAAAAAGGGAAAAGATAATAGCGGCAACAGATAATTCACTCCCTGTAGAAGTACAAGCGAGAGGAAGTTCTTTGCCATAGGGCTAACTATTCTTTCTTTTATACTCATCAAGGATTCTGATTGTTGTTAATTTCAGCGATTTTAGATTTCATATTAGACACAATCAGGCCAAGGAACATCATAAAGAAAAAGCCTCGATTACTGGTAAATGTTGCGTCTGCAATATTTTCAATGGCAAAATAACCGACAATTATAATTGTTATGATTGTGAGTTTTGTTTCTCGTGTTGTCTTAAAGAATAAGTATGCCTTTTTTATTAAATATATCCAGAAACAAACAAACAAAATGACCCCAACAATACCAAATTGAGCTAATGATGGATAGTATGTGTCTGAGACAAAGCTGTTGTAACTTTTACTTAATCCCCATACTCCATCAATCTGGTATTTTGTGTATATGTTAGAATAATATAGTCCTGAGGCATGTGTTGCGAAACTTGCAAAGCCACAGCCCAAAGGTAGGTAATCAAGGAATATTTGGAAAGATGTAGCATATAATGCGAATCTTGCGATATAATCTATTTCAGCATCTTCAGAAATGCCTTGCAGGAAATAAAGAGCGATTTTATCCTTTGCAACGAATATAATTATCGAAAGTATTGCTAAACTACCAACAACGTTTTTGACGCTAAGTTTTATATTTTGGGGATTACTTAAATATAGTGCAGCAACACTTGCAAAAACAAAGAATCCATAGAATTTTGCTCTTCCGGAGATAAGACCTAAAGTCATCATTATTATAAAAATGATTCTGTCCTTAGGTGTATTCTTGCTTGTATAAAAGTAAACTAAAGCCACTGCAGCCACTGCAGATGCATAGTTTGATGCATGTCCCATTGTAAAGACGAAAGTCTTTGGATTGAGAATGCCGGCTAGACCAATTGGTAGTAATAAAAGCCAGCATGCTACACTTGTTTGCTTAAGCAATGTTATTTTCTTGGTGTCAAATTTTGGCTTTAGCTGATATACACAAAAGAAAGCCAGATAAGGCTTTAATTGTATAATAAAGTCAACAAGGATTGCCTTTGTAGAATTACTTTGTATGTATAGAGAATAGCAGAGATAGAAGCCAAAAATAGAGAGAGTGAATAAGAATGCCTTATTTATCTGCCAGTCTTTAGTATTCAATACATTAAACAGAAAGAGACAAAATAGTAATACACCACAGACTTCATCGATGGATTGGAATCCTATTAGTCCATAAAAGAGAACACCAAAAATAAGTGTAACTAAGAAAAGGGAGTAAAAATGTCTATCAATGAAATCTTGTATCATGTAATTTTCTCTGTATTTAAGAAAACGAAATGGTAATTCTTTTATTATACCAAATTGCAAAATTAGTAATTATTCATCGGCTGTGTGTTATATCTTCAATGTATCTTGACTAAAACAATAATTACTAAAAATAATAGTTTTATCTTTGAGTTATATTAAAAATATTTTCACATGAAGATTGCAATAGTCGGAACTGGATATGTCGGCTTAGTAACAGGTGCTTGTTTTGCTGAAATGGGTACAGAGGTTTATTGTGTCGATGTCGACAAAGAGAAGATCGAAAATCTTAAAAAAGGAATTATTCCTATTTATGAACCTGGATTGGAGGATTTGGTACGACGAAACTATCAGGCTGGACGCTTGAAATTTACATCTGATTTAAAGGAGTGTATAAGCGATGTTGAAATTCTATTCTCTGCAGTTGGCACTCCACCGGATGAAGATGGTAGCGCAGACTTGAAATATGTATTGCAAGTTGCTCGTGAGGTTGGGCAATATATGAATTCTTATCTACTTGTAGTTACAAAGAGTACTGTGCCTGTCGGAACAGCGGGCAAAGTAAAGCAAGCCATACAAGACGAACTTGATAGGCGTGGTGTTTCTATTGACTTTGATATTGCTTCTAATCCTGAATTCTTAAAAGAAGGTGCCGCTATAAAGGACTTTATGAGTCCGGATCGTGTAGTTGTTGGTGTTGAAACAAAGAGAGCAAAGGAAATGATGACAAAACTATACCGCCCGTTTCTTTTGAATAATTTCCGTGTGATATTTATGGATGTCCCTTCTGCTGAAATGACTAAGTATGCAGCAAATGCCATGCTTGCGACTCGTATCAGCTTTATTAATGATATTGCCAATCTTTGTGAAATTGTGGGTGCCGACGTCAATATGGTTCGCAAGGGAATAGGCTCTGATAATCGTATTGGTAGTCGTTTCTTGTATCCAGGCTGTGGGTATGGAGGGTCTTGTTTTCCTAAAGATGTAAAAGCATTAGTTAATACTGCTAAAGAAAACGGATATACAATGCGCCTTTTGCAGGCAGTTGAAGATGTTAACGAAAATCAGAAATCTATACTGTTTAATAAGTTGGAGCGCTTTTATAATGGTTCGCTGAAAGGAAAGAAAATAGCCTTGTGGGGATTATCATTCAAGCCGGAGACGGATGATATCAGAGAAGCTCCTTCGTTGGTCTTGATTGAGAAACTTTTGGCATCCGGATGTGAGGTTTCTGCCTATGACCCTGTTGCAATGGAAGAAGCACGGCACAGACTAGGTGCCTCTGTCGCTTTTTCTAAAGACATTTATGAAACAGCTTTAGATTCTGATGCGATTATGGTCGTAACTGAATGGAAAGAATTTCGTTTGCCTTCTTGGAGTACAATCCACAAACTTATGAATACTCCATTGGTTTTAGATGGTAGAAATATATACGATGCAAATGAATTGCAAGACAGTGGATTTACTTATTATGGTATCGGACGTTAATATGATATAGTCTGTACCTCAGGATATTCTTCTCTATAAATTATACCGTAAGGTTTATATGCGCCGAAAAAGGTTATATAAACCTTTTTTTCGTTTGTGTCTATTGCATAAATACAAAAACTATTATCAGATAAATTGTTGATTTCTCTTTTAACTGTGTTATATATTCCCCCAGCTTCTGAAGGAGATATATTTGTACACAACAACATCTTTTGAGGGGGAAGTTTGGTAGAGCGATTACTTATATCTGTTATTTCGAATTGTGTTGTCACATGAGCATGTCCACCCATGTAACAGATAAACTCACCCGGAGTATTTGAGAAGTCAGTGTCTATATGTATTGTATCATCCTTGTATCTGTTTGGATAATCTTTTTGTATCTGTTTTTTATCTCGGAATGCTTCTACTATTTCCGGAATCATATTCCAAGAATGTACATAGCTGCCATTATTCAGATAGGTTGCCTTATTGTTACCCCATGAACGCATTTGGAAAGGGTAGTGATTTAGGATAATGATACTGTGATTTGGCGTCATTTTTTCTTTTAATGCAATCTCACAGAACCATTTTATCTGCTTGTCTGAATATATTACATCATTTTGTGTGTTATATTCTGCACCTTCCTGATCTAACATATCTAATGCAATAAATCGTATAGTACCACCCATTGGGTTTGCGACATCTGTATAATAATAGTTTTCACCAAGAGGACGCTCTAATTTATAATTGTCCTTATTGTCAAAGAAGGAGTATAATTCTTGTTTATTAAAATGCTCTGTGTTCTTTCCCGTTATCTGGTTATATGCGATATTAGAATCATGATTCCCATAACAAGGGAATGTTGGTATTGAGTTTTGGTTGTATAGATTAAAGAAAAAAGAGTTCATATATCTCGCAGCCTCTGTTTTATTTTCATTGTTGATAAAGTCTCCAGTGGCAACGATGGCATTAATCTTGAGATTAGATTGGTTTGAGAATCGTATTGCTTCTTTTAAATTCCTTGGGTTTTTATAGTTGTTGTTGCTTAAATTGGAAAGATGGATATCTGATATATGTACAACCTTGAATCTTTCGACTAAATCAACGTTGTACATTATTTCCCCTAAACGTTCAGTCGTCGTTTGATTGTTTTCCTCATAATATGGAGACATATTATAGCTTATGTCGTCGTTTATATCATCGTTCTTAATGCAACTTAGCAAAAAGAACAGACATACAATGTAATAGCATTTGGTCTTCATAACATGTGATTATTTCTTTGACTTACTGCAAGTTTTATTTTTATGGGTAACTTCTTTCATAAAACATCTTTCACAACAACAAGATAACTCTTTTTTTTCTTTTGGAGAGAAAAAACGGAAAACTTTCCAGCCTGTACAGGCTATTGTTATCACACCGATAAATATAACTGCTATTTCTTGCCACATAGTCTAACTTATTAGATTAACTATCAGGCTGCCTAACTGGAATACAATAAAGGATACAACCCATGCTAAAGTACATGAGTAGACAATAAGGAATGCTCCCCATTTCCATGAACCTGATTCGCGTGTTATAGCAGCAACGGTTGCTATGCAAGGGAAATATATCAATACGAACAACATTAGCGATAGTGCTACCAACGGACTGAAAACATAGTTGCCGTCTATATCTTTGTCTTGTTTTAATCGTTCTGACAACGTATTGTTCTCTTCACTATCTCCTGTGTACAATACGCTTAAAGTACTAACCACTACTTCCTTTGCAGCCAGGCCTGTAAGAATACCTACGCTAATCTTCCAGTCAAAACCTAATGGCGCGAGTGCTGGCTGTATCGTTTGTCCAAGTCTGCCGATGTATGAGTTGCGTTGTAGCTCTACTGCCTTTTGATATTCCAATTCGGCTATTTGATCCTGACGTTCTTCCGTATCGGGCATTGTGTTTTCTATCTCAGCTATTTGTTGATCGAATGCTTCACTCTGAGCTGATTCGTGAGGGAAATAGCTAAGGAACCAAATAATAATAGATGCAAAGAGAATAATGCCCCCCATTTTGCGCAGATATTGCTTAGCCTTATCCCACATATGTATGAGAATGGACTTCAAAGAGGGTATTCTGTAAGGAGGAAGCTCCATTACAAATGGAACATCTTCTCCATAGAATAGATATTTCTTAAAGACGCGTGCAGCTATTACTGCCAGCATTATACCTGTAAAATAAATAAGCATAAGTATCAAGCTGGCATTTTGGGGGAAGAATGCACCGATCAGTAGTACGTATACAGGGAGGCGTGCGCTACAACTCATCAATGGATTGATGAGCATTGTTATCATACGGCTATTCCTACTTTCAATCGTACGTGTTGCCATTATAGCAGGGACTGTACAGCCGAAGCCCATTACCAAGGGGATGAATGATTTGCCATGCAACCCCATTTTGTGCATAATCTTATCCATAATGAAGGCTGCACGAGCCATATAGCCGGAATCTTCCATAAAGGAGATAAACAGATAAAGAATCAAAATATTAGGGAGGAATACGATAACTCCGCCTACACCTCCGATGATACCATCAATTAGTAAGTCCTTGAATGGACCATCAGCCATCACTCCGCCAAGCAATTCACCAATATATTCAACAAGACTCTCAATCCATCCCATTGGGTATTCGCCAATACGGAATGTCGCTTCGAACATTACCCACATGAAAGCAATGAAGATTGGGAAGCCAAATAGTTTATGCGTAACAAGCGTATCGATGAATTGTGTGCGCGACGCATTCTGCATTTTGTTAGGCTCGAGTGTTTCTTGTAACGCTCCTGCAATAAAGCCATAGCGAGCATTTGTGAAAGCTGTTTCGCAATCTTCTTGTAATAATTGTTCTACTTCACTAATACAGTGTTCTCGCTCTGTAAGTATTTTGTCTGCGTTGCCGCTTGGTAATGTTTTTATAAAACCCTCAACGTCCTTATCCTTTTCCAACAGTCGTATTGCTGTATGTCTTTTGGATATTGCCAGAGGGAATGTTTCATCTGCTTTTATTGTTAGTCTAACCTTATCAACAGCCTTTTCTAAAGTTTCACCATAGTTAATATGTATGTGACGAAGTACCGGATGCCTTTCCTCGTAGACTTGTATAATGTTTTTGAATAATTCATTAATCCCTTCGCCCGTTTTGCATACTGTCGGAATAATCGGTATGCCAATCATCTGAGCTAAAGAATCATGATCCAGCTTATCTCCGCTTTTCTGTAATTCATCATACATGTTAAGGGCGATAACTGTACGTACATCCATATCAATCAGTTGACTTGTGAGATATAGATTACGCTCCATATTTGTTGCGTCTATAACATTCAGCACTACATCCGGCTGCTCTTCAACAATATGCTTTCGTACTTCTAATTCTTCGGGAGAGTAGGAAGAAAGGGAGTAAGTTCCCGGAAGGTCAACGATACGGAATGTATATCCGTCTTGTTTGAATACCCCTTCCTTTGCCTGTACTGTAACACCGCTATAATTTCCTACGCGTTCATGACCACCGGAAGCATAGTTAAATAGAGAGGTCTTTCCACAATTAGGGTTTCCGACTAATGCTACATTGATTGTTTGTCCTTTTTCCTTAGCCAGTTGATAAAGGAAGTTCTCTGATGTGTTTTTAATCAGTGAATCTGTATTGTAGGATTCATCTTGTACTTGTGCTTCAGAAGCACTGACTATTTCAATTAATGCCGCTTCACTGCGTCTTAGCGATACGTTATAGCCCATTATGCGATAATGAATAGGGTCTTTTAGTGGGGCATTCTGTATGACCTCGACCTCTTTTTCACGGATAAACCCCATTTCAATAATACGCTTACGAAATGCTCCTTTTCCAAATACTTTTACAATTACACCGCTTCCTCCTGTTTGTAGTTCTGATAATCTCATGCTAATTATTATAATCGTAACAAAAATACACTGAATATGTTATCTCCCCAATACCTATACATGGGTATTTGTTTTTCAGGGTGTTTTTAGTCGAAAAAAAAACATAACTTTGTGTTCGATGAACAGTCTTATGCACAAATACATGAAATATGCTCTTTTGATACTCTTTGTGGGGTATCTGGGCGGACTTTTCTCATTTACGCACGTACACATTGTAAATGGAGTTACGATTGTTCACTCCCACCCATTCTCAGACGACAATCACCAACACTGTGGGTCAGAATTACAGCTACTGCATAAATTATCCACTATCCAACATGTTGGTTCATTTGCACAAAGTAATGTTACGATTAAGCCTTACTATGCTTTTGTTCTGTCTGTTTCTATTCCGGAAGCAATAGATATTAACAAGCCTTTCTTGGCTGAGGCTGCACAATTGCGTGCACCACCTACTTCCCTTACATAACATAACATAACGTAATATTTGCTTTTTCTTAAAGGGTACATCATATCGTGTACCGTATTGTTTCTTTATAATATAACAACTGATGAATAAATATATATTTATACTTATTAGCCTGTGCTATTTTTTGCAGGCTGAAATTGCCGTTGCTCAGAGGAATACCGATGCAAACATTGTCGGTCATGTTTTGGATAAAAAGACAGGCGAGCATCTTTCTTTTATTAATGTATATCTGAGAGGTACAACGTTCGGAGTCACAACAGACTTGTCAGGGCATTATCACCTGAGGAATCTGCCTGAGGGAGAGTTTATACTTGAAGCGAGATTCGTAGGATACAAATCTGTACAACAGGTAGTAAATCCTCAGCGAGGTAAGACTTTAGAAATCAATTTTGAATTGGAAGAAGATAACGTATCACTCAATGAAGTGGTAGTTTCTGCTAATCGAAATGAGACAGAGCGACGTATGGCTCCTACACTTGTGAGCGTGCTTGACGCCAAGGTGTTCGAACGCACAAGTGCCGTTTCTATAGCTGAAGGATTAAAGTTTCAACCGGGACTTCGTATGGAGACTAATTGCCAGAATTGTGGCTTTACACAGATAAGAATGAACGGGATGGCAGGTGCGTACACTCAGATATTGATGGATTCGCGACCTATATTCAGTGCATTAACCGGAGTATATGGATTGGAACAAATTCCTGCTAATATGGTTGAGCGTATTGAAGTGATACGTGGAGGTGGCTCTGCTCTTTTTGGCTCTGCAGCTATTGCAGGGACAATCAATGTTATAACAAAAGAGCCATTGCGTAATACCGGACAGATTGCTCATACACTGACTGCGATTAATGGAACGAACGATTTTGAGAATAATACGACCTTCAATGCTTCGCTTGTTTCCGATAATCAAAAGATGGGACTTATGGTGTTCGGGCAAAAGCGTGAACGTGGGGGATACGATCATGATTCGGATGGTTTCTCGGAATTACCTGCGTTGAAGAACCGTACTTTGGGTTTCCGTTCGTACATAAAGACAGGAACTTACTCAAAACTAACTCTTGAGTATCATAATATGCACGAATATCGCCGAGGAGGGGATAATTTGAAAGGAGAGGCTTTCGACTCATGGATTGCGGAACAATTAGAGACATCTATCGATGGTGGAGGTTTGAACTACACAATGTCATCGGACGATTATAAGAACCGTCTTAACCTATATGCTTCAGCACAGATTACAAGACGTGATAGCTATTACGGTGGAGGTCGTCCGGCATTTATGATTCTCGATGATATGAATATCTCTGAATCAGATAGATTAGAGGAACTTGAAACTCGCCTTAGCTCGGTTGGTAAAACACGAGGCGAAACGTATGTAGCCGGAACACAGTATTCTCATGATTTTGACCAGTTATTATTTATGCCGTCTACACTTACATCAGGCTTAGAGTTTAATCGAGATAATTTATATGATAAGAGCGGATATCGTAACGAGGCTATTTCTCAGAACATAAATATTTACAGTTGGTTCTTACAGAATGAGTGGAAGAATGATATGTGGGGCTTTCTTGTAGGCGGACGCTTGGATAAACATAGTGCTATGGATAATGCGGTTATAAGTCCGCGTGCAAATATTCGCTATAACCCAATTTCTGATGTGAATATTCGTCTGAGCTATGGACAAGGATTCCGTGCGCCACAGGTTTTTGATGAAGATCTTCACGTTGAATTGGCAAGTGGTGCAGTAGTCGTTCGTGAGCACGACCCAAATCTAAAGGAAGAGCGTTCGCATAGTTATAGCGCGTCTGTTGATTGGTATCACCGTTTTGGTGCGGTAGAAATGAACTTCCTTGCTGAAGGCTTTTGCACTAACCTGATTGATGCTTTTGCCGGAAATATGGAGACTCAGGATGATGGAACTATTATAAAGCGTATCACTAACGCCTCAGGAGTTCGTGTTTATGGTACTAACTTCGAAGCGCGTATGGCATACAGTACACTGCTCGACATTCAGGCTGGTGCAACTGTTCAGAGAAGTGAGTACAAAGAGGCACAAGCATATTACGAAGAACTTCCTGCAGAGAAGCGTATGATGCGTACGCCGAATGTTTACGGATTCTTTGTTGCTACCCTTACACCGTTTAAGGACTTTAGTACATCATTTACCGGAAATTACACAGGAAGTATGCTTGTGCCACATGATGAAGGCTATATTGATGAGAACCGCATCGAGACATCAAGAACTTTCTTTGAGTTTGGATGGCAGGCAGGATATACGATTCCTTTATATGAAGGTTCGGACGTAGAACTTACCGTAGGAGTACGCAATATCTTTAATGCATACCAAAATGATTTTGACAAAGGTCCTGACCGTGCTTCTGCATACGTTTATGGTCCAGCAATGCCTCGCAACTTCTATGCCGGCGTGAAGCTCTGCTTCTAACCAACTTCTTTTAGTGCTGAACGCAAATAGTGTTATTTTTTCTACTTTTGCGTTCAGTACTATTTTAAATCTATTAATTATGAAAAAATACTTCGAGATTCTTAATCACTTTCCTATAGCCGGAAACGTAATCTCTGTTGAGCCGTTTGGTAACGGACACATCAACGATACTTTGCGGGTTACAACTACAAGCGAAACGTCGTACATCCTTCAGCGAATCAATCATAATATATTTACCAATGTGGATATGTTGCAAAATAATATTCGAACAGTAACATTGCACATTAAGGCTAAATTGGAGGCACGTGGAGAGTCGGCTATCGAGCGCAAGGTGCTTACCTTCTTAGATACAATAGAAGGCAAACCATATTACTTCGATGGCGAGAACTACTGGCGGGTATGTCTTTTTATTCCACAGAGCCGTAGCTTTGAGGAAGTAACGCCGGAGTTGTCTTTTGAAGCAGGCAAGGCTTTCGGAGACTTTCAATCAATGCTATCAGACTTGCCTGACGGTTCATTGGGAGAAACTATCCCGAACTTCCATAATATGGAGTATCGCCTGCAACAATTCCGCGATGCCGTTAAATCCAATCCGTGCAATCGTCTTAAAGAGGTGTTGTCATTAGTTGAAGAGGTTGAGAAGCGTTCAACCACAATGTGCATTCAGGAAGAATTATACAGGCAGGGTAAACTATGCAAGCGTACCAATCACTGTGACACGAAAGTCAATAACATCCTTTTCGATGAAGATGGAACGGTGTTGTGTGTGATTGACCTTGATACGGTGATGCCCGGGTTTGTATTGTCTGACATTGGCGACTTTATCCGTACTGCGGCTAATGCAGGAGCAGAAGACGACGAATGCCTCAATAACATTAGTGTCAGGATGGATATATTCGAAGCCTATACAACAGGCTATATGACGACAGCTAAATCCTTTCTTACAAATGATGAGATAAGACTGCTGCCATACGGTGGTCGATTGCTGACGTATATGCAAACAGTACGCTTCCTGACGGACTATATCAATGGCGATACATATTATAAGATTCATAGCGAACATCACAATCTGATTCGTACAAAGGCACAGTTCCGCTTCTTGCAATGCTTGGAGGAAAAGGAAGCAGCTATGGACGAATTTATGAGTAAATTCCTGCAATGAAGTAAGACTTTGTTAAATACAAATATATAGAAAAGAGGTAATTGTAATAAAATTTACTTACGTTTGTGTACCAATTTGGTGCATATTAAAAGCAAAGTGAGATGGAAGTAATCAGCACAAGAAAATTTAGAGAGAAGCAGGGAGCCTATCTTGCACGAGCAAAAAAAGGTGAAGACATTATATTAAAGTCAAGAGAAAACGGTAGTTTCAAAATTGTGCCTATCATGGATGATGATGCCCTTATGAGTAAAGAAGCGTTCTTTACAAAAATAGACCATTCTTTGCAACAGGCTAAAGAAGGAAAAACGATAGCGATGAAGCAGGGTGAAACCTTAGATGATTTTCTAAATAGGGCACAGGGATGTTTAGAATAGAGTTTACATCTGAAGCAGCTAAAGATGCTTTAAGGCTTAAAAAAATGGAACAACAGGCGTATCGGAAACTGGATAAGTTAATCCAAGAATTGCAGGAGCACCCTACTATAGGGACAGGGCATCCTAAGCCATTAAGTGGGGATAGAGTGGGGCAATGGTCGAGACGAATTACAGACAAACACCGTATTGTTTACGAAGTAAAAGAAGAAGAAATAATAGTACTTGTATTATCTGCTTATGGTCATTATGACGATAAATAGGGAATCGTGATTGCTATATTCCGCTTTTTGCAATGCTTGGAGGAAAAGGAAGCAGCTATGGACGAATTTATGAGTAGATTCCTGCAATAAGTAATAATCCTCTAAAAAAAAGAATCATTTTGTTTGCAATATTAAAAAAAGGTTTACTTTTGCAACGGATAAAAACAAATGAGATTACAATGAATCGATTTAGCTTTACATACTTCTATTTTTACTTTTACTTTAGCAGGTAAAGGCAGGAGTTTGTATAGCATTGAAGAGAAAATATTCAACAAATAATATCAAAGTCCTGCCATAACGGTGGGACTTTTTTTATGTCTGAATTCAAAAAAGAGAATTATAAGATGAGAAAAGTTGCTATTCAGGGAATTGCCGGTTCGTATCACGATATTGCTTCCCGAAGTTATTATGAGAACGAAGAAGTAGAAACAATCGCTTGTTCTACATTTCGAGATGTTATTGCAGCTATAAAGAAAGACCCTGCGACGGTTGGTATTATGGCAATCGAGAATACTATAGCCGGAAGTTTATTGCAAAATCACGAACTGATACTCGAAAGTGGCTTTCACATAATTGGCGAATACAAGCTACGAATCTCTCATTCACTTGTAGGCTTGCCGGGAGAAACTATTCACGATATAACAGAGGTTAATTCTCACCCAATAGCATTGATGCAGTGCAGAGACTTCCTTGACACTCTACCGAATGCGAAGGTGGTAGAAAAGGGAGATACAGCTTCCAGTGCAAAATGGATTGCAGACAATAATCTGACGGGTCATGCAGCAATATGCGGTAAGTATGCAGCAGAGATATATGGTCTGAACGTTCTGGCGGAAGGCATCGAAACTAACCAACGCAATTTCACCCGATTCCTTGTTATCGCTGATAAATGGATGGCAGACGAATTGCTTAATCACTCTGAAAAGAACAAATCCTCATTAGTTTTCGCACTTCCTCACACCTCCGGTAGCTTATCCAAGATACTTTCGGTCCTTTCCTTTTACGATATGAACCTCACTAAAATACAATCGCTCCCTATCATTGGGCGCGAATGGGAGTATATGTTCTATATCGACCTTACATTCGATGACTATACTCGCTATAAGCAAGCATTGGATGCAATCACTCCTCTTACTAAAGATTTCAAAATACTTGGTGAATATGAAGAAGGAAGACAAGGGCTGTAATATAACTATAACACCTGCCGAACGTGTTAATAGTGTACAGGAGTACTACTTCTCAAGGAAGTTGAAAGAGGTGGCAGAGATGAACGCCGCCGGAAAGAGCGTTATAAACCTCGGTGTAGGTAGTCCGGACCTTCCACCGGCAGAAGCTGCTATCGAGGCTTTGTGTGAGCATTCTCGTAGGAGTGATACGCATGGATACCAGCCTTACGTGGGGATACCAGAACTTCGTAAAGCCTTTGCCGACTGGTATCGTAATTGGTATGCGGTGGAGCTTAATCCTCAGACAGAGATACAGCCGCTTATCGGTTCTAAAGAGGGAATACTGCATATCTCACTGGCATTTCTTAATCCCGGCGATGGCGTTTTGATTCCGAACCCCGGTTATCCTACATACAGCTCGGTCAGTAAACTTGTTGGAGCTACATTAATCCCTTATGATTTAAAGGAAGAGCTTAATTGGCAGCCGGACTTCGACGCATTAGAGCGTGAGGATTTATCGAACGTCAAGCTAATGTGGATCAATTATCCTAATATGCCGACAGGCGCGAATGCTAGCATTGAACTTTATCAGAAGTTTGTTGATTTCGGCAAGCGTCATAATATTGTTATCTGCAATGACAACCCTTATAGCTTTATCCTGAACGACAACCCGATTAGCATATTAAATATTGAGGGAGCTAAGGACATCTGCATCGAACTTAATTCGATGAGTAAGTCGCACAATATGCCCGGCTGGAGAATGGCGATGCTTGCATCGAACCCTACATTCGTACAATGGATACTAAAGGTTAAGAGCAATATCGACTCCGGACAATTCAAGCCGATGCAATATGCAGCAGTCGAGGCTCTGAAGGCATCAAAGGAATGGTATGACTGTAATAACAGTGTTTACCGTAGTAGACGCGAATTAGCCGGGCAAATAATGACTGCACTCGGCTGTACCTTTGATGAGAAGCAATCCGGTATGTTTCTATGGGGAAGAATACCTGATGCTGTTGTATCTGGCGAAGCATTAGCAGATAAGGTCTTGTACGAAGCAAATGTCTTTATCACACCCGGTTTTATCTTTGGGAGCAATGGTGCGAGATTTGTCCGCATATCTCTTTGCTGCAAAGCAGAACAATTAGAATTAGCATTAAACAGAATAAAAGAAATTATATAATAAAAAATAACGCAATGGAAATGAAATTAGAACCAATCATGTTGCCCGGACTTAGTTCGCAGCGTCCTATCATAATCGCAGGGCCATGTAGTGCAGAGACTGAAGAACAAGTATTAACCACAGCTCGCCAATTGGCGTCGAAGGGTGTTAAGCTATTTCGCGCAGGAATCTGGAAGCCTCGCACTAAGCCGGGAGGCTTTGAAGGAATCGGAGTAACCGGACTTGGTTGGTTGAAGAAGGTAAAAGAGGAGACAGGTATGTATGTCTCGACTGAGGTAGCTACGCGACTTCACGTTGAGGAGGCTCTAAAGGCAGGGATAGACTTGCTATGGATTGGAGCGCGTACGACGGTGAATCCATTCGCAGTACAAGAAATAGCTGATGCGCTAAAGGGTGTTGACATTCCTGTACTAATTAAAAACCCTGTTAATCCTGACTTGGACTTGTGGATTGGTGCTATCGAGCGTCTTTATAATGCAGGAATTCGTAAGATTGGCGTTATCCATAGAGGATTCAGTTCTTATGATAAGAAGATCTACCGTAATCTACCACTATGGCATATTCCTATCGAGCTACGCCGTAGAATGCCTGAGTTGCAAATCTTTTGTGACCCAAGTCATATCGGAGGAAAGCGCGAATTGATTGCACCGCTTTGTCAGCAGGCTATGGACTTGAGTTTTGATGGATTAATCATCGAATCTCACTGCAATCCTGACAGTGCGTTTAGCGATGCTACGCAACAAATCACACCGGACATCCTCGAATATGTTTTGAATCAGCTTGTAATCCGCGAAGGCACTCAAACTACCGAGAACCTTGCCGAATTGAGAGGTCAGATAGATGCAATCGATGAGCAACTGCTTGAAATACTTGCAAAGCGTATGCGCGTTTCAAAGGAAATCGGAATATATAAGAAGGAACATGACATGCCAATCCTTCAGTCGCCACGTTACAGCGAAATCTTGGACAAGCGCTCGAACATGGGAAAAGCATTAGACCTGAATGAAGACTTTGTAAAGAAAATTCTAACCGCGATACACGAAGAATCGGTGCGCCAGCAGATGGAAATAATGAATAAGGAATCATGAGAATACTTATCCTCGGAGCAGGGAAGATGGGATCATTCTTCACCGACCTGCTCAGCTTTGACCATGAAGTGGCAGTTCTCGACAGCGACCTGAAGCGAATGCGCTTTATATATAATGCGTTGAGGCTGGAGAAGCCGGAGCAAATATCAGACTTTGCTCCGGAGTTAGTTATCAACTGTGTGACGCTGAATCACACCATTGGAGCGTTCGAAGCAATCGAGCCATACCTCACCAAAACGTGTATAATATCAGATATAGCTTCGGTAAAAACAAATCTGCAGGAATACTACAAAGCCTGTGGCAGACCGTTCGTGTCGACTCACCCAATGTTTGGCCCGACCTTCGCCAACCTCAGCAATCTGGCGAAGGAGAACACCATAATAATAACAGAAGGCGACCATATGGGGAAAGTATTCTTCAAAGACTTGTATGCCAAGCTGAAGCTCAATATCTTCGAATACACATTCGACGAGCACGACCGCGTTGTGGCATACTCCCTCGGAATACCATTCGCATCCACGATGGTATTTGCTGCAACGATGGAGCATCAGGACGCCCCGGGAACAACCTTCAAACGACACATGAAGATTGCAAGGGGACTACTCTCGGAAGATGATTATCTACTAACAGAAATCCTCTTCAACCCACGCACCCCTCTTCAACTCGAGAACATACAAGCTGAGCTTACTACCCTTCAGGAAATAATCAAGGCAAAGGATTCCAACAGAATGAAAGAATATTTGGCAAAAATCCGCATCAATATAGAGTAATAGTCGCAGCCCGTTGTTGCGTGGAATTACAAATCCCTGACGGAACTTTTATTTCACTTTCGACGAAACCACGCAGTGGTGATATTTCAAGGTGCCAAATAATGTCGCCGCTGTGTGGCTTTGCGTTGCTTTGTGCGTATGTCCGTAAGCTGCTCTTGTACCTCGCTTGCATACGGTTATTCGCATATCACCACTGCGTGGTTTCAGTAAAAAAGACTTACTTATATCAGAGCCATTTTGGAAAAAATTGCAACCGAATCCTTGTGGTTTTAAAAAGAAAAAATATCTTTGCACTCACACACATATGGAGAAAATAGAAAAAAATATCACCTTTTTATCACAATTTTACCCCTCAGATTTGGTCGTTTCATCTAATTTATTAGAGAGAGAGAGAGAGAGAGAGAGAGAGAATGCTATAATCCATATTTAAATTCTCAAAAAGAAATTGGCGCCCCCGCCAATTATTTTTCCTTTTCACAAAATGTATTAAATGTCCTAAAGGGACAAAATATAATATCCCAACATTTCAATGTTGGGTTGAACAATCCTAACGAAACTTTGCGTGCTGTAGGTACGCCACTGACGACGTCGACGGCCTCGACGTACGTTGTATTCAATAAACTCATAAAGCTCTGTAAGAGTTTCCCGGCAACGGGAACTTTTACAGGGCTTTTTA